>Ga0307412_10001836_pt1 | contig 11773 bp, 7 predicted proteins | sample DK1Cmetagenome_3_FD_203823 | JGI IMG/M metagenome (GOLD analysis project Ga0307412, IMG submission 203823) | Maize rhizosphere microbial communities from greenhouse at UC Davis, California, United States - DK15-C-1 | ecosystem: Host-associated > Plants > Roots > Rhizosphere > Soil | place: USA...
GGGGCAGGTTGCTGTCCTCCTCGTCCTCCTCGTCCTCGTCGTCGTAGAGCTCGTCCTCGTCCTCGTCCTCGTCCTCCTCGTCTTCGATCTCTTCGCCCTCGTCCTCGTCCTCGTCCTCGCTCGGCGACGCAGAGGGCACGGGCACGGGGTTTTCCGCGTCGGGGTGCTCGACCATCTCGACCAGCGTGGTGATCGTCTCCTCGGCCTCGCCGCGCGCGATCTTCTTGCGCAGGAGCTCCATCGACAGCCCCGCGACCCCGAGATCCGGATCGCGCATCAGCGCGACGAGCGTGCTCGCGTCGGTGCAGCGCGACGCGGCCGAGGCGAGCCTGTCGGCCGTCACCAGCATGTCCTGCCCCTCGGCCGTCTCGCACTCTTTCGCAATGGCGAGCAGCTCCTCGCGCCCGAGCCTGCCGCCCGCGCGCGCGATGCCTGCCACCACCGCCTGCTGCGCGAAGAGATCGAGCTTCCTCACGCCCTTCACGAGCACCTCGATCGGCGCCCGTGCTCCGAGCCGCGCGAGCGAGACCAGCGCCTCGGTCCGCACCTTCCCGTTCTTGTCCTTCGTGGCCTCCACGAGCGCCTCGATGGGCGCCCGCTCGCCCAGCTTGCCGAGCGCCCGCGCCGCCGCTGCGCGCACCTCGGGCGACTTTGCTTTGAGCTTGGCCACCATCCGATCGACAGGCGCCCGCTCGCCGGTCTGTCCCAGCACGCGCAGCGCGAGCATCTGCGGCCCGTTCGTCTTCGCCTTCAAGCGCGCTGTGAGCAAATCGATGGGGACCCATTGCCCGAGCGCCACCAGCGCGCGCGTCGCGGCCTCGGCGCTCTTCGGCCCCTTGCCGTCGAGGCGCTTCGCGAGCTCCTCGAAGGGCGCCCGCTCGCCCAGCGTGGCGAGAAGGAGCCCCGCATCGGTGCTGCCGCCGCTGTCCTCGTCATCGAGCATCGCGAGCACTGGCCCGACCCAGCGCTCCGGGGGCAAGCGATCGCCGAGATCGCGCAGCGCGGAGAGGGCCGACATGCGCATGCCGATGCGATCGCCTCGGGTGAGCTGCGTGAGGATCGCCTCGACGGCCCCCTCGTCCCGCGCCGTGCGATCTCCGAGCCGGCCGAGCGCGCGCACGGCCCTGTCGCGCACGCGCCAGTCGCGATCCCTCGTGGCCTCGACCAGCGTCGCGAGGGAGACCCGATCGCCGAGCCCCGCCAGCGCCTCCATCGCCGCGACGCGAAGGTCCGCGCGAGCATCGTGAAGCATGCCGACGAGCTCGCCGATCGGCGCGCGATCGCCGAGCTGCGAGAGGGTCGCGGACAGCGTTCCGAGCGTCCACTCGTCGGCCTTGCGCATCGCGGCCACGAGGGGCCCGGGCGGACACCTGTCCGCGAATGCGCGCAGCGCCGTCGCCGCAATTTGACGGACCGAGGGCGACGCGTCCTCGAGCGCCTTCACGAGCGCATCGAGCGGCGCCTCCGCCCCGAGCTTCATGAGCGCGTTCGCCGCGGCCTCGCGCCGGCGCGCGTCCGGATCGGAGGTGAGCGCGCGGGCGAGCGGCTCGATCACGCGCTGGCGCACCGGAAGCCCGAGCCGCGCCACCTCCGCGGCCAGCGCCTCGACGAGCGTGCCCCTCGCATCGTCGCGCTGCCTTCGATCGAGCGCGCGCGCTGTCCACGCGTCGAGCAGCGCCTCGATGGGGGCGAGGTCCTCTTCGGGCCACGACGCCGGCGGCGCGCCGACCTCGGCCAGCGATCGCACCGCGAGGCCGAGCGCGAGATCGCCCGGATCGCCCTGCTCGCTGTCACGCTGGGCCGCGAGCGCGCCCAGCCACGCGAGCGCCTTGTGCGCGCCCGCATCCCCGAGCTGGTGCACGAGCACGCCCACCATCAGCCTGAGCGGCTCGCTCCACCGCGAGAAGGAGCGCTTCGCCCACGCGAGATCCCACGCGCGCTGGGCCGCCTCGCCGCCGGCCACGAGATCCTCGGCCAGCGCCGCCGCGACGAGGTACTCGTGCAGCGTCTGGTGCCCGAAGCGATACGCCTCGCCCGCCGGCTCGAGCAGGCCCGACCCACGCACCTGATGCTCGAGCTGCTGCGGCCCTGCGAGCACCGCGCGCGCATGCGCCGGCAAACCCGCGATCGCCTCGCGCAGCGCCTCGCGCGGGAAGGTTCGCCCGCCGCGCCGGAACAGCTCGAGCGCCACGCGCGCGACGGCCTCGCGCAGCGCGCCCCTTGCCGCGGCGTCGGGCGTGCGTGAGGCGAGCAGCGCGTCCACCGCGAGCCGGTAGAGCGAGGCGCGGCTCTCGGGCAGCGCGCCTCGTTGCGCCCATGCGGACGCGGTGAGCGAGAAGAGCAGCGGTACGCCCTTCCAGGCTGCGGCTTGCGGGTGCCGCGCGAGCGCGTCGAGGAATCGATCGACATCGCACGCGGCAGGTGGCGCTCCGGGCGGCGCGAGGCGACGCAACAGCCGCTCGCCGAGCCGCCTCTGCGCGCTGTCGTCGAGGGGGCACAGCTCCCACTCGGTGAACACGCCCGCGCCGAGATCGCCGCTGCGATACTGGGTAAACCGCGAGCCCACGACCCACGCACCGCGATCGTTCCCGAGCGACGCGAGCCACGCGAGCACGCCCCCGCGCCGCGCCGGTGCGACCTCGTCGAGACCGTCCAAACAAACCAGCGCGGCCCCCTCGTCGAGGGCTGTAGCGAGCAGATCCGCCGTCTCTTCCGGCTCCCCCAGGCTCGCGAGCAGCCGAGGCAGATATTTACGCAAATCCGCGCCGTGCTCGGCGAGGTCGGGCAGGTCCACCGAGATCGGCAGCGGCGCCGAAGGGTCCTCGAGCGCACGGCGGGCCGCGCGTGACACGAGCGCGCGCAGCAGGGTGGTCTTTCCTGTGCCCGGTCCGCCGAGCACGACCATGCGATGCGCAGGGGTCCTGGCGAGCGCCTCCTCGCCTCCGTCGACGATCAGCGTGGGGGCTGCGCGCCCACGCATCGCGAGGTCGTCGGGGTCCCGGTAGTAGTCGTCGTCGAACGAGACGTCGTCGTCGTCCTGCTCCTCGTCGCTCGCGTGTTCCGCGTGCGGGCGGGCACCCGCAGCGCGCAGGGCGAGGGGCTGAAAGACGGCCGGAAGCGGCACGTCGGCGCCGCGGTGATCCTCTTCGCCGCCTGCGAGGGGCAGGAGAACGACCTCGTGCCTGGTAAGCAAAGAGCGCAGATACGCGGTGCGTCGTGACATGGCTAAGCGAAGCATGGCACGACTGCGCTTTGCAGCAGGACACGTTTCCGACACGCTAGATCCGATGTACTCTCGCCACACGCTCGAACGAAACCGGATGGGGGCAGGGAGATGTCGCAGCGCATGAGCACCTCACCGTGGAAGCGGCCCGACGTGGGGGCGTCGGAGACGCGGAGCGACACGGAGCGCGGGTCGACGACCCGCCGCGCGGTTCCTCCTGAGGCGACCACGCCACGCCCCCCCGAGACCACGAGGCCTCCGGCGCCTCTGCGCAGCGATCGCCCGCCGCGCCTGACGCCTCTGCCGGGCACGCTCCCGCCGACGAGCCCGCTGCCGCGCACGCTGCCTCCGCCGAGCTTTCATCCGGCGACGATCCCGCCGACGCCGGGCCTGCATCCGGCGACGATCCCGCCGCCCAGCATGTCTCCGGCGACGATCCCGCCGCCCAGCATGTCGCCGGCGAGCACGCCTCCGTCGAGCGACAGACCCTGGTTCGAGCGGCTGCCCAAGCCCCCCGGCGAGGGCCCGTTCCGAATCAAGGGCGTCGCGTACAAGGGCCTGCTCCAGTTCGTCAAATCGCGCGTCGACGGCGGCATGGGCGGCTTCATGGCGAGCCTGCGCGACCCGGCGCTGAAGAGCTTCCTCACGCAGCCGTTCCTCGCCGGCAGCTTCTACGACTTCTTCCCGATCGTCGCCGCGAGCGGCGTGGTCGCCGCCTTGTGCCGATTCCCGCTCGAGTCGTTCGCGCACGGGCAGGGCCGCTCCCAGGCGCAGCACGACGCGGAGAACGTGCACCGGGCATTTCTGAACGGACGCGCGTTCGAGGACCTGGCCACGCGCTACCGCCCATTCTGCGCGCGTTATTACGATTTCGGTCAATGGGATGCCCGGCCGCTCGATGGCAATGCCATCCGGCTCGTCGCGCGCGGAATGCCCGCGTGGGCGGCGCCCTGGATCGGGGCGATGCAGGGCGGCTATGTCACCGGGCTCGTGAACCTGACGGGCAAACCGGATCCGCTGATCACCATCCACCCGTCGCGGCGCGACGGCGCGGCGAGCGGGCTGCCGACCGTGACGATCGAGGTCGACATCACGCTGCGCGGCTGATCGCGCGCCCGAGGTCGCGGACGACCGACGCGCGTGGTACGGGACATCATGCGCTCGATTCGCATCGCATCGACGATCCTCCCGCTCGCGGTCGCGGCTTGCAGCGGCGAGCCGAGCGAGCGGCCGCCTGCAAAGCCCGCATCCGACGTCACGGGCACGCTCGTCGATACCCACGTCACCGAGACCGGCGACGTGCTCTCCGTCCCAGACCCGTCCTCGTTCGATATCGTCGCGCTCGTCCCTGATGACGGCGGCGGCTGGACCGAGCTTCTGGGCGAGCTGTCCGAAGACGGCTCCTTCCGGATTCCGGACGTGCCCGAGGGCGCCTATTACCTCCGCATCATCGAGGCATTCGGCAGCGGTACGCTCGCGCCGCGGCACATCGTCACAACCGAGCGCTCGCTCGACCTCGGGCGCGTTTACGCGGGCCGGGCGGACGCCGAGGGGATCGATAGCCCCACGACGCAGCTCGTCCTGGATGCCGACGGCCTTTCGCCGTGGGGGAGCAATGACACGCTCGAGATCTTCTCGCTCGGCGCCGGGGCGAGCGGCGCGCTCGTGCCCGCCGCAGGCACCCAGCCCCCCGCGCAGGGCGCGACGAGCTTGAATGGATATGCCGTGGACCTGTCGCAGCTCGTCGCGCGCAAGCGCATCGACGGCGGCGCCGGAGATCGCGCGTACATCACGCAGAGCATCGCGCACGGCACCCCGGACATGCCGGGGTTTTACGGGTCGGTGGGCAAGGTCCTCGAGCCCGCCCCGTTCACGGTCGTCGAGGGGCAGGCGCAGAACATCTCGGGCAGCTTCGAGGACGTGCCGCAGAAGACGGTCGCCATTTCCTTCGACGTGCCGGCTTTCGAGGCCCTCGCAAAGGCCGTGCACTCCACGGCGACGATGACCTCGCAGGATTTCAGTCTCCTCGTCGAGCCAGGCGGCGCCGAGCGCGCCACGGCGACGGTGACGCCCACGTTGCTCCACCACACGGCGGCGGCCGGCACCCCTGTTCCGGCCCTCGAATACGGCAATCCATTCCCGAGCGGCTGGGCCGAGGTGTCCGCGGCGAGCTTTCAGTACGCCGTCGTGCACACGTTGCCGAACGACGTGACCAAGACCCACATCGAAACCATTGGCGTGAGCGGCCCGCCCTCGGAGATGCTGGGGGCCGCGCTGAAGCCCACCCTCGGACCGCCCCTCGACGTGACGATCGCCGACAAACCCACGACCGGCGCGATCGACGGCGTTGGCGTAGCCCCCACGGTGCGCTGGAGCCCGCCGTCGCTCGGGACCCCGGCGATTTACACGGTGACGATCCGCCGGCTCGACCCTATGGGCGGCCTCACGCGGACGGTGGCGTCGTTCTGGACGAGCGAGACGAGCCTGGCCATTCCGCCGGGGTTGATGGCGCCGGGGTCCTTTTATTACGTGCGGGTGGGGACGGGCGGGCAGTGGGATCCGAAGAGCCCGTTCAAGCGGGGCAATACGAGCGCGTTTGCCGCGGCCGTGACGGGGGTGGTCAGCCCGTGAAGGGCGGCGCTGGCGGGCGATCTCCGGGGTAGGGACGGGCGATCGAATTCGGCGGTTTCAGGCGGTGAAGCAGCCAGAGCCATTCGCGCGATCGGATCATCGCCCCGGGCGGCTTGCGGAGACCGGGCCTGCGTCCCCACGTACCGGGCGGAGGATCCGATGGCAGAGCGCAGCGTTTATCACGTGGTGCCCGACGCGACTCACGGCTGGAAGATCCGGGCCGAGGACACATACGTCGGGACGCAGGGATACCCCACGCAGGAAGAGGCGATCGAGCGTGCAAAGGAGGTCGCGCAGGCGGACGGGAGCGGGCACGTGATCGTGCACGACATCAACGGCGGCATCGTCGATGATATCACGGTCGGAGCGGCGCAGAACCGCCAGGCGAGTTGATGCGCTAGCTTGACAGTGCGCTGGGTGCGGGAGAGAGTGCGCGTCTTGCCATGCCGACGCGGCGCTCTCTCCTCCCCACGCTCTGCGCGACCGCCGCGCTTGTGTGCGTGCCCAATGCCGCGCGCGCCGAGGAAGAGGAGCCCTTCGCGTCCGTGGACCGCCGCGATTATGGGCTCGGCACCGCGGCCATGTACCTTCGCTATGCCCACAGTCGCGACTCCGCGCCCCTCGCGGGTCTGTCCGACCTCGTCGTGGGCGGGCTCTCGGGGCGCGCGGTCTATGGAAAGCGCATCGGCTACGCCTTCGGCGCGGGGCTCGAGCTCGGCGGCGGCGGCGCGCCCGGCTTCGCGTACGGGTTCGAGCTGTATCCCGCAGGCGCCGCCGTCGCGCTCGGACCCACGGGGTTTTTGGGGATCTTTCTGGGCGTGGGCGTCAACGGCGTCACGGCGCGGGTCCCCGTCTCGCTGGCGCTCCCGGCGGAGATGCGCCTCGAATTCGACTGGACGCGATATGCGCGCCTCGGGGTGCTCTTCGCGGTCGCCTGGCATCCGGTCCAGGACGAGCGAAGGGGAGGCTCGCTGCTCCTGCCCTTCGTCGACGAGACGACGATGGCCCTCACCGCGCGCTTCGGCAAGACGTTTCCCCGCTGGGGCGCCAACGTGGGGCGAGGCTATTTCTTTCGCCTCGAGCGCAGAGAGCAGATGCGCACCGTCCTCTTCGGGCTCGCGTTCGGCGTCGAGATCGACATGGCCCATTGAAGGCCCCTCATCGATCGTCGAACCCGAGGCGGCCCGGGTTCACGGGCAAGATGAGGGCCGGCGGCCAGAGGTCCACGCCGATCGACAGGCCGAGCAGATGCACCTCGAAGCCCTCCGTGAGCCCTAGCTTGATCCCCCCGAGCCACGTCTCGAGCTGCACGCCCGTCCCGCCGCTCGTCACCGAGGCGCCGATCACGCCGCGGTAATCCTTGCCGATCGCCGTCGCCGGCAGGTCGAACGGGATATCGCACCGGCGCATCATCTGGTCGACGTACGTGTTGCTGTTCGGGCCGGGCATCGGAAAGTACGTCGGGTGCTCCTCGTTGTAGCGCGGCGTCTCGACGTCGAGGCAGGCGACGACGCGCGCGATCTTCGCCCGATCCCCCTTCATCACCCCGTGCAGCGCCACGTCCTCGCTGGCGAAAGAGCGAAATGGATCGTCCGTGGTCGAGCTCGACGCGCCGCCGAGAAGCTCGTAGCGCAAGAGCGGTTTGTCCTTGTCGACGTTGGCCACGATCCAGCCGTGCCGCGCCACCATCGTGATGGGCTCGGGCATCGCGCCGCTCAGCACGGCCACGTAGGGCGTCTCGCGCGAGGGCAGGGCGAGAGGGCGGCGGTAGATCGCGCACCCCGTGCTCGTGGCGCCGAGGACGACGAGCAGCAGCGCGAGGCGTGTCTGCAGGGGCATGGGGGCGTCATATCACGACGGCGCCCCCATCAGCCATTACGACGTCAAGCGGCGGCCGGGGCCGTTTCGGTCTGCGTGGGAGGACCCGCGATCACGCGAAGCGCCCCGGGGACGACCTCGAAGGAAACGGGCTGGTTGCCGATCAGCTCCCCGTCGACGTTGAACCACATGCCCGGCCGCGAAGCCACGCGCACCCGCCGCGCGCGCCGCACGTCGACCCCGTCGCTCTCGGTGTAGTCCCCCGCGAGGAGCCGCGCCGCGACCTTCGCCAGGTCGAGCAGCGAGCCATAACGCACGATCACCACGTCGAGCAGGCCGTCCGAGATATCGGCCGCAGGCGCGACACGGGTGCCGCCCCCGCACGTCTTGCCATTGGCGATCACGATATTGAGCGCCTGCACCCGCTCGAGCTCCCCGTCATCCCACGCGATGCGCGTGTCGTACGCCGTCAGATCGGGCAGCGCCCCGAGCGCGCCGCGCACGTACGCGAGCGGCCCCCAGGTGGCCTTCATCTCGTCGGTCAGCACCTCGTCCACCTGCCCGCTGAAACCACCCGCGGCGACGTTGATGCCATAGCGCACCTCGCCCGCCGATTCGACGCGGAAGAGATCCACCTCCCGCTCCACACCGCCCCCTTCGATCAGCGCGACGGCCTGGGCCGGATCGTCGGGAATGCACAGGGTCCTGGCCAGATCGTTGCCCGTGCCGAAAGGGAGCACCCCGAGCCGCGGGCGGCCGGGCGCGGTCGCCAGCCCCTGCACCACCTCGTGAATGGTTCCGTCCCCCCCGGCGGCGATGACGAGATCGCAGCCGTCCGCGGCCGCCTCCGCTGCGAGCAGCCGAGCATGTCCGCGCTCCCGGCTCTCGAGGATGCGGACGTCCGTCCGTCCCTCCGTCAGAGCCTGCAATGCCTGGACTTTCTTACCGGCGGATCCCGCAGCGGGGTTCAAAATGATTCTTGTCTGCACGTTGGTAGCTCATCCATGCCAATGCCATACCGCGAAGGCTGGGTGGGTCGTCAACAAGCCACGGCGTCCGGCACTTCTGTGGGTGACGTGGAAACCTCGCTCTCGGCGATCTGGACATTCGCGGGGACGATCCGCGGGCTGGGCTCGATGCGCGGGGGCAGCGTGGAAATTCGCTCCTGTCGCGCGGCGACGATGGGAACCCTGATCGTGAAGGTCGCGCCGCGCCCTTGCCCGGCGCTCTCGGCTTTCACCGTGCCGCCGTGCGCCTCGACGATGTACCGCACGATGGAAAGGCCGAGCCCGAGCCCGCCATGGCGGCGCGCCGGTGAACCGTCGCCCTGCCGGAATCGCTGGAAGAGGTGCGGCAAGAGGTCCGGCGTGATGCCCTCGCCATTGTCCTGCACGCGCAAGACCACCGCGCCGTCCACGCGCTCGCACGAGACCTCGACCGAGCCGCCCTCGGGCGTGAATCGAATCGCGTTCGACAGGAGATTGTCGACCGCCTGCCGCAGCCGGTTGGCGTCGCCGAACACGGGCGCGTGCGCCGCGTTCGAGGTGACCGTGAGCGAGAGCCCCCTCAGGGCGATCGCCGGCCGCGCCGCCTCGACCGCCTGCTCGACGATCGGCGCGAGATTGATCTCCTCGAGGTCGAGGTGCAGATCGTTCGTCATCATGCTCGTGGTCGCGATGAGATCGTCGACGATGCGCGCCTGCTGCATCGCATTGCGGTCGATCCGCTCGAGCGCGCGCCGCTGCGCCTCCTCGGAGAGCGAGCCCTTTCGCAGCACGGCAGCCCAGCCGAGGATCGACGTGAGCGGCGTGCGCAGCTCGTGGGAGACGACGCCCAGAAACTCGTCTTTGAGGCGGATCGCCTTCTGCGCCTCGCGGTAGAGCCGCGCGCTCTCGATCGCGAGCCCCGCGCGACGCCCGAGCTCCTGCACGAGCGAGCGCTCGATCGTGCTCGTGAGCGCCTCGGCGTGCCTGCTCATGAAGATCACCGAGCCAATAGGACGGCCGTGCACCACGATCGGCGCCGCGAGCAGCGAGCCCACCCCTTGCGCCGAGAGTGATCGGCCGAGGTCGCCGAGGTCGGACCAGGTCCGGAAGGCGCCGTCGCGGACCACCGCCCCGGCGATTTTTTCCGCAATGGGCTCGCTCTTCACGAGCAGCTCGCCCGCGTCGGGCGCGACCTTCGCGGCGAGGCGATGCAGCTCTTGCGAGGGCTCGAGCACGTGAACGAGGCAAGCGTCGGCGAATGCGGGCACGAGCAGGCGCGCGACGCCGGCGAGATTGCTCTCGTATTCGAGCGACGAGGCGAGGATGCCGCTCGCCTCGGCGAGCAGCCGCTGCCCCTCCTCGGTCGCCTTGCGCTCGGTGATGTCGCGCGAGATACCCACGACCCCGAGGACATTGCCGTCCGGATCGAGCCACGGGCCCTTCGTCGACAGCCAGACGCGCTTTTTGCCCGAGCGCGTGGTCGAGGAGCACTCGTAGGTGATGGTCGCTCGCGTGGCCATGACGGCCATATCGCGCGCCACGATCTCCTCGCCGCTGTCCTGCTGGAACAGCGTCGCGTCGTCCTTGCCGATGATCTCCTCGGGCGACAGGTCGAACACCTGCGCTCCGGCCGAGTTCATCATGACGTACCGCTCGCGCCGGTCCTTGACGAAGACGCAGTCGGTGGTCCCCTCGGTGACCGCGCGCAGGATCTCGTTTGTCGCGTGCAGCTCCGCGTGCTCGCGCTCCTCGCGAAGCGCGCGGTCGAGCGCGACGCTGCATTGGTGGGAGAAGGGGCGGAGCAGCTCCATTGCGCGGGGCGGCGCGGGCCCGACGCCGGGAGGGAAGAAGAAGGCCACGCTGCCGAGCACCTGGCCGCGCCAGGCGAGCTGTACGGCGATCGAGCGCTCCTTCCCGTTGCTCGCGCCGAGCACCGGGCCCTGCATGCGGGCGGCGCGGGCGAGCGGCGACGAGGCCCCGAGCGGCAACAGCTCGCATTGCGGTTTTTGCTTGTGGGGACCGGGGAAGACCACGCGCAGCGCGTGGCCCTCGGCGCTCAGCACCGCGAGCCTACCCGAGCGAGCTCCGAGCGCCCGCGCGGCGCGTCCAGCGACGACGGCGGCCACATCTGCGGGCGTCCTCGCCTCGAGGAGGGCGGCCGTGACGGATTGCAGACGCGCGAGCCGCGCGGCCGCCTGCCGCGCTTTTCGCGTCCGATCTCCGTACAGACATCCAGAGAGCCGCCTCGACATATCCCCTCTGGGAAGATTGTCATGTTTTGCCGTCCAGTCGAGGCTTCCCGCACAGGCCCGACGAATTCGTCGGTGTGCATGATGGACGGAAAATCCGGTCCGTATGTCCTCGAAATCGCTACGAACTTATGTCGTAGTCATTTCCTGGGCGGGGACGGCTCGATTGGCGTGTCGGGCATTCTCCGAGGGGGCGCAGGGGCCGCCCGAGGGGGAGCGGGCAGTGGCGGGACGTCGATATACAGGTATACATTGGCAATGCGGTCGTGCACCCATCCCGCCGCCTCCTCGCGGCTGCGCAGCATGATGCCCACGTCCAGGCGCACATTGCTCCAGAGCTGCCGGCCGAGCCCGACCTGCGCGCGGTTCTGGTTCACGCCGAGGCCCGACAGGTCGACGAGCAGCTCGTCCCAGATGAAGGGAATCCAGCGCGTGCCCTTCGGCGCGTAGTTGATGCGGAGCTGGTTGCGGTAGCGGTAGCGCGTGCCGCTCTCGCGGAAGCGGGCCTCGAAGCGGTTGCGGTCGTTGAACGTGAAATCCCCGAGCCGCCCGAACAGATTCGGCTCGAGCTCGAACCGCGCCTCCTGATCGAACGCGCCCGAGGCCAGCCGGTCGGCATAAATGGTGCCGTGCACGCCGACGAGGAGGAAGTTTGTCAAATAAAACAATGGCCCCACCCGGAAGAACGACTGCGCGAGCCCCCCGGATCGGCCGTTGAGGCGGACGTCGGTGACCAGGCGCAGATCGATCCGCGGAAAGCTGGGCGTGTCCGCGCGCACGACGGGGATGCGGTTCTCGAGCCACAGCCAGGCTTCGTAATCGGCGCGGGCAGTCGTCGACGCGGTGACCGCCGCGAGGACGAGGGG
>Ga0307412_10001837_pt1 | contig 11769 bp, 11 predicted proteins | sample DK1Cmetagenome_3_FD_203823 | JGI IMG/M metagenome (GOLD analysis project Ga0307412, IMG submission 203823) | Maize rhizosphere microbial communities from greenhouse at UC Davis, California, United States - DK15-C-1 | ecosystem: Host-associated > Plants > Roots > Rhizosphere > Soil | place: USA...
TCGCCGATCCCACGGTCCGCAAATTTGTGGATTGGGTAGCGAAGAAGGATCCCGATTTCACCGCCAGCCCGACGAAGAAGCAGCGCTGACCAACCGCGCATTGCGCCTTTGACCCATAAGTCGCCGTTCAATGCCCTCCCCGGCATTCCCAACTTCAGACGCTCGTTAATGTTAGCCAAGCGGTCCCTCGACCGGTCACCAAAGCCAGCCTCGGAGGGCAAAAAATGGGACGTTGCTGCCGTTCCGGGTACACTCGTTAAAAGGCAGCTATCGTCAGAACCGGACGTCCGGCGCAGGACGACGCAGCATCCCGGAATGAGCAAGAGCTGTCAGCCGACATTACGGCTGCCAGCGTTGGTGACGGCGGGTCCAACACCCGGTGCCCACTCTCCAACACGGCGGTTACATCTCGCGTGCTAATTCTGAAGCGCAATACTATGTCACACTAGACGACGTCTCCATGGCTGCGTAACTTAAACCAAGCAGCCTCTGGCGAATTGGGTGTGGATTACCGTTTGTAGACACCGAGCTTTCGGGGCACATGCCAGCGAACGGCGCGCTTCCGCTCAGTCAGCAATCTGCTAATGATGCACGATGATACCTGACTTTAACTCGCTGCTGCTCAAATCCGTCCGGATCGAAAATTTCCGGGCGATCGACCAGGCGACTATCCCACTGCACCGACAGTTGACGGTGCTAGTTGGCGATAATGCGACTGGAAAAACCACGATACTGGAAGCGATCGCCGTGGCGCTGTCGTCGCTCTTGAGAAACTCCACCCCCCCCAGCAGACGCGGCAGCCGAGTTTCTGTCGAGGATTTTCGTACTCTGATCGACAAGGATTTGCTTGGCGAGCCGCAGCGGGCGGACGATCTCGTTATAAGCCTTGAAACGAATGGCAACGAAATTACGTGCCATTATCTGCTCGACGACACGTACTCAGATCAGCCGAGGGTCCGACAACGGCGTGACGGCAGTTCAGAGCGCTGGTTCCACCAGTTGATCGATACGGATCAAACCGCGCCTGTTCTAGCTTATTATCGTGATGACCGAGGTCAACTGCACGGCGGCGATTCAGTCTACCGCCGACAATCTAAAGGGCGCTTGGGAGCCTACCATTTAGCTTTCGATACGCGAGTTTACTTCGACGAATCGGTCAACTGGTTTGAAGAGGCGGAGAATGCTGAGTTGCGCGATCAGCGTGAGCGCGGGAGTGATTTTGTTGATCGCAGGCTGATGTCTGTTCGTTATGCGGTCGAGAAGCTGGTGCCCGAAGTCTCTGAGCTGCGCATGCTCGGACGACCTCCACAGCTTTCGATGACACTACAGAGCGAGGGGCAAGCGCCTCGCTTGTTGACAGCTGGCCAACTCAGTAGCGGTTTTCGCACGATGGTTGCTCTGGCGATGGACCTTGCACGTCGCATGGCGGACTTGAATCCGCATCTTGAGGATCCAACCCAAAGCCCCGGGGTCGTCCTGATTGACGAGATCGATCTTCATCTGCATCCACGTTGGCAGCAACTGGTCGTCAAAGGCTTGCTGGAGGCATTCCCGAACGTCCAGTTCATCATGTCTACGCACAGCCCCCAAGTGCTCACTACGCTTCGAGAAGATAGTATTCTCAAGCTTGGCTGGGTCGATGGTAAACTAAAGCTTGAACAACTGCCGTCGACGGAGGGCGCAGAGTCCGGACGGCTATTAAGCACGGTGATGGGCGTAGGTCGTGTCCCGGGTGGTGGTGTAGGTTGTCGGTAGCGGAGCTGACCGGACGCGCGCTCACCAATGGCGCTGTAGCGGCCGGTCAGCTTCGCGGGTGGTCATCGGAGATCTTCGGATAAGGTTGGGTTGCGACATCCACCTTGAACGAGGACCAACCGATGACCGATGACACGATGGACCTGCAGGCGCTTGTGGGGAAGAGCCCGGACGCCGATTTTCTGCGCGACATGATCGGCTTTGCCGCGCAACGGCTGATGGAGCTGGAAGTGGGCAGCCTGACCGGCGCTACTTATGGCGAGAAGGACGTCCAGCGGCTCGCCCAGCGCAACGGCTACCGCGATCGCGACTGGGAGACCCGGGCGGGCACGGTCGAACTGCGCATCCCCAAGCTGCGCAAGGGCAGCTACTTCCCCGGCTTCCTCGAACCCCGACGGCTGGCCGAGAAGGCGCTGACCGCGGTCGTGCAGGAGGCCTATATCCAGGGCATCTCGACCCGTTCGGTCGACGATCTGGTGAAGGCGATGGGAATGTCGGGCATCTCCAAAAGCCAGGTGAGCCGGCTGTGCGAGGAGATCGACGTCCGCGTAAAGGCGTTCCTCGATCGGCCGATCGAAGGCGACTGGCCGTATGTCTGGATCGACGCCACCTACCTCAAGGTGCGCCAGGCCGGCCGCATCGTCTCCGTCGCGGTGACCATCGCGGTTGGCGTGAACAGCGACGGCAGGCGGGAGGTGCTCGGCATAGCGGTTGGCCCGTCCGAAGCCGAAGTGTTCTGGACCGACTTCCTGCGCAGCCTCGCCCGCCGCGGCCTGCGCGGCGTGAAGCTGGTCATCTCCGACGCGCATGAAGGCATCAAGGCCTCGGTATCGCGCGTGTTCAGCGCAACCTGGCAGCGCTGCCGCGTCCACTTCTCTCGCAACGCGCTCGCCCATGCCGGCAAGAGCGGCCGACGCGTCGTCTCCGCGTTCATCGCCACAGCCTATGCGCAGGAAACACCCGAGGCCGCCAAGAACCAGTGGAGAAAGGTCGCCGATCAGCTCAGGCCGAATGTTCCAAAACTGGCAAAGCTCATGGATACCGCCGAAGAGGACGTGCTCGCCTATATGAGCTTCCCGCCGCAGCACCGTACCAAGCTGCACAGCACGAATCCGCTCGAACGCCTCAACGGCGAGATCAAGCGGCGCACCGACGTCGTCGGCATCTTCCCCAACGAGGACGCCATCACCCGCCTGGTCGGCGCCATCCTGCTCGAGCAAAATGATGAATGGGCGGTCCAGCGCGCCCGCTACATCACACTGGAAAGTGTCGCCCAGTTGAGCGATGATCCACTCGTCACGCTGCCAGCAATGGCTGCATGATCAATCCGGCCAAAGCCGGAGATCGTCGTGCCCGCGCCGACGAACCTACACCACGTGGTGGGACACGATCTGGGCGTATCAGAACGGCCGCCGGCAGATGTCTCGGATTTCGTAAGGGCGCTGGAAAAATACGCCAGTTTGCTCCGCGCCGGAAAGGCAGACACGCAGCCGGCTTTAAAGGCGCTCCAGGAGATGCAAACGGTCTCGCCAGATGATCCGGTGCTCGCAACGCTTGACCTCGAGAAACGCCGTCTGGCGGCACGCCGGATCTGAAAATGAAGTTTTGTGCGCTGCTTGCCGGCGATACGCCGGGGCTTGCTCGGTTTCGAGCTGAAAACTCCGAAGAAACCAATTGGGCCCGGTTTCGGGACGACGGAAATCGGTATGTCGAGCTTGCGGATGCTTTGAGCAAGCGTCAGCGGGGGATCTGCGCCTTTTGCGAAGCCCGCCTTTTTACCGAAATCCCGACGCCTGCGCGTCAGGTCGAACACTGGATTCCGAAATCGAACGGCGGAAATCCGAGGCCTGAGATCACTTTCGGCTTCACAAACTTTCATGCCAGTTGCCTTGGAGGCATTAAGCCTCATCTGAGACCGCCGTTCGGGACTTCCGGCCTTGCCAAGGGTGATAACGTCAGCTGTGGTCAGAAAAAGGGGGATGTCAGCCCGGACAGCTTCTTGATCGCTAACCGGCCGTATAGACCGACTGAGCTGCCGCTCTCCCCACCAATCTTCAGCGTTCAATTTGATGGGACACTAGAGGTAAATCCCGACGCAATTTCTGCGGGTCTATCCGCAGACCGCATCGCGGCAACAATCAGCTACTTAGGTTTGAACTGCGATCGCCTTAAGATTGCGCGCGCGGCTGTCCGGCAATATTTGAATGACGAACTCGCCAGATACGAATCGGAAGTCACCGATCTTGATCCGCTCGACGCTGTGCGCAGCGCAATGACGCAGCTAGCGAATCACCTTAGCCCAACACCAGGTAAAACTTTGGTCGGTTTCATCACAGTACTACGAGACTTCTTTGGGCCGGCGCTGGATGGATCCCTTCTGCCCGATCCAGACTGGGCTTTTGACTAGCAGGCCTTCTACTTCGCGCAGCGAACCAACTGGACAACGACCGCTTCCAAGATCGTCAATCTGGTCGGTGGACGGCGACAGTTGGCGAGTAGTCGTCCGGGCGGTTTGCAATAAGGCGAACGGCAGGTTCCAGAGCGAGCGGTCGTTCACGTCCCGGCCGCTGAAGGTCGTGAATTGGTCGACTGCTGTCGGAAGCGAACCCGGAGTCGTGGGGACTTTTCTGCCGCTCCCGAGAGCTCCTGCCGACGACGGCTTCTGGCAGTAACAGACGGACCTCAAACATTGGTAACTCAGGCGCGAGCAATTGAAGTTTGGAAGGCAGGCGACCGTCAGCTTGGGACCGAATTTCGCCAGCCGCTTTGCCCAGAGTAGATCCGGAGCAACGCCGTGCCCCGCCCCATCCCGCGTTTTCATTGCCTGTCTCCGCCACCGGAGACAAACTAATTCGTATCATGATCTAAAATACATGTTGCGATATGATAATAGGGGAGGTATCCCCTTGGTAGTGAATTGCCACCAGCGAGAGTGGCTTCGATGAAGGGGATGGGCATGTTGAAAGCAAAACGCTTGTTGGCCAATACGTTGTCGGTCGGCGCACTCGCCGTGGCCATCATTCCAGCCAAAGCGGATGCACAAGCTAGCGTGCAGGCGTCGCCGTCAACAGAAACGTCCCTCGCCGACATCATCGTGACAGCGCAGAAGCGCTCCGAGAGCATGCAGCGTGTTCCAGTGGCCGTTTCATCCGTCAGCTCTGAGGGGCTGCAGAATGCCGCAATTACCGGGCTGGCGGATATCAAAACGGCTATTCCCGGATTGTCGGCCGATCAGGGTGTTGGCATTCTCATTTTGCACCTACGCGGCATAGGGACTGTTGCCAACGGGCCAGGCATAGAGAACCCTGTCGCGCTCTACGTCGATGGTGTTTACTATGGAACGCAAAATGTTGGTCTGATCGGCTTCAACAATATTGCGCGCATTGAAGTTCTTAAAGGGCCGCAGGGCACGCTTTTCGGGCGCAATGCCACGGGTGGTCTGGTGCAGGTCGTAACCGAAGATCCAGGGCAGACATTCAAAACACGCGGCAATATCTCATACGGCAATTTCAACACGGTCAACGCTGCTCTTTACGCGGGCGGACCGGTTTCCGCCGTTTTGGCGACGGATTTTGCGTTGTCGTTCAACCGCCGCGACGGATGGGGCACCAATCTCGCAAATGGGACCGATGTTTTTGGCGTAAAACATGACATTGCCTTGCGTTCTAAAACTGTGTTCACGCCGGGAAACGCTAAATTTACTCTGATCGGCGACTACAATGTGCATGAGGGTTCGGATAATGCCACGGGCATATTTAATGGTTTCCGAGGTGTCGGCAACCCAGCGCCCGTCGTTTATCCGCAGCGTTGGGATACAAATACCAACGTGCAGCCTTTGCTGGAATCTCGATCCTATGGCGTAAGCGTTAAATCAGAGTTCGATGTTGGCTCGGTTAACGTCTCTAACCTGACGGCTTATCGCAATGTCAACTTTGACAGTCTGTTCGACTATGATGGTGGGCCACTGCCGATCACCAGCGTCAGAATTCTTCAGCGCGACCAACAGTTCAGCAACGAGCTTCAGTTGAGCGGGGGAGATCCTTCCGGTTTGCGCTGGTTGGCGGGCGCGTTCTATTACTGGAGCAAGGCGAGCATCAACCCCAATGACGTGGGATTCAGTGATAATCCGCTGTTCAATCCGTCGTTTCCCGTCGGCACGATACGTATATTCGGACACCAGACGACGGACTCTCTTGCAGGCTTCGCGCAAGTGACTCTGCCAATCACAGACACACTCAGCCTGACCGGAGGCGCGCGCTACACAAGCGAAAAGCGTTCCCTGGAATCCAATACTGCCGCTGTCCTCCTGGTCCCTGGCACGCCAACCGTGCCGGTGGGGCCAACGATCACTGCGGAGCGCCGCTTCAATCGTCCTACATTTAGAGGGGCTGTTGAATTCAAGCCGAGCAGCACCGTTCTGCTCTACGCGTCGGTAAACACCGGGTTCAAAAGTGGCGGGTACAATGTGACCACGCCTAACGATCCCGCTTATGGCCCGGAGAAGATCACGGCTTACGAACTCGGGGAGAAGGTAGAGCTGTTCGATCGCAGGGTCAGGCTGAATTCGTCGGTTTTTTATTATGATTACAAGGACATCCAGGTCATTCGTGCCGAAGCGACCGGTGTCGGTGTTATAAACGGGGCGCGGGCGCGAATTTACGGTCTTGATGCTGACGCCGTGATAAAGGTCAACTCGGTTCTTGATGTTACCGGATCGGTGACGCTGCTCGACGCAAAGTTCCGCGACTTTCCCGTAGCGCCATTTGCCACCCCAGGCGGCGGTGTTCCGCTTCGCGACGGTGATGCTTCAGGTAACCGCTTGCCCTATGCACCAAAGACGACATTCAGCCTGAATGGCACGTACCGAATTCCGACCGGTGCCGATCAACTGGTCTTGAGTGGAACGGTGCTGCACAGTGGATCCTATTATTTCGAGCCCGATAATATCGCCAAGCAGCGCGCATACACGAGCTTCAACGCCATTGCCCGGTTCGAAATTGATAATGGGCGCTACTATGTCGAGGCCTTCGGAAAGAACCTCGGCAATGTGGCAGTGACGAGCGTTGTCCTCACCAACCCGACGGGCGCGTCCAACACGAGCTTGCAACCGCCGCGGACCTATGGTGTCACGCTCGGTTTCAAAATGTGAGGGATATGCCGAAGCATTTCGAGCGCAATCATATGACCAAAGTCGCTTCGCCTGAAGTGAGCAAAGGTTTCACGGGCGGTTGCCGCTGTGGAGCGGTTCGCTATGCGTTCCCTCAACCATTATTCATGGGGCTTTGCTATTGCCGGGATTGCCAGCATTCGACCGGAACGTCACATGCTCCGGTTATTGCTGTGCTCAGCGAGACACTGGATTTTACAGGTACTGTGCGGTGGTACGACGGTCAAAGCGCGTGCGGTAACAAAGTACAGCGTGGTTTTTGTGTTGAGTGCGGCACACCACTGATCGGTCGGCTGGAAAAAAATCCAGGCGCTAATGCGATCTTGGCAGGTACGCTGGATAATCCATCGCTATTCCAACCAGCGTTTGCCATGTGGACTGCGAGCGCGCCGTCATGGGTGACGATCGATCACAACCTACCGTCGTTTCAAGAGCAGCCTCCGGAGACCGGCGCCATGTATGATAGCATTCGAAGATAAGATCTTTTTCCCCCTTTGTGCTCAGTCAGATCCGTTGCGCCTTCGTGAACTAACGGCATGAGTTCTGAATGCAGAATATCAGCACAAGCGATCGAGCATCACGGCGCCTTCGCGGCGTCGATCAGTTGCCACAGTGCTTTATGTCGGTCATTTGGAACGAAGCCCAACATTAGGGTAGCTACTTGAGCTTTGAGCAAACCGGAAAAGCTGGAATCGCCAATTTCCTCACCGATCCAGAGCATCATCACGCCTCGGAAAGCAATGGCGCAGTGCAAAGGCAGAATGCGCGCCGCCCTATCACGTAAGTCTGGTGTGATACCCTCCAGATCGAGCATGGCTTCTTCCCAGAGGCTGCGACTGCGCGCCAGCATCTTGCCACGGTGTTCACCTTCTTCGACCGCCATCAAAGCAGATCCGATAAAGCGATTCACAGCGGAACGCTTCATCCAGACATCCGCTGCGGTGTCGCACATCACAAAGAGACGATCTATGGCGTCGGTCGGCTGTGCGACGTCCCTGTATAGATCGCCAATCTCCGTCATCAGCCTTTCAGCGAGAGCCTGGATGATGCCATTTTTATTGCCAAAATAGTTGAACGGGGTCGTGAAACTCACGCCGGCTTCGTCGCACAGCGCTCGCATTGAAAAGTCAGGCGGGGAGTTGGATCTGAGCAGCTTTTCAGCGGCATCCAGTATTACTTCGCGTGCAAGGCTGCGCTTGCGCTCCATCAAGCGAATGGGTTTTGCGTCTGTTTTCGTCATTCTGGCGAATTGCCCCTTCCGACCATTGGCAGCAAGCCACAATCCTGCTGCAACATGCCAAGCATATCATGATATGAAAAACATGTTGCGATATAGGCGAGAAAATGGGATCGTCTGTAACCGGCAAACTGGCCGGTTGTGAGACGAGGATGATGATGGCCAAGACGCACACGGTTATCCGTGACGCACGGATCCTGACGATGGTGGATGGCGATCGAGAATTTCGTGGCGATGTCCTGATCGCCGACGGGTCGATCGCTAGCGTGGGTCAGTGCTCCGTGCCGGACGGGGCTGAGGTTATCGAGGCAAAGGGCGGTATTTTGCTGCCTGGGTTCGTTGATACTCACAGGCACGTCTGGCAAACGCAGCTCCGGACGGCGGCAGGTGACTGGTCCCTGTACGACTATCTCGTCCATATGCGGATGACCTACTCCTCGTTCTATAACCCTGACGATGTTTATCTTGGCAATTATGTTGGGGCTCTTGAGGCGCTGAACGCGGGCGTGACCACCATGGTGGATCACTGCCATATCCTCAACTCACCGGAGCATAGCGATGAGGCAATAAGGGGGCTTCGAGATTCAGGAACTCGCGGGGTGTTCTGCTACGGCCTTTTCGCCAATCCCACGTCTCACTCTCCCTTCATCATCGATCCCGATATGGCTTGGCGCTACGCCGATGCGCGACGACTGCGCGCTGGCACGCTCTCGTCCAGCGACGGCAGAATACTGCTCGGCCTTGCGCCCAACGAGCCGGAATCGACCCCCTTCGCGACGAGCGCCATCGACGTGAGCTTTGCGCGCGAAATCGACGCGCATGTCGTATCCTGTCATGTGGCGATGGGCGCATATGATCAAGGACGCCAGTTTGTGCGCCAATTGCATGAAGCTGGACTTCTCGACCAGCGTTTCTTGTTCGTTCATGGCGCCAGCCTGACTGATGCGGAACTCGGCATGATTGCCGATGCAGGCGCTGGCATCAGCAGTACGCCAGAAACGGAAATGCAGATGGGAATGGGATACCCGGTCGCCATGCGGGCGCGCGCAGCAGGCGTGAACGTGTCGCTCGGCGTGGATATCGTGTCCAACTATTCCGGCGATCTTTTTACCCAGATGCGCATGATGCTCCAATCGGCGCGAGCTCAAGCCCATGCGCTGCTTGAAGCGCGGCGCGAGGCGCCCCGAGCAGTGGGCGCGACTACGCAAGAGGTACTTCGGATGGCGACGTTGGGTGGTGCGGAAGCGATCAACCTTTCCGACCGGATTGGGACGGTCGAAAAAGGTAAGAAAGCCGATCTGATTTTGATCCGCACCGACACCATTGGAATGGTGCCCGCGACCGATGCTGTTGCAGCGACTGTGTACAATGCCAAGGCTGAAGACGTCGAGATGGTCATGGTCGATGGTCGCGTTGTGAAACGTGATGGCGTGCTCGTTGATGTTGATTGGCCATCGATCGCCCGGCGCTTGCAGACTTCTGCACATCGGATCATCAGTTCCGCTCGCGCAGTCGATCCGGCTATCGCCAAAGGCGTAGTGGATGGCTTTTTCGCCGCGCCCCACTGACTGTCGGTCTTCGAATTTAGCTGTCCGCTCAGAGAGACGGTATGAAACTAGCAACGCGAAAAAATGGGCGCCCAGATGGCGAATTACTGGTCGTCTCGCAAAATCTCGCCAGAGCAGTATCGGGTGCTGACATCGTCCCTACGATGCGCGAAGCCGTCGAGAATTGGCAGCAGGTTGCGCCAAAGCTCCGCGCGCGCTCCGACGCACTACGCGCAGGAACGCAAGTCGGGGCGTTCGATCTTGATGCCGCTGATCTGCTCGCGCCTTTGCCAAGGCCCGCACAGTGGCTTGATGCTTCGGCCTTCCCAAATCATGGTCGGCTGATGGCCAAGGCCTTCGGTTTGGATGACGTCGCTCCTGCCGATTGGCCGCTCATGTACCAGGGGCTGAGCGATTACACGTTTGCGCCTCGTGGTCGGGTGCCTTTTTCGTCGGAAGGAGATGGCATAGACTTTGAGGGTGAGTTCGCTGTCGTGGTCGAACAAGTGCCGCAAGGAACGCCAGCCAAGGCAGCGCTTGAGCGGGTCTGCCTTGTTCTCCTGGCGAACGACTGGAGTCTGCGGCGGTTTGGACCGATCGAAATGCGGGCAGGCTTCGGGTTTATCCGTGCCAAACCAGCGACTGCTTTTGCACCCGTGGCAGTGACACCAGACGAATTGGGCGATTGCTGGTGCGACGGTCGCGTCGCCCTCGATCTCCATGTGCATCGAAATGCGCAACTCGTGGGCAAGCCAAATGGCCGTGAGATGGGTTTCAGTTTTGGTGAACTCATCGCTCATGCCGCCTACAATCGGATGCTGAGCGCCGGTTCCGTGGTCGGTTCTGGCACAGTGTCCAATGACGGATATCGCGAGGTTGGATCAAGTTGCATCGCCGAGCAGCGCAGCATCGAAACAATCGATTCGGGACAGCCGACAACCGAATTCCTGAAGTTCGGCGAACAGGTCCGAATGGAAGCATTTCTCGCCGACGGCATGTCGGTTTTCGGCGCTATCGATCAGACGGTATGTTCAACGGAGAAGATGTGATGGCGAGACGATTTATCGACCTTTCGATCGCTATCGAAACGGACGTCATATCCGACCCTCCTCCGCTTCGCCCGCAGATCAAATACTGGTCTCATGGCGAGACGTTTCACCAGATAGAGCCGTTCTTTCCAGGGCTGAAGCGTGAAGATCTGCCCGACGGCGAAGGATGGGCTGTGGAAGAGATGCAGCTAAACCCGCACAATGGCACCCATATGGATGCCCCGTGGCATTATCATTCGACTGCAGGCGGGCAGCCTGCACCTACGATCGACCAGACGCCACTCGACATTTGTTTTCAACGGGGTGTCAAACTCGACTTTCGGCACTTCGAAGATGGCTACGTGGCTACCGCGCAGGACATCCGCGTCGAACTTGATCGGATCGGGCACCGGCTCGCTCCCCTGGATATCGTGTTGGTGAACACCCGTGCCGGCATGCGATATGGTCATGACGATTATCTCGTCGCAGGATGCGGGATCGGGCGAGAAGCAACCTTGTATCTGACGGAGCAGGGGGTCAAAGTTGTCGGTACCGACGCCTGGTCGTGGGATGCGCCGTTTCCCATCACAGCAAAGCGCTTCGCCGACAGCGGCGACGCCTCGATCATCTGGGAGGGACATAAGGCGGGGCGCGAGGCAGCCTACTGGCAGATGGAGAAGCTCCATAACCTGGAAGTCCTGCCACCATTCGGCTTTGAAGTTATCTGTTTTCCCATAAAAATTAAAGGCGCTGGCGCCGGTTGGACCAGAACAGTGGCCATGTTGGACTAAGTCGTTGCCTCAGGACGCGAAGCAATTCGCTTGGGGATGCGCTCCGAGCGGATTGCATTTGCCGAAGATACACTCAACCGTTGGAGATCGACGTGTTTCTCGAAAATTCATGGTATGTGCATTGCTGGGCTCACGACGTGCCTGCCGAGGGTCGGCTGCTCGGTCGTGTGATTATCAACCAGCCAGTCGCCGTTTGGAGAGACGAACAAGGCTCATTTCGGGCTGTTGAGGATCGTTGCCCCCA
>Ga0307412_10001838_pt1 | contig 11763 bp, 13 predicted proteins | sample DK1Cmetagenome_3_FD_203823 | JGI IMG/M metagenome (GOLD analysis project Ga0307412, IMG submission 203823) | Maize rhizosphere microbial communities from greenhouse at UC Davis, California, United States - DK15-C-1 | ecosystem: Host-associated > Plants > Roots > Rhizosphere > Soil | place: USA...
TCTCGACATGGAAGGCGACTCATTTGAAAGTCCTCATCGTGATGGGGGCGCTGCTGCTCAGCTCGCCCCTTTATGCCGCACAGCTGGTGTTGGAGCTGGGCGCGAATACGCGTACGTGGCAAACCGAGGCGCTGCTCAAGCATCCTGAAGCGCGGACGGTCCAGATTGCCGAAGATGTCTCCTACAAAAAGCCGATGAATTATCGCGCCGTGCCGCTGGCCGCGCTGTTGACCGGTGTCCAGGCGAACGACCATCTCCAGGCCGTGGCGCTGGACGGCTTTGCCGCCGAACTGCCCGCCGCACCGTTGCTCAACAAGACCGGCGCGAGGGCGTGGCTGGCCATCGAAGACCCGGCCAAGCCATGGCCGCCGCTCGGGGACGGCAAGAAAAGCGCCGGACCGTTCTATCTGGTCTGGACCGATCCTCAAGCCGGCCATATCAGCCCTGAACAATGGCCGTACGCGGTGGCAAGCATCAAGCGCCTGTCAGCGGTGGCCGATCGCTTCCCTGCCCTGCTGCCCTCGCCCGACCTGGCCAAGGATGATCCGGTGAACAAGGGGTTCGAACTGTTCCAGAAGAACTGCCTGGCCTGCCACCGCCTCAACGGCGCGGGGGATGCGCAGTTCGGTCCGGACCTGAACATTCCTTTCAACCCTACGGAATATTTCTCGGGGGATTTCCTCAAGCGCTACATCCGTGACCCGCAGGGCATGCGTCACTGGCCCCAGGGGAAAATGCCCGGATTCTCGGCGACAGTGCTGCCGGATTCGGAGCTGGATTTGCTGGTGGGGTATTTGAAGCATATGGCGGGGCGCAAGCAGCCGTTGGGTCAATAGATCAGCTTGTTTTGTCTAAGCCAGTCCCGCTGGCCCTTGTAGGAGCTGTCGAGCAAAGCGAGGCTGCGATCTTTTCCAGACATTTGAGCTCCAAGCCAAGGATCTAAAGATCGCAGCCTCGCTTCGCTCGGCAGCTCCTACACAGCGGGAGCAAGCTCGTCGCCACAAGAGCTGGATCGTTTACTGCTGCTGCGCCGTAATCACCGGAGCCGGCGTCACCAGCACCTTGGCGTGCATCTGTTCAAACCCGCCGCCACGGCGCATGCCACGCACCGGGCAGGCGTCCAGGTAATCCAGGCCTACCGCCAATTTCAAGTGTCGCTCCGGACGGGCCAGTTGGTTGGTCACGTCGAAGCTGTACCAGGCGTCATCGAGCCATGCTTCGGCCCAGGCATGGCTCGCCAGGTGTTCGCTGTCTTCGTTGAACAGATAACCCGACACATAACGCGCCGGCACGCCCAGGCTGCGGGCGCACGCCAGGAACGCATGGGCATGGTCCTGGCAAACTCCGCTGCGACCGGCAAACGCCTGGGCCGCGCTGGTCTCCACTTCGGTGGAGCCCGGTGTGTAGGTCATATGTTGGTTGAGCCCGTGCATCAAATCGATCAGCGCCACACGATCGCGACGCTGCTTGCACTGCGCCTGGGCGAAGGCGCGAAGGGCTTCGTCCGCTTCGGTGAGCCGGGTGAAACGCAGGAAGGGCAGCGCCGATTGGCTTTCGTGCTCGGCTTCACGCGACGGGTCGATATCCACCTGGCCACGGGCACCGATGATGATGGTTTCGTGGGGCTCGTCCAGCGTCAGCACATGAAGGATGTTGCCGAACGGATCGAGCTGCGACCGCACCGGTCGAGGCAGGTCCAGCTGCCAGCTCAGCACGTGCTGGCGTTCGCTGTCGTGCGGCGTCAGGCGCAGGTACTGAATGCTTGCGCGAACCTGGTCTTCATAGTGGTAGGCCGTTTCGTGGCTGATCGAGAGTCTCATATGACCTCCAGGTAGGAACTGTGAATGGCATTGCCCAGTTCACGGACCAGTGGGATGAATTCGGTGAGCCAGGCGTGCAGCCCACCGTCGAGGATTTCATTGATGCCGGTATAGCGCAGGCGTGCGTCCATCTCCGCCGCCAGGCGTTGGGCCTGCCGACCGTTGCTGCCGGGCAGGCTGGCGAGAATCTGGTCGATCTCTTCGGTGCAGGCCCGCAAGGAGCGCGGGACGTCGGCACGCAACAACAGCAGTTCAGCCACATGCCGGGCACCGGGGGCGTCACGGTAGATTTCGGTGTAGGCCTCGAAGGAAGACAGCGCTCGCAACAACGCGCTCCATTGATAGTAGGCGTGGGCGGTGCCGTCGTTGACAGCATGGGCCTGGTCGCCGGCCATTTCGTAGCGGGCGTCGAGCAGGCGCAGGGTGTTGTCGGCCCTTTCGATGAACGTTCCCAGGCGTATGAACCTGAACGCATCGTTGCGCATGATGGTGCCGTAGGTGGCGCCGCGAAACAGATGGGACCGCTCCTTGATCCATTCGCAGAAACGGCTCATGCCGTAGCGACCCAGGCCCAGCTCGGCGATCTGGCGAATTTCCAGCCAGGTGGCGTTCACGTTTTCCCACATGTCGGCGGTGATTCGGCCACGCACCGCATGGGCACTGGCACGTGCGGAACCCAGGCAACTGTAGATACTGGCGGGGTTGGCCGCCTCCAGGGCGAAAAAATGCAGCAGGCGCTCGGCGTGCAGATCGCCGTGCCTGTCCCGGTAGTCATCCAGCGTGCCGGTAATGAGCAATGGCATGGCCAGTTCATGCAAGCCGTCGCCGCGCCCATCCTGGGGCATCAATGACAGCGAATAACTGACGTCGAGCATCCGCGCGAGGTTTTCCGCGCGCTCCAGATAACGCGACATCCAATACAAGTCCGAGGCGGTCCTGCTTAACATGGCAGCTCCTTCATTCCTCGACCACCCAAGTGTCCTTGGTGCCTCCGCCCTGTGAAGAATTCACCACCAGGGAACCTTCGCGCAGCGCCACGCGGGTCAGGCCACCCGGCACCACGCGGGTTTCTCGCCCCGCCAGGACAAACGGACGCAAATCGATATGGCGCGGCGCGATGCCGTTTTCGACAAAGGTCGGGCACGTCGACAAGGACAACGTTGGTTGAGCGATGTACGCATGCGGCTTGGCCTTGATCCGCTCGCGGAAGGCGTCGATCTGCGCCGTCGTCGAGGCTGGCCCCACCAGCATGCCGTAACCGCCGGAGCCTTGGGTTTCCTTGACGACCAGGTCCGCAAGGTTCGCCAGCACATGGGAAAGTTCAGCGGGGTTACGACATTGCCAGGTGGGGACGTTGTTCAGGATCGGCTCCTCGTCCAGGTAGAAACGGATCATGTCGGTGACAAACGGATACACCGATTTGTCATCCGCCACACCTGTGCCGATGGCGTTGGCCAACACCACGTTGCCCGAACGGTAGGAGGACAGCAGCCCCGGCACGCCGAGCATCGACTGCGGATTGAAGGCCAGCGGATCGAGGAAGGCGTCATCGAGGCGACGGTAGATCACGTCAACGGCTTTCGGTCCGTCCGTGGTGCGCATGAAGACCTTGTCGTCACGCACGAACAGATCCGCGCCCTCCACCAGCTCGACGCCCATCTCACGGGCGAGGAAGGCGTGTTCGAAAAACGCACTGTTGAAACGCCCGGGGGTCAGGACCACGACGCTTGGGTCGTCCAAGTGACTGGCGCTTTTCAGCGTATCGAGCAGCAGGTTCGGATAATGGTCGATCGGTGCGATGCGTTGGGCGGCGAACAGTTCGGGGAACAGGCGCATCATCATCTTGCGGTCTTCGAGCATGTAGCTGACGCCGCTGGGCGTACGCAGATTGTCCTCGAGCACGTAGTACGTGCCGTCACCGTCGCGCACCAGATCGACACCGCAAATGTGGGCATAGACATCGCGATGCAGATCCAGCCCCTGCATCGCCAGTTGATATTGATCGTTGGCCAGGACCTGCTCGGCCGGAATGATGCCGGCCCGAATGATCCGCTGTTCGTGATAAAGGTCGGCCAGGAACATGTTCAGCGCCTTGACCCGCTGGATACATCCACGTTCGACCATTCGCCATTCACTGGCGGGAATGCTGCGCGGAATGGTATCGAAAGGGATCAGGCGCTCCGTTCCCTGCTCATCGCCGTAAAGCGTGAACGTGATGCCGGCGCGATGAAACAACAGGTCGGCCTCGCGTCGCCGTTGTGCCAGGAGCTCGTCGGGCGTTTCGGCCAGCCATTGGGCGAACGCTCGATAATGTGGGCGGACCTGGCCGTCGGCATCGTACATTTCATCAAAACCAGTGCGGATCATGCCGTACTCCTTGTCACCCCGGCTCAGGCGTCGCAAGGCCCGTGCCAGCGGCATAAACGCTTTATGATCAACAGCTTGGTTTATCCCTCGACGGGCCGGGCACCCTTGTGGTGCAGCGGATATCCCTATCCGGCTTGCCTCGCTTCATTGCGACGCAGGACGTCGCTATCCCTGAGCATAGTCAAGATAGAGAGGGCACAGTGATGAACAGCGGACATGCCAGACATGAAAACGGCCGACACAAAGGTCAGCCGTTGCTGTGAGGCACAAGGAAAATGTCAGGCCTGCAGGCGCCGGATCTCCTGCTTGACGCCCCAACCTTCGATGATGCCCCCCAGGGGCTCCACCACGGCTTCGAAGTTCAGCTCGAAGTCGCCGATGTCATCATAGGTGGCGTACATCACCCGGCTCAGTTCCAACGACCAGGCTCCATCTTCGCGAGCACTGATCTGCGCATTCAACGATTCGCCGCGAAAATGACCCGCCGCCCTGCGCGCCCGCTCCTCGTCGGGAAAAATGGCGTAGAACTCGATGGGATGGAATTGGGAGAAATCGAAACCGCCCTCTTTCATGCGGCGCAGCACGCTGGTGCTGATGTCTTCTTGATAGGCTGTGCTCATGAAACGTCCTCCTCAGACCGATGGATAGACTTTCCGTCTTCCCGTGCGTGCAACCTGCGGTTACAAGCAGTACGGCATCAACTGACCGTCGGGACACAAGCATGTAGCTGACAAGACCGGACCTTGGCGATCCTTTCGCTGATCTCGATTGCAGAGTAGCTTCAAGTCATCGCCGCTGCCAAGCGGGACCAGACAAGGATTTTCATGAAATCGGTTTAATGCTGATGATTTCAATGCTGTTTTGGGTTTTGAGACTTTTGAGCGTAGGGTCTTCGGTGCGACCTTCCAGGTCGTTGAGGTCAAGCTTGGCGGGTACCGGCAGCAGCTTCTGCCGGATCAACTGGGCAGCCTGCTCCATGGTGGGCTCCTGGTCGTAATCGAACTGCTCGGCGATGGCTTCGCCGTGATCGTCAACGAAAGTGATTTCCCACTTTGGCATCGGTGTCTCCTTGATCAATTCATGGCAGGGCTTGCCTTCATCTCGACATTGACGGCGAAACAATCGTTCCGCTGAGCTGCCGACGGCACAGATGAAAAAACCGCCTCGAGGGCGGTTTCTTCATGTGGCGGTCGCCGTTATTTTTCGGCGCGCTCTTTCAACGCTTTCAGCGTGTTGAACGGCGCGTCCACCACGAACTTGTTAGCCAGCCAGGACGGTACGTCGCCGCCCGGCTCGGTGTGGACCTGATAGGTCACTTCGATTCGGTCCGCACCCTTGGGGGTGAATGTCCAGAAGCCGTCGACTTGTGTCACACGTACAAAGCCCTTCTCCTCCGGTGCGTAACTCGGTACGCCCTTGAGCTTGCGAGTCAAGCTGCCATCGGCGCCCTCCTCGGTGGTGACTTCCAATACGGAATCACGGGACGTCACCGGCCACGGCGTATTGAACTGGGTGTAGGTCCAGCTCTTGTTGCCCTCATGCTTGAGCAGCTTCTGGCTCTTGCATTCATGAATCCAGGCGCAGGCACCAGGCACGTCTTCCTGCAGGGCTCGCAATTTCGCCATGGTGGTCTTCATGACGGTCACGCCACGGTAGGCCTTGTATTTGGAACCGGTCACTTCACTGAGTGACACCTGGATACCTTCCTTGTCCTTGGCGACCTGCCAGTCCTCTGCCTGTGCGGTAGCCGTCGCCAACAACACGGTCAAACCACACAACACAGCCATACGATGCAGCGAACCCATAGGTTGTTTTCCTTATTGTCCAAGTTCGTTCATGTCAGTCTTGACGATTGCCCCACTACGCTGCCGTGACCTGCTCCCACCATCCAATCAACCGAATGGCTTCGTCGCTGCTGCTGCCGCAGACCTCGATGTCGGCTGCAAACGCCGAGCACACCGCCGGGCGTTCCGGTTGGCCGAAGATCTGGCACAGATTATCGACCGACAACTGTACGCAACGTTCTCCCGCCGGCTTGCCCTGGGGCATGCCCGGGATGGGCGAACTGATGGAAGGGGCGATGCAACAGGCGCCACAGCCCTCACGGCACTTCATGACGAGGAATACCTCACGACAGGTAATGATTGGTAACAACAACAGAGTAACGGCTAAAACAGGTGTTTTAAATTACCGTCCCCGTGTTTTTTCGCAGAAGGTGCGATGACTGGGCAGTCAACGACGAACAGCAGGACTGCGCCCGGCCTATTGCTTGAATTCGAACTCGAGCGCGGCGCCTTCCACCTCGTTGCGCTCCTGATTGCGCAGCGGCAATTGCATCTCGTTGCTCAACAGGCGGCCGTTAAGCTGGAACGGACCGGGCTTCTCTCCGAACATCGCCGGCAGCAGTGGCTCGCGCTTGGGTAATGGCGCCTTGCCCGGAGGTTGCAGCTCTTCGACCATGCCATGGGGCAGGCTCAGATCCAGCTTGGCCGGAGGCAGTGGCGTCTTGGCGACTTCGTGGGCGGATTTGCTCTTGGAAGCGATAGGCGCGCGCTTTTTTTTCGCGGGTGCTGTTTTCTTGGCGGGAGCCTTCTTGGCCGCTGCGCTCTTCGGCGTGTCCTTGGTAATACTGGCGGCCGGCTTCTCCTGCGCTGAAGCCGCCACGGCGACGCCTCCCATGTGGAAGGCACTCAACAGGCCGATCAAAACCCAGACAGCAGGAACAATGGTTTTCATAAACACAACGGCACTTACGGCAGAGACCCTAATGCTGGCCTGATAATGAGGCGCTGACAAGCACATCGAAGCGACACAAGGCCTGCTACAGGTATCCGTTGGCGGTCTCCTGGCATAACTGCTTCGCCAGCAGCCCCAGCGTCATCAGGGCCCGCTCCGCCTCACGGTTCCAGGGTGTGCCGCAGTTCAGACGAATGCAATGGTTGAACTGTTCGGTATTACTGAAGATCAACCCCGGCGCAATACTGATGCCTTGCTGCAACGCCTGTACATGCAATTCCTGGGTATTGACCCGCCCCGGCAGGCTGACCCACAGGATGAAGCCGCCGGTGGGACGGCTCATTTGCGTGCCTTCCGGGAAATACTGCTGGACCGCCAGTTGGAATGCGCTGAGGTTCTTGCGGTACTCCTGACGGATGTAGCGCAAGTGCCGATCGTAGCCGCCATTCTCCAGATACGCCGCGATGCCCATCTGCGTGACGCTGCAGGCCGAATGAGTGCTGAACGTCTGGAGCCGCTGGATTTCCTGCTGGAACTTGCCAGCAATCATCCAACCGATGCGTACCCCTGGGGACAAGGTCTTGGAAAAACTCGAACAGTAGATCACCCGGTCCAATCGATCATAGGCTTTCAGCGCCTTGGTGCGGCCCTGCTCGAACATCAACTCACCATAGATGTCGTCCTCGACTATCTGGATATCGAAGTCCGATGCCAGGCGCAGCAGTTGCTTTTGCCGCTCCTCCGGCATGGTGCCGCCAAGGGGGTTGCTCAGGCGTGTGGTCAGCACCAGCGCCTTGATCGACCATTGGTTGGCCGCCAACTGCAGGGCCTCGAGGCTCATGCCGGTGACCGGGTCGCTGGGAATCTCGATGACCTTGAGGCCCAGCAGATCTGCCAACTGCAGCAAACCGTAATAGGTCGGCGACTCCGCAGCGATCAGGTCCCCTGGCCGGGTCAGCACGCGCAAGGACATTTGCAGCGCATCCACGCAGCCGTGAGTGATCACCACTTCGGAAGGGTCCACCACGACACCGGCGTCACGCATGCGAATCGCCACCTGGCGGCGCAACGGCTCGAAACCGGGGCTGAACATGTAGCTGAACGCCCGCGGGCTGTGGAAACGCGTGACCTTGGCCAGTTGCTGATGCAGCGCCCGGACAGGCAGGTAGTCGACGCTGGGAACCGCTGCCCCCAGCGGAAACACACCTTCGCGACGCGACTCGACCAATACCTGCTGGATAATGCTGCTGCGCGTTACCAGCCCGGGGCGCTCGACCCGGGCGATGTCCGGCGTCGGCGCGGTCAACGCTGGCGTCTGATGCACGTAATAGCCCGATTGCGGCCGCGCACGAATCAACCCCTGGTCTTCGAGATTGGCGTACGCCTGCAGCACGGTGGCATGGCTGACGTTGAGCTGCGAGCTCATCTTGCGCACCGAAGGCACCCGTTCGCCGGGTTGATACACACCGCGCCGGATGTCTTCGGCCAGTTGTTGAGCAATACGTTGATAGAGCAGGAGGTTGGTCATGACGCAGCACTCGATTTCACGGGCATTTTATTCTTGTCGGACTTTACCGGAACAGTTTAGAAGTGTACTGGGACAGTTGCCAGATTACCCGACAGTACAGTGCAGTGACAGCCCAACTGTACTCACTCGCCGCCAATCTCCAGGCAAAAAAAACCCGGCGCCTTTGAGGGGCCGGGTTTTCCAGCGACGCGGCCCTCAGCGGGCGGCGCCGAGCTGGCCTTTTTCGTCGGAGAACACGATCTCAACGCGTCGGTTCTGTGCCCGGCCGCGCTCGGTTGCATTGACGTCGACCGGGTACTGATCGCCGTAGCCTTCGACCTGGATGCGCTTCTCGTCGATGCCCAGGTCCACCAGCACGTCCGCCACGGCCTGCGCGCGATCACGGGACAGCTTGAGGTTCTCCTGCTTGCCGCCGGTGCTGTCGGTGTAGCCTTCGATACGCACCACGCGTTTGGGATTGAGCTGCAGGAATTGCACGATCTTGAGCACCACACGGTTGGCCGAGTTCTTCAACTCGGCCTCACCCGTATCGAACAGAACGTCACCGAGGGTCATCACCAGGCCCCGGTCAGTCTGGGTGGTGGCCATCGCCAGGATCTGTTCTTCCAGCAACTTGCCCTGCTGCTGGACGCTTTGCAGCTTGGATTCGCGCAAGGCCAGTTGCAGGCGCTGACGTTCCAGCTCGAGTTTCAACGCACGCTCCTCGTTGAGCACCTGGTTGCTGTGTTCACGAGCGATCTGGCTGTAGCGCTGGCTCAGGTAGGCGTAATGCTGCACATCCTCGCCACTGCCCCAATACGTGGACAAGCGGTCGGCACGGGCCAGCGACTCGCCGGCGCGAATCACGTCCTTGGGGGCGGCACGCAATACATTGGAATCTTCCTTGACCTTCTGGAAATCGGCGCTCGCCTGTTCCAGCGTCGCTTCGCTACGCTGGCCCGCGCAGCCGTACAAACTGGCCAGTCCTGCGAGAACCAAACCGCCGAATACATGGGAGGGCTTCATTGGGCATCCTCCCTCAACTGTTTGCGCAAGCGCTTGATGCGCGTATCGAGCACGTTCAGTTTCTCCTGGCTCTTGAGAGTCAGCACCTTCGCTTCGGCCAGGCGTGCATCCAGTTCGGCCTGTTCGGCCCGCATGCGGGCCTTTTTGTAGGATTCGTCGGCCATGTTGCCTTTGGCGCGGGCAAATTTTTCCTCGGCGAGTTTCAATTCAGGCACTTCATCGGCGGTGGCGCCTACTGCGTGGGCTTGCTCGATGGCTTGCTCAGTCAAGCGGATCTGTTCATTCGGCGCCGGATCGGCTGCACAACCCGCCAGAGCCAGAACGGCCAGGGCAGCGAAAAGAGGTCGAATAGTCACTAATGTTCCCTACTGTTTTGGGGCACTGACAGTGGGTTGCAACTGTGTTCGCCAACGCTCCAGATTGCGCTGCAACACAGCCTCTGTCAGGCCGGACGCGGCCAATTCTGTCATCTTTTGCGCCAGCTGTCCGCGTAACCATGGGTCGTTGCAGGCGGAGTTATGGGAAACCGCGAGGAACAGGCCCGGCTTGTCCACCGGTTGCGGCGCAGCTTGCAGGTCATTCGCCATTCCCAAGGTCTGCGCCATCGCCAGGCCTGAGTAGCGCCCAGCCAGTACATATTCCACTTCGCCCAGGAGCAATTTCTGAAAGGCCTGGGTCAGGTTGGGCGTGCGGGTCAGGGTTAGATTCTGCTCAGCGAAGACGCCAAATCCCTGTGTCATTCGAGCCTTCTCCGACAAGGCGCCGGGATGCCCGTGAAGATCCTCTGGCCGCTCGATCACCAATGTCGAATCCTTGCGGGTCCAGACCAGGTAATCGTTCTCCAGCAGCGGCGGATGCACGTAATCCAGCACTTCCAGGCCAGTCGTGGTCAACGGGGCGTCGGTGAGCAGGTCCATGCGTCCGCTGCGCACTTCGTCCAGCGCCTGGGCGCGCTTGCCGGCGTATAGAATTTCAATCTTGATGCCCAGCGCTTTCGCCACTTGCTCCAGCAGATCGGCGCCGGCACCAATCAAATGCTTGGGATCCTGGGGGTCTTGCCATAGATACGGCGGCGCATCGGGGCTGCCGGTGGCGATCAGGCGCTCGCATTTGCCAGCGGCGACCGACAGGCCTGGCGCGCCCCCCAGCGCCAACAGCAACGACCAGCCAGCCAAACGGCGAAGATCCATCGCACCACACTCCCGTCCGCAGAAATAAAAAACCCGGCCAAAGGGCCGGGCTCTTTATAAGTGAAGATGCTGGATTAGACCAGCTTCTCCAACTCAGGTACGGCTTCGAACAAGTCCGCGACCAGGCCGTAGTCGGCCACTTGGAAGATTGGCGCTTCTTCGTCCTTGTTGATCGCAACGATCACCTTGGAGTCTTTCATGCCGGCCAGGTGCTGGATCGCGCCGGAGATACCGACGGCGATGTACAGCTGTGGCGCAACGATCTTGCCGGTCTGGCCGACCTGCATATCGTTGGGCACGAAGCCTGCGTCAACCGCCGCGCGGGATGCGCCAACGGCAGCGCCCAGCTTGTCGGCCAAGGCGTACAGGTGCTTGAAGTTGTCACCGTTCTGCATGCCACGGCCGCCGGAAACGACGATCTTGGCAGCGGTCAGTTCAGGACGGTCGGACTTGGCCAGTTCTTCGTTGACGAAGCTGGAAATGCTGGCGTCATGGGCAGCGCCTACGGCTTCAATGGCAGCCGAGCCACCTTCGGCGGCAACCGGGTCGAAACCGGTGGCGCGAACGGTGATGACTTTGACCGAGGCAGTCGATTGCACGGTGGCAATGGCGTTGCCGGCGTAGATCGGACGCTTGAAGGTGTCGGCGCTTTCGACCGAGATGATCTCGGAGATCTGGTCGACGTCCAGAGCAGCGGCGACGCGAGGCAGGATGTTTTTACCGTTGGAGGTCGCGGCAGCCAGGATGTGGCTGTAGCCCTTGCCCAGCTCGGCCACTAGCGGCGCAACGTTTTCCGGCAACTGGTGCGCGTAGGCGGCATTGTCGGCGTTGAGGACTTTGCTCACGCCAGCGATTTTCGCAGCGGCTTCGGCAACGGCGCCAGCGCCCTGACCGGCTACCAGGACGTGGACATCGCCACCGATTTTGGCGGCGGCAGCAACGGTGTTCAGCGTGGCCGGAGCCAGCGCTTTGTTATCGTGTTCGGCGATTACCAAGATAGTCATTTTTAGATTACCTTCGCTTCGTTTTTCAGTTTCTCGACCAGTTCAGCCACCGACTTGACCTTGATGCCCGCGCTGCGTGCAGCCGGCGCTTCGACCTTCAGGCTCTTGTTGGT
>Ga0307412_10001839_pt1 | contig 11761 bp, 11 predicted proteins | sample DK1Cmetagenome_3_FD_203823 | JGI IMG/M metagenome (GOLD analysis project Ga0307412, IMG submission 203823) | Maize rhizosphere microbial communities from greenhouse at UC Davis, California, United States - DK15-C-1 | ecosystem: Host-associated > Plants > Roots > Rhizosphere > Soil | place: USA...
CCGCGGCGTGGCTCGTCGAGGCCAAGCAGAACGTCGTCGAAAACATCGCCCCCGTCCTCACGCGCGTGTTCACGCCCCTGACGATCGTCATGCTGCTGACCCTCCTGGGTGTCTTCACTGCTGCCGGCGGACTCACCGACGTCAACCGGGACCTGCTGATCCTCATGGACGCGATCCTCGTGCTGGTCCTGTGCCTGCTGCTCTACTCGATTTCCGCCCGCGATCCGCTCGCACCGCCCAGGCTGCCGGATGCCCTGCAGCTGGTGCTTCTTGTCGCGGCCCTCGCGGTGGACGCCGTGATGCTGACCGCGATGCTGACCCGTATTGCCGAATTCGGTTTCAGCCCCAACAAGATCGCCGCCCTTGGCCTGAACCTCCTGCTGCTGGTGCACCTTGCCCGGGCGGCCTGGCTCGCCCTCGGATTCCTGCGGCGGCAACGCCCCTTCATAGAGCTCGAGCGCTGGCAAACGAAGTACTTGCCGGTCTACGGTGTTTGGGCCGCGATTGTGGTTGTGCTTTTCCCGCTGATCTTCGGCTTCTCCTGATTTCGCACAAACAGCGCCGCCGAGCTTTCTTTTCCGGCGGCCAGCAGCCACCGCCGTATGTTACCGGGCGGTCGGCGCTGCCGAAGGGGCAGCACTCGCTGCCGGAACGTCTGGCAGTTCGGCAAACCGGTTGAGGGCGTCCTGAGTCATTCGGGCCAGGTCACTCAGCGCCGCTGACTCGTCAAGGTCGGCAGACGTGAACGCGGCCCCGGTGATCATGACACTGCCTGTATTGGCGTTGAAGTTCACCATGTTCAGTTCCTTCCCCGCCGCGCTGCCGTTTGCCCGGACGGCCAATGAGTTTTCCGCGTCAATGGCTAGGGGCACGGCCCTCATGGACAGCTTGATCTCCTGGCCTGCAAGTTTCATCGTGACATCCCCGCACTGCTCCAAAGTCGTATCGTTCAGCTCTGCACGCTGACCGTGGCCGGCTTTGGCATCCACAGCCGCCGTGACCATCACCTGTGTGCCCCCGGAGGAAAACACAGCCATTCCCATGGTGAGTCCGTCTTCCATGGTGGGTGCAAAGTTTACGAACGGGGCGCAGCTCTGCGGTGAGACTTCCGGCGTGAGGGCAGACTGCAATCCGGAGTTTATTTTGGATTGCGCGAGGATCGTTTCGTTGCCAAGCACCTGGGCAGGTTTGGCATTCTTCGCGTCGCGCAAACCCTCGAGTACCTGGACGATCTGCTCGGATGTGTAAGCCCGCAACGGGACTTGAGGCTTGGGCGCTGGAGTTTGAGTAACCGCCGCAGCTCCGGCTGGCTGTTCCTCGTCCGTTCCCGGAACCGTGCAGCCTGCCATTACCATCGCTGCGGCCACCGCGGTAAAACCCAAGAGTTTTTTCATATTTCTTCCCATCGGTCGAGATCTTAGAGAAAGCGGAGGGTGGCAAGCATGGACTTGATCTGGCCGTACTCCTTAGTGGCCACAAAGGCCTTAGCGTCCTGGACTGTGTCGAAGCCGTGGTTTGACCAGAAGAACCCGTACTTCCCGTCGTGCACAATGAACCCGGTTACGTTGCAGGCCATGGTGGTCCCGGCCGGCTGGCCCGGGCCTGAATAGACGGTGACGCCCAAGCGGATGGGTTTCTTGTCCGGCCAATACGAACTTTGGGCGCCGATGTCGAGAAGCTCGGTCTTAATCGTGGTGGGCGCCGCCGACGTATCCATCCCCGGTATGGTGACGGGCGTCGAATCCAGGAGCTGGTAGGGCATGGGCGGGCATGGCTGGAAATCAAAAGCGGTTTTGAAGTTGATTTCTGCCATTTCCCGGCCGGATGCATCCAGGACTTTGGCGCCTGTCTTGATCCGCGGGTCCGTCGGCTTCTGCACCGTCCATTCAGCCGGGTGCTCAAAGCTGACACCCATCTCGGCATCGCTGAATGTTTTGAGCTGCGGCTTGCGGGCAGCCACGTAACGCTTCAGCTCATCACTGGCTGGCGAAAAGATCACCTGCCTGAGGATCGGTTCCAGCCCCAGGTCGCCCACGTAGGACGCGGCGGTGAAGCCGATCTTTGCGGCCGTGTACCAGATTCCGGCAACGCGGATGATTCTGCCGATGTTTTTCCCTGCGGCCACAGCCTTGTCCCAGTCAGCGCCGGGGCTGAGGTTGAGCCCCTTGGCGGTGGCGACGGCAATGGCGTCCTTGCGCTCATCAAGGCATGATGCGAGGGCGCCGAAGGCGTCCCCGACTGACCGCTCCTGTCCGGCACCGACTATGCCTCCCCCGCATTCGAGCAAGGAAGCCATGATGAACACTCCGGCCATGTTTCCGGCTGCCTTGCCTTCCACGGCCTGGTACATCAATCCGGCGAGCGTGTACGTGAGCGTCGAATCCACCTGGATCAGCGGATCCGTCTGGTGCCCGTACCAGAAGTCCATTAGCTCCGCCCTGTGGAACCCAAAGTGGTACTCACCCAGCGGCTGCACCAGGTAGGTGTCCCCCAGCTGGTTTGTGGCGGCGTTGGTCTGTGCGGCCATTTGCAGCCAGGTCTTCGGCGTCATATCCTCCCACAGATCGCTGTACGCCCAGGCCGGCTTGATGGCCGTAGTGATGGAGGCAGCAGTACCGCGGTTCAGCGCCAGCTTGACCACCAGAACGTCCGGGTTCTTGGGGTCGGTCCCCGCGCACCACAGGACCGGAGCGTTCATGTTGTCCTTCGAGAACACAGGATCCGCCCATGTGGGGATATCGCCGTCGCACTCCGGCGGGTCGGTCTTCTCGCCCATCACCCGCCCGATGCCGTTATAGGCGTACTCGCTGCCGGTCTGGAGACCGTCCCCCACAACCTTGGCCGCGTCCTCGATCCAGCCCCAGAGGGAAAAGTGCTCCACGCTCGCGGTAAGTGTCTTCCTGTCAGCGGAGAGCTCCGTTGGCACCGGCTCCCACACCGCGTCCTCATCGTCCCAGTGCGCAATCATCGCCGCATGTTCCGCAGCCAGGGGCTCAGGAAGGTTGAAGGTCACCACAGCACCGGACGCCGGAAAGGACCCTTCGGCCATGGTGAGGGAAGCTACATCCCGGACTGTGAAGCCGGCCGGGACCACATCCCGCATCTCCTGGGTGGGCTCCTGCAACTCGACTTCGGCCTTGAGCTGCGGGCCTGCGTCACGGAATTCCACCGTCACTTCGGGACCCGGGGCCGGAGCGGCCTTCGGGGAATCCCAGGGCCAGGAACATGAGGAAAGCAGTAAAACGACGGCGATCACCATGCCCACGAGGATCCCTCGTCTTTGCCTTAAGGAACTGATTGTGCTGACCATCCGGTTATGTCACTTTCTCTGATGCCACCTGTTTAGGTGACCTAGCCCGATCCTTTGCAAGCAGCCGCCATGCCAGGATGAGCAGGATGCCGGCGAGCGGTCCCATGATCCACAGAATCAGCGGAAAGGGCTGCGCAATGGAGACTGGAACAGTCGCGACCACCGGTTTGCCGTCTTGGGCGGTCCCCAGAACATTAACGGTGTGCCCTCCTGGCGGAAGTTCAGTGGTTTGCAGGTTTACGCGTAGGGACCCGCGGCCTTCCGCGTCGAGCTGGATGTGCCCCAAGACAAGGGGGCGGGACTTGACATAGATGGTCACCCCGCCGAAGGGGGCTCCTCCGTCGATGTTTATGACCGTCCGGCCGGTCAGATCAACTTGCCGCCCCTGTCCGGGCACCGTGTTTGGCTGGTCAAGCGGAACATGGATTTGTGATTCAGTGGGCCACCACTGAACGGTCGCGGCTTTCCAAGCCGGCTCCTGCTCAACAGATGTCGCGGCGGGTTTGAGATCCTCCGCCGACGAAGCCCACGAGTTAATCTTCACTGCCATCGCCTGATGGCCGGCAACGTTTGGATGGAGCATTTCGGGCGACCCATCAGCCGCTCCTTTTGCGGTGAGAGGAACAAACCATGGATCTGCGGAGCACATGTTATGCATCGGTGGGATGGCTCCATCGGTATCCGCGACATGGGCGGGCACCTTTAGCTCCTTGACGGCCCGAACTACGCCGCTCTCTACCGCCTCATTGAGCAAACTCTGAAGCTTCGCAAAATCACCGAATGCCGGGCCCAACGTTCCAGCCTGAAAGCCGTGGCCGACGGCGCAACGGAGCGGTGTATCCGCATCACGGGCAAGGAGCTGGGGATATTTGAGAACTATGATCGGTGGTGAGCCCTCGGGGTAACTTTCGAAGAGTGCGCCGGTCTCTTCCAAGACGTCTCCTATGTAGTCTGGAACCGACTCTATGAGCCCCCGGATTTCCAGATAGGCCGCACCCGACTTTGGGCTGGCCGGGCAGGAAGCCAGCGGATCTCCGCCGGAAACTGGAGCCGTCGGGGCGGCCAACAAAGCGCTCTTGGCACATCTTTTGGCTATGTCGGCGAACCCGATGTCATTGCCGGCAATACTGAGAAAAATTGCGTCCGGCCGGTATCCCGTTTTGAGCATCTCCCTCAACTGGTTTAGTTGGCTCGGCTCACCGTGCTGCCCTTCTCCGAAGATGTTGCGGCTGACTGCACCAGAACACGCTAAGACCCGGACCTGCTCAGGGCTGTATAGCCAGTTGGCATACTGATTCTTTGTTCTGTGGCACGCTTCGGCCTGACCTGCAGTCTGGAAGTAGGGCCTGGCAGTGTCGCCCGCGCCTTCCCCGGAAGAGTAGGAGTCACCCAGCACCACAACGTTCTTGAAGTTTTTCAGACTGCCGTTGAGGTTCGCCCCCGTCGGCACGTCATGCCGGTACGTGACCTGGAATTCCTGGGCAGGCCCGGTCAGCCCATCGGCGGTGACAGTGACCTTGTATGTGGACGTGTCGAGCTTCTGGTTGGTGGGTGGCCTGATAAGCCACCGGGTGGCTATGCTGGCACCCGACTCCATGTTGCCCAGCATCATGATGGGTCTTTTCACTGACGAGCCGGAAGATGCGTCGTTGTCCCGGACTTGGAGCTGGACATTTGAGGCGCGATGGCCCGCCGCCATGGAGACGGTAATTGCGACTCCGAAGGTCTGCTCGTACATGGGGACGGGGCTGGCGGGTGCCGTAACGCTCAATGCCAGCCCGTTCCCCAGCTGATCTTTCAGCACCTGCGTGAGTTGGGAGGCGTCCTGCGCCGTCACATAGACGCCACCGGAGGCAGCGGCCACACATTCAAGTTCGGACTGCCCCGACGCGGATATCGCGAAGCCAACCGTATTCACGGTGACGTTGATGTTCTCAGCCTTCAGCTTCTTCGCTGTCTCGCAGGGACTCTCGCCGCAGTTGGACTCCCCATCCGAGACGAGCACGATGGTCAGGTTCGTCAACCCTTCACTTTTCAAATACTCGGCGGCATCCAACATGGCATCGCTGGTAGGAGTCCCGGCCTCCGGCTTCGGCAGGGCACCAAGCGCCGCTCCCATTTCACTGATGGAAGAACTGCTGACGGGCAGACGGAGCTTCGCGGAAGGGCACCGGGATGACGCTTTGGTGGGACCCGAAGGGTACGTCATGAGGCCGAGCCTCGTGGACGCCGGAATCTCCTGGACCTGCTGAAGAATGGCGCTCTTGGCGGCCCCCATCTTCACCACGCCATGAGAATCCGCGTCCGCCATGGAACCTGACGTGTCCAGGAGAATGAGCACATCTGAACCGCCGGGCCGGAACGGTGCAGAGTGCTGCTGCCCGGCGTCGGACTCCGATGTCTGCAACGGCGACGCTGCTGCACCCAGGGGGACTGCTATTCCCAGACTGAGCGTGAGAACTAGTCCGAAGCGCGCAACGTTGCGGCGGGCGCGGATCACGGGACGGAACCTAATGCTGCGATGGCCTCCGTTGAGCCAATTAGGACCGCGTTGGCGAGCAGGACAAATTCCCTGCTGGATTTCGCGCTGCTGGGGCCGCCCTTGGAAACCTTGACGTCCAGTCGGAGCGCACCGGTGATGTCTTCGTCCACATCGGCACTTTCGCCGTACCCCAGCTCCCTGTCAAACAGCACACGGCCGTCGGCGCTGATGAGGACTTTCACCCGTGCTCCAGGATCGGCGGTGTCGTCTACGCCGACCGTCGCCTTGAAACGGGCGAGTTCGCGGCCAAGTATCCAAAAAGTAGTGGCGGCTTCCGGCCCGGCGCTGCATTTCAGTCCGTCAGTGATGGCCGTTCCATTGACGCTGCCGGAGCTGACGGCGCCGCAGCTTCCGTTGGTCTTCAGGGAGGACAGCGCCGCGCTTGCAGGTGCACCCGCGACGGTAAGCTCCGGTGTGGCGTTGAGAACCGCCCCCGGGGCAGGAGACGTTTCCAGCACCGTACCGGGGCTGGATCCAGGAGCATAGATCCGCTTCAGGGACGCCTGGGCTCCCAAGGCTGACAGCGTGCGCGTAGCTTCATCGACCGGCTTGCCCGCAAGGGGAGGCATCGTCGCCGGGGAGGGCAAGGACAGGGTGATGGCTGCCGGATTCACAGTACCGGCCACAGGGTCTTGGGCAGCGATGGTCCCGGCCGCCATAACAGAGGGCACCTGGGATATTTTCACCATGGCAGACCCGTACCCTGCGTCGGCAAGGACCTGCCGGGCGTCAGTTTCACTGAGACCCCGGAGGTCAGGCACGGGAAGCATGTCCGCGGTTGCCACTTCGGCGGGTGCGTTCTGCCGTGGGGCCGCGGCCTCCGTTCCAGGATCCGGGAACAGCGCTCCCCGGGCGACCCATCCCAATATGAGGCCAATGAGAAGTCACGCCACGCTAAGCATGGCGATCGCCGTGCTCAGGCGCAGCCAGCGCGGAAGCCGTCCCGGCCCTGCGATCACCAACGCGCCGCCGACCAGTCGACCGCTTTGTCCAGCGGGTTGCTGCCGTTCTTCTTGGCAGCTTCCTTATCCTTGATACCCGTCAACCCGCAATACGAGTTGATCGCCTGGGAGATGCCTAGTGCGTTGCCCATCGCGTTGGGTTCAAGGTCGTGTGCCTCGAGAAGGGCCTTCTGGGTTGCTGACCGGTCACTCCTGGACTGTGCGGCGTACTCGTCACAGGTGAGAGCGCCGGGGTTTGAGCAGCCCGCCAGGCTGACAACGGCTAGTGCAAGCAAAGCGGCGAGCGTTGCCGCGTGGCCTCGGCGAACGGGCAAGAGCGGATGGTCCATGGGGATCCTTCAGGGTGTGGAGGTGGTTTCGGCACGTTACTTGGACGGAAGTCTGTGCCCAATAAAGGCGCAGACAGTCCCAACGATGAGGATGCCCATAAAGAGAGGGACTTCACGCGGGTAGTAACCGATGATGGACATCTTGACGATGCCAATGCCGACCAGCACGACGCCGATTGCGGTGAAGATTCGTTTTGCGTTCATAGGATGCCCTCCGTCGATGCCTGCCTAGCCTGAAGGACTGAGCGCAGGGTGTCCCGATTTTTTCCGGGACATCCGACCCCTGCCCTCACCCTTGCTGGATGGTAGGCATGCCGGGACCGGCAGTCGAAGGAGCAGGAGGGCTGACAGGCTGAACTGTCCCCGGAAGGGCGTACACACCGGTCTATTTATGACGGCCCGAACCAGTTTCCGGTGCCCGCTCGGGGAATTCCACAAAGGTTGCGTCGTCGGGGTTCTCCGGAGTTGACGCATAAATGGTGACGGCCAAGGCGCCTCCCTCGGGCCTGGCCCGGGCCGTGACCGTTCCGGTCCGGGCCTGATTAAGGATGTTCACCACCCGCTCGGAGACGGCCGCCCGCATCCGCGGTGCCAGGTCTTGACGCCGGTCATCCAGGAGTTGCACTGTCACCCCGCGTTCCCGTGCCCGGCGCGCCGCTTCGACCACCTCGTCCGTGGCCAGGACCCGGCCGCGGATCTCGTCGCGGAACTGTGCCTCAAGGAGCTGGAGTTGCTGCCGTTCGGCTTCGGTAATTTCCCGGCCGGCATCGGCGACCCGCTGCAGTGCCGGACCGGCGATATCCCGGACGTGGTCAAGCCATTCGGTCCGTGCAACGTGCACGGCCTGTTCGGTGGCGTACCAGTCGGCGGCCCTGCGGGCGTCGGCAGAGTACTGGCCCACTGTGTAATCGTTGGTGCGCAGGAGGTGGCCGATTCCGGTGCTGACCAAAACCCATCCGACGGTGGCGATGTTCAGCATCAGTCCGCCGACGAGTCCAAGGGTGGTTTCAGAGGCCCACAATGTCATGAGTGCAGCCGAAACCAGCACGCCGATCCAGGACAGGAGGACCCTGCCGCGGACGTTGATGATCACGAGGATGGTATAGCTTGCGGCAAGGTGCCAGGACGCATACCCGGGCCACCGGTCCGTGGGCAGCGCACCATTGACGAGGACAGTAACAACCACGACGGCCGCAAGGGCCACGAGTGCCGAGCCAAGTGGGAGCTTGCCGGGGCGCGGTATCAGCAGCAGAATCACGGCGGCGACGTAAACGGCCATCGCGGCGTAGACAGGACCGGCCGCTGTGACCATGTCCAGCGACAACAGGCCCAGCGTGATGTGCACGGCAACAAATACGGCGCAGAGGACGCTCATGATCTTGGTCGAAATGGCGCGGATCATATGGCATCACCTTCCCACTCCAGCCGGACCTCGGTGCCAACCCGGCGGCCGGAGTTTATGGCCGCAGAGCCATCGGCCGCCTGCATCCGCCCGAGGATACAGACCTTGATACCGAGCCTGCGGTCTGAGACCAACGCGGGATCAAAGCCGGTGCCGTCGTCTTTGATGGAGACACTGACCCGAGCCGTGCCAGCAGAGCGGACCCCCACCAGGCGGACGTCGCAGCGGCTGGCGCCGGAGTGGCGCACCGCGTTCCGCACGGCTTCCGTGGCCGCTTCGAAAATGGCGCGCACGGCCACGGCCGGCAGCACGAGGTTCTCGGGGGAATCGCAGGTGACAGCGACGACGGGAGGTTCAACGCCGCCGACGACGGTGAAGCGGATCCGGGCGGCAATTTCGGTGAGCGTGGCTGGCGCGGCTTCGCCAGGCGTTCCCTGCTGATCCAAACGTTCCAGGGCGCTGCCCGCCAGCTTGGCACTGGCATTGCGTTCCTCGGCGGACACTGCATGAGCCCCGGTAAGCAGCGCTGTCATTACGCTGTCGTGCAGGAGCCCGTCAAGGCGCAGCCGTTCATTGCTCAAGGCTGTCGCAGCGGCAGCTGCCCTGTAACTGTCGATGGCCTTTTCGGCTGCGGAGTCTGCCCGGGCTGCAGCGCGGCGGAGGATGCCGATCGTGACGCAGATGATGAGGCCCAGGACGGTGGCGAACAAGGCATCCTCGGCCGCGACCAAAGTCGATGCGGAACCGCCCTGGCGGGTGGTCCGGACCCCGAAGAAAACCGCCCCGACAACCACCGTGTATACGCATCCGATCCGCGTCCCGGCCCCGTACGCGCACCAGGCCGCACCGACGTTGATCATCGCCCACAGCCATGGCGTGCCGAAGCCCTCCGGGACAGTGGACGGCACGGCCACCGTCCACAGCGCGAGCCCGGCCAAAACCAGCAGCGCCAAGGTATCGGCGATCCACACCAGTCCCCTGCCCTTGACGGACCCAGCGGTGAAGGCCGCCACGAGCGCAAGGAAGGGCCAGAGAACCATCACGTTCCACCACCCTGCGATCAGGGGCGTCTGGCTGATGATCGATCCTGTCGCCTGCAGCAGCAGAAGCAGTGCGAAGGCGGCGATGCCCCTGCCCATCAAACGGTGCGTGTCCAGCGCCGAGACGCCGTTCAGCGACGGCGCGAACCCCTTCATTTCTTCCGCAAGGGAAGCAGCGGCGGCAGGATGCCGTCTTCCACCGCCCGACGATATAAGTCGATCTTCGTGCTGGCAGGCCGCCCGGCCGCCTCGTACTTTTCACGGATCCGGTCAATGTTCTTCTTGACCGTACTCTCGGCAATGTTCATCCGGCGGGCCACTTGGTACTGCCCCAAGCCGTCCGCATACATGCCCAGGCACTCGCGTTCACGGTCTGACAAGTTGGCCTCAACGAAATTCGTGTCCACTTCAATGGCCGCTGCCAGTTCCTGGCTGGCGATGGTTTCCCCTGCCGCAATCTGCCGCAGCTTGGAGAACGTCTCCGCCACAGGCTCAGATTTCAGCGAAACTCCCATGGCACCGTTTGCCAAAGCCTCCTGCAGATGGCCCACGTTGTCGCCGAGGGTGAAGATCAGTACGCGATAGCCGGCGGCGGTGAGACTCGCGACATTCTCTCCCGGGCGTGAACCATCGGCCAGGGACATGTCCAAGGCGACGACGTCGCAAATATCCCTGCCGGCGTCGAGAAAGGCGGTGACGCTCGGCGCGGCCCCCATCACCGTCACCGGCGGTGAATTCAACCGCGCATCCCGTGCGGCCGAGGCCGCAAAACCGATCCGAACCGCTTCATGGTCATCGATGATTCCTGCGCGCACTGAGTCCAACGCGTTGCCCCCTCTGTCATCGGATGGCTCCGATGGACTCATTTTGGGGTGAAGCCAGGAATGTACCAAGTGTGACGCGCTTCATGTCCGCAGCACGTCACAGAGACGGAGGCTGTCCACAGTTCCGGTGACAATAGCCGGCCTTCGAGCTGGTACGCCGTCCGGCCGCCGCCCTGGGTCGCTAATCTCTGGATCAGGCCACAAAAGCGGCCACGTCCACAGTGGAGGCAACCCATGAAACAGTCATCGAAAACGCCCAGGGTTTTCTGGGCGGCCGCCGGGTTTGCAATCATCGCGGCGGTCCTCACGGGGTGCGGCGGCACACCGGAGCTCACTGGAAACTGGGCTCCGGATGATGGCACAGGAACAAAAGTCATCAGCGAAAACGGAGCCTGTGAGGGCATGTTCTATTCAGGCACCAAACCTTTGGATATTGGGGGCGGAATGTCCTGCTCGCTGTCGGACAAAAAGAACTCGAAGGACCGATACTCCCTGGTGGTCTCACAACCGCCGAACCGCGCTGCCTACGAAATCCAGTTCGACGGCGACGACGGCGCCACCGTATTCGACAGCTCCGGCACCCGCCTCTACTCGATGAAGCGACTCTGACCGGACTACTTTCTAAGGCGGCAGGGTGTCCAACTGCACCTTTGGGGGGCCGTTGGACTCCCTGCCCCTTCCGCCCCCCTCCCGAAAAAGTCAGGACTCACAATGTCAGCCATCGACGACAAAATCCAAGCAACAAAATTCATCCTCAATACCGCGAAGTCCTTCAACGAAGTCCGGGCCGCAGGACTGGAGGCTGCCGCAGCGGCCTCCGGAGGCTTGACGAAAGTCCTTGAAAATCAGATCGATTCAGAAGCCAGCATCCAGTACATGGTGAAACGGGGAGGCTTCCTCGACGTCATGCATTTTGGCCTGGTCTTCAGCGGGACGGCCGATGGGTCAACAAACACGGTGATCCTCGTGCCCGGCCAATACATCACCAGCCAGGCGACCTTCCTCTTCATCCCGCTTGGACCCAAGGAGTCAGCGGGTTACAAGCCGCTCAAGAAGTTTTCCGACCATGTCCGGGCCGCACTGTCCTGACAAGGCAGTCCCACAGCCAACACAAATAGCCCCTTCGGGCGGTGACTAAGCCAGAGGAGTACACACGAATGAGTAACCAGATTCCCGACCACTACCCGCAGGTCCCCGAGGCGCCGGCTGTGGGCGCCCCGACCCTCTATCGTCCGCCGCTCCCACCGGCGGCACATCAGCTGAACCCGTACGAGGACAAGCAGTGGGGAACGTTTGCCCATCTGGGCGGTCTGTCGGGTTTCATTCCGTCACTTGTAATCTACGTGATTTAC
>Ga0307412_10001841_pt1 | contig 11755 bp, 8 predicted proteins | sample DK1Cmetagenome_3_FD_203823 | JGI IMG/M metagenome (GOLD analysis project Ga0307412, IMG submission 203823) | Maize rhizosphere microbial communities from greenhouse at UC Davis, California, United States - DK15-C-1 | ecosystem: Host-associated > Plants > Roots > Rhizosphere > Soil | place: USA...
TCGCGGAACGATGGGGAGGGGGGCTACGACTGCCGTAACACGGAAGCGCTCCTCAGCGGCTGGCGAGTCGATGCATCGTTCGACTGCCACGGAAGCGATTATAACGGATGCGCCCATCCGCGGCGGTGACCGCACAATGGTTGATAGTGCATCAATCGCCGACCGATCCGCCGTCGCACCGGGAAATAAGAATTCGCTCCCTAATAGAGTCCGCCCAGGGCCCGTACCGTATCGGTCGCCACGCCGAGTTGCCGGGCGCGGATCACCAGCAGCGCGCGCTGCGCATCGAGCGCAGCCGTCTGGGCGATCGTGACTTCGAGGAAATCGGCGGCGCCGTCGCGGTAGCGGGTCATCGCCAGGTCGCGCGTGCGCTCGGCCGCGGCGGCGGCATCGCGCTGGTTGCGCTCCTGGTCGATCAGGTGGCGGCCGGCGGCGAGATCGTCCTCGACTTCGCGGAAGGCGGTCAGCACCGTCTCGCGATACTTGGCCGCGGCCTCGTCATATTGCGCGCGCGAGATGCGGACATTGGCGCGCCGGGCACCGCCATCGAAGATCGTCAGCGCCGCCGATAGGGGGCCGAGCGCCCAGAAGCTATTGTTGCTGCTCAGCAATTTTCCGCTTGTGGATTCGAACCCGCCGGTACCCCCAAGCGTCACGGTCGGGAACAAAGCTGCCCGCGCCACGCCGATCTGCGCATTGGCGGCAGCGACGCGGCGCTCGGCTGCGGCGATGTCCGGACGCCGCTCGAGCAGGGCGGAAGGTAGCGCGGCGGGGATCGCCGGCGGCGCGATCAGCGTGTCCGCCACCGGGATCGAGAAGGTCGAGGGACTCTCGCCGATCAGCACCGCGATGGCGTGCTCGTCGCGCGCGCGATCGGCGGCGACGGCGTCGAGTTCGGCTTTGGCACCGGCGAGCTGGCTCTGCGCACGGCTGACGTCGATCCCGGAAGCAATCCCGCCGCTATGGCGCGTATCGGTCAGGTCATAGGCGCGCTGGAACGCGTCCACCGTCTCGCGCAGCAATACGATCCGCGCATCGAGCCCGCGCATGTCGAAATAGGTCGTGGCGAGTTGCGCCTGAAGACCGAGGCGGACGCCGGCGACATCGGAAGCGCTGGCCTCCGCATTCGCCTGGTCGGCCTTCACCGCGTTGCGGATGCGGCCGAACAGGTCCAGCTCGTAGCTGAGCGAGGCGCCGATCTGCGCATTGGTGTAGGTTGCCGCCCTGCCCTGCGAGAGTGGCCGGTTGGCGGAAACGCGGTCGCGCTCGACATTCGCGCCGATCCCGACTTCGGGAAGCAGGTCCGCGCGGCTTCGACGCACCAGCGCCGTCGCCTGGTCATAGCGCGCCACCGCCGCGGCAAGGTTCGGACTGCCCGCCTCGATCCGCTCCTCCAGCCCGCTCAAGGTCGGGTCTGCGAAGATCTCCCACCATTTGCCCGTGGCGGGCACGCTGGCCCCGGCGGTCTGCCAGTCGCCGCTTTCCTTGTAAGCGGGCGCGGTGACGGTTTCGGGCCGGTGATAGTCTGGCGCCATCGAGCAGGCGGAAAGGCCGAGCGCCGTCGCCGCGACCAGCGCAGCCTTATTTGCGCGCATTGGCGAGCACCTTGACCGGATCGCCGGTCTGGAGCGAATCCGGCGGACTGTCGATCACGCGATCGTTGGGCGTGAGACCGGCGATGACCTCGACCAATTTGCCCTCGTCGCGGCCGATCGTGATCGTGCGCAGCTGCGCCTTGCCGTCCGCGCCGACCACCGCGACCTGGGTGCCCTTGGCACCGATGATCAGTGCGCTCGGCGGCAGGGTGACGGCGTTGCCGCCACCGCCACGCAGCGGGAAGCTCGCCTGCGCATAGGAACCCGGCTTGAGCGCGCGATCGCCATTGGCGGCCTGCACCTCGACCAGCACCGTGCCCGATGCCGGATCGACCGCGTTGGCGGTGCGCGTCAGCGTCGCCTTGAAGGTGCGGTCGGCATATTCCGGCAAGGTCAGGCTGACCTCCATGCCCGGGTGGATCTGCCCCGAATAGGCCTGGGGGACCTTCACATAGGCGCGGATCCGGCTGACATCGGCGACGGTGAACAGCGGGGTAGAACTGGCGTTGCCGGCGACGACAAGCGCGCCGATATCGGTCGCGCGGCTGGTGACGACGCCGTCGAACGGCGCGACCAGCCGGGTAAAGCCGGTCAGTGCCTGCAGCCGCGCGACATTGGCCCGGGCGGCGTTGGCGACCGCGCTCTTGGCGGCAAGATCGCCTTGCTTCTCGTCGGTTTCCTGCTTCGACACCGCATCCTTGGCGAGCATCGCGCTCCACCGTGTCGCCGTGGTTTGCGCCAGCTGCTGGTTGGCGCGGGCGGTCTGCAGGTCCGCCCGGGCGGCGGCGAGCTGCTGGTCGACATCGGGGGCATCGAGGATCGCCAGCACCTGGCCGCGCCGCACCGGATCGCCGAGATCGACGAGCCAGCGCCGGACATAGCCGGTGGTGCGCGCATAGATCGGCGCGCTGTTGAGCGCCTGCAGGTTCGCGGGCAGCCGCAGCGCCTCGCTGGCGGCGGCGAGCGTGGGGTGGATCACGTTGACGCTCGGCACCGCCTGCTCGGCCGTCCAGGTGGCGAGGCTGCGTTCCGAATTGGCCCGCGTGACGATGCCGGTGGCGACCACGCCGATCGCGACGAACCCCGCGATGGCCGCGGTGATTTTGAGCCGGCTGTTGCCGTTCTCAGACATGGGCTTCCTCCAATGGGATGGGCTGGCTGCCAGAGGGGGCGGTCCCCGCTTTGCGCTTGTGGACCAGGCTGAAGATGACGGGCACGAACATCAGCGTCGCGAAGGTGGCGACGATCAGGCCGCCGATCACGGCGCGACCGAGCGGGGCGTTCTGCTCGCCGCCTTCGCCGAAGCCGATCGCCATCGGCAGCATGCCGATGATCATCGCCAGCGCGGTCATCAACACCGGGCGGAAACGCACCAGGCCCGCCTCCAGCGCCGCCGCCGTGGCATCGCCGAGCTCGTTCAGGCGCTCGCGGGCGAAGCTGACCACCAGGATCGAGTTTGCGGTCGCCACGCCCATGCACATGATCGCGCCGGTAAGCGCCGGCACCGACAGCGTCGTGCCGGTGCTGAACAGCATCCAGATGATGCCAGCGATCGCGCCGGGCAGCGCGGTGATGATCACGAACGGATCGAGCCAGCTCTGGAAGTTCACCACGGTGAGCAGGTAGATCAGCACGATCGCACCGATCAGGCCCAGCCCCAGGCCGTAAAAGGCGCTGTTCATCGTGGCATATTGCCCGCGCATCGTGACGGTCACGCCCTTGGGCGCTTCCGCCTTGAGGTCGTCGAGCACCTTGCCGATGTCCGCTGAGACCGAGCCGAGATCGCGGCCGTTCGGCGTCGCGAAGATGTCGACCACCGGATTGATGTTGTAATGCGAGATCACCGCGGAAGCGTTGCTGCGTTCGATCCTGCCGATGCCGCCCAGGACCTGGCTGCCGCTGCTGCCGGCGCCGGTGACGGGCAGGTTCGACAGGTCGCTGATCGATCCGACGCGATATTCCGGCGTCTGCGCGACGACGGCATAGGACACGCCGTTCTCGGGATTCAGATAGAACACCGGCGCGGTCTGCGAGGTGCCGGCAAGCGAGCTGGCGACGCTGGTCGTCACGTCGCGCTCGGTCAGGCCGAACTGGCCGATGCGGCTGCGATCGACGTTCACGTCGAGCTGCGGGTAGCGCGACGATTGCTGGATGCGTGCGTCGGCAACGCCGGGGATGCCGGTGATCCGGCGCAGGATCTTGCGGGCATAGTCGGCGTTCGCGTCGGCATTGCGGCCGGAGACCTGGATGTCGATCGGGGCCGGTGCGCCGAAGTTCAGGATCTGGCTGGTGATGTCCGCCGGCAGGAACGCGAATTGCGTGCCCGGATACGCCTTGGGCAGCAGCTCGCGCAGCTTCTTCACATAGTCCGCGGTCGGGGCATGGTCCTTGCTTAGCTGGATCAGGATGTCGCCGTCCTGCGGCCCGATCGTCCCGGAGTTGTTGTAGGTCGTGTTGATCGCGCTGACCGGCAGGCCGATATTGTCGACCAGCGACACCAGCTCGTTCGCGGGGATCACACCGCGAATGGTGCGGGCGATCCGGTCGAACTGCGCCGACGTATCCTCGATCCGCGAGCCTACGGGTGCGCGGACGTGGATCGCCATCGCCCCGGCGTCGACGTTCGGGAAGAAATTCTGCCCGAGCAGCGGCACGAGGAACAGGGTCACCGAAATCACGAGGATGAAGGCCAGGATGAACGGCCGCGGCGCGCCCAGTGCCTTTTGCAGCAGCCCGCCATAGCCGGTGCGGATCTTCTCGAAGCGATGCTCGAACCCGCGCTGGAACCGGACCAGCGGGTTGCGCGAGCCCGGGGTGCCCGCTTCATGGCCATGCCCCGGCGCGTGCGGCTTGAGCAGGAACATCGCCATGGTCGGCACCAGCGTCCGCGACAGGAGGAACGACGCGATCATCGCGAAAACCACGGAGAGCGCGAGCGGCACGAACAGGAAGCCCGCGATGCCGGGCAGGAAGAACATCGGCACGAACACGATGCAGATGCACAGCAGCGAGACGAAGGCCGGCGTCACGATCTGGGCGGCGCCGTCCAGGATCGCGTCCTTGACCGACTTGCCCTGTTCGAGGTGCCAGTTGATGTTCTCGATCGTCACCGTCGCGTCGTCGACCAGGATGCCGACGGCGAGGCTGAGGCCGCCCAGCGTCATGATGTTGAGCGTGTTGCCGGTCACCGAGAGCGCGATGATCGCCGCCAGGATCGCCAGCGGGATCGAGATCGCGATGATCACCGTCGAGCGCCACGATCCGAGGAACAGCAGGATCATCAGCGAGGTGAGCGCCGCCGCGATCATGCCTTCCTTGACCACGCCTTCCACCGCGGCCTTCACGAACAGCGACTGGTCGCCGATCGGTGCGACGGTCAGGCCGGGCAAGGTTGCGGTGACCTTGGGCAGCGCGTCCTTGATGCCCTGGACGATCGCCAGGGTCGACGTCGCGCCGCTCTTGAGAACCGTCATCAGCACCGAGCGCGAACCGTCGACATGGACGACATTGGTCTGCGGCGCGGAGCCGTCGCGGACATGGGCGACGTCGCGCATATAGATCGTCGCGCCGTTGACGACCTTGACCGGCAGCCCGTTCAGCTCCTCGATCGATCCCGGCGCGTTGTTGAGCTTGATGCTGTACTGATAGCCGCCGATCTTGGCGAAACCCGCCGGGTTGATCTGGTTCTGCGCGGCGATCGCGTTGCCGACATCCTGTGCCGACAGCCCCTTGGACTGCAACGCCTGCGGATCGAGATCGATCTGGATCTGGCGCTGGCGCCCGCCCGACGGATAGGGGATCGCGGCGCCCGGCACGGTGACGAGCGGCGGCCGTACCTGGTTCTGCGCGGTGTCGAACAACTGGCCTTCGGACATGCCCTTGCCCGACAGCGCGAGCTGGAGGATCGGCACGGTCGATGCGTTGTAGTTGAGGATCAGCGGCGGCGTGATGCCCGGCGGCAGCTGGCGCAGCACGGTCTGCGAGATCGACGTGACCTGAGCAGTCGCGGTGCGGATGTCAGCGCCCGGCTGAAAATAGATCTTCACCACGCCGATGCCCTGCATCGACTGGCTCTCGACATGGTCGATGTCGTTGACCGTGGTGGTCAGCACGCGCTCGAACGGCGTGACGATTCGCCCCGACATCTCGTCGGGCGACAGGCCGCTATACTGCCAGGCGACGGCGATCACCGGCACGCGGATGTCCGGGAAGATGTCCACCGGCGTCCGGATCGCGGCAAGCACGCCGAGGATCAGGATCAGGATGGCCATGACGATGAACGTGAGGGGCCGCGCCAGCGCGGTCCGGACGAGTCCGATCAAGAGCGGCTCCGGTCAGGGCGAGGGGTAGAAGGGCTGGGGGCCAGGCGCATTAGGGGAACTCCCGGATTGACAGCTTGGCACCAGTCCTAGCTCGCAACCGCAACATTTCCTTGCGGCGCGAAACTCATGTGCGTCCAATATTGTTTGCGGCATGATCGATATGTTATGCATATCAATCTATGGAACTGCGCCACCTCCGCTACTTCATCGGCGTTGCCGAGGAGTTGCACTTCGCCCGTGCCGCAGCGCGCCTGGGCATCTCCCAGCCGCCGCTGAGCCAGCAGATCGGCCAGCTCGAGGCCGAGCTCGGGGTGCGCCTGTTCGATCGGACCAGCCGCAGCGTCCAGCTCACCAGCGCCGGCGCGGCGTTCCTGCCGGCCGCACGAGCGACGCTGGAGCAGGCCGAACGGGCGATCAACGTCGCGCACCGCGCAGCGCGGGGCGAACTGGGGGAGCTCAACCTGGGCTTCAACGCCTCGGCGCCGTTCGTGCCGATGATCGCCCGCTCGATCTTCGAGTTTCGCCAAGCCTTTCCCGACGTGAAGCTGAACCTCACCGAAGTCGCCGGCTCCGCCCAGTTGACCGCGCTGGTCGACCATGCGCTCGACGCCTGCTTCATCCGCAGCAAGTGCCGACCCGAGATTTGTGACGATATCGCGGTGATGCCGATCCTGCGCGAGCGGCTGTTCGTGGCGCTGCGACCCGAGCACGGCCTTGCCGCGCGCGACGCGCTCCATCTGCGCGACCTCGCGGGCGAGCCGATGATCGTTTATGCGCGCGAGCACGCCGCGACGTTCACCGACGAGTTGCTGGGCTTGCTGCGCGGCGTCGGCGTGGAGCCGCGGATCGAGCATCGGGTCCGCGAGGTATCGACACTGCTCGGCATGGCCGCGGCGGGCGTGGGCGTTGCCGTCGTCGCCGAATCGCTCTGCGCGCTGCAATCGGCGAAGCTGGTCTACCGACCGCTCACCGATCCCGAATCGATCACTTCGATCTGGCTGATCCACCTGCGCGCAGGCGCGAGCCTGCCGTGCCGCAACTTCCTCGACATCGTCGAGCGCGAGCGTTCAATCGGCTGAGCTTTCGGTCTGAAACGGCGCCAGGACAATCTTGACCGTTACGCATCGATCTTCCTGGTCGCCGGTGCAGGCCTGGATGCGATTGAGCGGCTGTGGCGACGATTGATGACGGTGCGTCCATCGCGCAGATCGCTGCGACCCTTGGAGCGCGGCTCCCCCGGCGCACGCTCCAAATCACCTTGATGCTGGTTTCCCCACAAACCCCCGAGCTTACTGCCTGCGCGGCCCACCATGCCGTCCAGCCTCATTCGCTTCGCCAATCGCCATCGCCGGCCGCGGTCCTTATCGCTCTTTGGTCGCCGCAATCGACCTAGGGCAGAGGCGTTGGCGGGTACCTCGCGTCGAAATGGGCGGTCCGGCGTACAAACCTTTGGGATTCCTCGGGTCAGCCTCGCGTATAATTCCGCCCTAGCACAGGGCCATGCGATCAGGCTTTGTCGGACCGGCGACACCGGGGCAAGGAAGGACCGCTAGTTTGACCCATCCACCGCTGATATCGATCGTCGATGACGATGAGGGCGTTCGGTCCTCCCTCGATGGATTGATGCGGAGCCTGGGCTATCGGGTCGCATTGTTCGAAAGCGCCGAAGGCTTCCTGGGATCGGAGGTCGCCAAGGAGAGCAAATGCGTCGTCAGCGACGTTCAGATGCCGGGTGGGATGAGCGGGCTGGAGTTGCTGTCCCAGGTCCGCGGGAGCGGCAGCAACGTTCCCGTGATCCTGATCTCTTCGTTCACCGTCCCGGATTCGCGCGAAGCAGCCCAGCGCGCGGGCGCGTATTGCACGCTGCGGAAGCCCTTTGACGGCGACGATCTTGCAAACTGCGTCGAGCGGGCCCTGTCCGACTGACCGCATTCCGTTCGCGAACGCCGTCGTACGACACGATGGGCATCACCCTCTCTGCCGCGAACCCAGCCCCATGCCCTGCAAGCTTCGACGTGCTCGGGTCGAGAGCGGACGGCGGGGCTGATTCCCTCGCCAGCGCATAAGGACTGCCCCGCTCAGCCGTCCAGAAGGTCCATGTAGGGCGCGCTTGCGCCGCCTTGTGCCTGCGAGATGAGGCTGTGGGTGGTGAGCGGTCCGCCGAACTGCGAAAGCAGGCCACCTTCGTCGGTGCGGCCGAGATCGATGGCCGCGAAGCCCATCCTGGTCATCAGCTCGATCACCGCGGCCTTCGATTCACCCTCGTTGCCCGAGACGAACAGGACGCGTTTGCCGCCCTTGCCGTCGCTCGGATCGCGCCCAAGGACCTTCGCCCAATTATGGTTGAAGCCTTTGACGAAGTGCGCCCCTGGAGCAGCCTCGGCGAGAATCTCGATCGAGGGGCGGCCGCCAAGGTCCAGCGGCGAAAAGTCCGAATAGTCGAGCGCGTTCGTCGCGTCGACGACGATGCGGCCGGTCCAGTCACCGCCCGCCTTCAGCACGTCGAGCGCCGCTTCGTACGGCGTCGCGAGGATGACCATGTCGGCTTTGACCGCGTCCTCGAGCGTAGCCGGGACGATGCTGGCGCCCAGCTCTGTCACCAAGGTTTCGACGGCTGCAGGGCCTCGGGAGTTCGTGATGGCGACAGACGTTTCGATCCGGGCGAACTGCCGCGCGAGGGCGGTCCCGATCGCGCCGGAGCCGATGATGGCGTACTTCATGGTCTTCTCCTTCGAGCCGGTGAGGCTGAAGTGTTCCGCCTCCGCTGCCGGAGAGGAAATGCGCCCGCTACTGGCCGCCTGCCAGTTACCCGTGCGTCGTCCGAATTATACGCGCGTATGCTCGTGCCCGTGCCGCGCCTGCGGAATAAGGGGCGGGCGTGCCGTTGGGCCGGCAGCGACTCCCGAAGTACCGTAATTCAGACGATGCAGAAAAAAACGGGGTTCAAGGGGGCTTGATCGGTATGGACCAGCTGAATGGGGAAAGAGACACGACGTCCTTAGTCGATGTTTTTCATGATCCTACGGATCGGCTTCGTACCGTCATCGGCGATGCGTCGATCATGGCGAGTCGCTCGACCTCCGCTTCCTTGGGTGCGACGGTGACGGTGTCGACCCCGCCGGCCGATGCCTTCGGCCTGGCCTATTGGCTGAAGCCGGTCCTGACCCATGAGTTCTGGAGCGAAGACGGGTTCGTCAATCTGCCCCAGTCGCCCAAAGCGGCGATGACGATCGTCGATCTGCGCGCCGGCGGGAATGTGCGCTACGACGCGACGGAATTCGATGCGCTGAACATCTACATCCCGGCCGAAGTGCTTCGCTCGCTTGCCGACCAAATTGACGCACCGCAGGTGCAAGACTTGCGGGTCCCCGATCCCTGGCGGACGTTCGATCCGTTCGTGACCGCGCTCGAACCCAGCCTTCTGTACATGCTGGACCAAAGGAACGACATCGAGCCATTGGCGGCGCAGCACCTGATGCTGAGCCTGGTGTCGCACCTTGCGCATCGGTATGGCGGCATGCACGCTGCACCAGCCGCGCTGCGGGGGGCCTTGTCCGGTGTGCGCCTGCGGCACGCGATGGCGCTGCTGGCAGACGATCTAAGCCTGCACATGCCGCTTTCGGACATCGCCCGGGTATGCCAGCTGTCGCCCAGTTATTTCTCGACGGCGTTCAAGCGCGCTACCGGCAAGTCGCCGAGCGCGTGGTTGATGGAGCAACGCCTGGCACGGGCGAAGGATCTTCTCTCCAAGGGCGACGAAAGCCTTATCGGCATCGCGCTCCGTTGCGGCTTCGCGGATCAAAGCCACTTCACGCGCTGCTTCACCCGCGCCTTTGGCCGCGCACCCGGCGCCTGGCGTCGGCAACGGCGATAGGCGGTTCGGCCGGTTCCCTGCCGCTGTGCGTAGTGAACCGCGTCGCCGTCCTTCATACGAACGTATGAGCGGCGAAACCGCGCGGCTCATGGCCGGCTGCATGGGCCGAAACTACCGTTGATCTTCACCGATCAAGGGAGCCCGTCATGTCCGATCCGAGCTTCGCGCTCGCGCCATTCAGTATGGACGAGACGCTCGACCAATCCTTTTCTCCCGGCGGACCAAAAATTCCGCCCCGTCGGGGAGCATCTACTGGAAATCCGGGCCGGGCTACGACGCGTTCGGCGTGAGCATCAGCCGCTGACGGTGGATGTCATGCTAGGCTGCAACGCTCCCCGCAAATCGCTCGAACAGCCGCTGCCGCGCGAAGTGGTCGGACAGAAAGTCGATGAACGCCCGGGTCTTCAGCGGCTGATGGGCGCGACCCGCATGATAGAGCGAGATGCTGCCCGCGTCGGCGTACCAGCCGGGCAGCAGTCGAACGAGCGCGCCACGCTCCAGGTACCGAAGGACGTCCGGCAGCGCCATCAGGGCGACCCCCAAGCCGCGCAGTGCCGCGTCGCGTATCGGCGCAGGGTCGTTCATGATGATCGTTTTCCGCGGCAGCGCGGGTTCTTCCTGCCCATCGGCGGTGCGCATCGTCCAATGGCGGACCCGTCCGGAATTGGCGGATCGCATGACGATGCCGTCATGGTCGGCCAGGTCGGCGGGGCGGCGGGGGAGGGCACGCCCGGCCAGGAATTCGGGTGCCGCCACCGCGACGATGTGCGCCGGCGCCAGCGTCTTGGCGACGATGCCCGGGCTGAGGTCGAAGCCCCCGCCGATCGCGGCATCGAAGCCTTCCGCGATCAGATCGACCTTGCGGCTGTCGAAGTGCCAATCCGGCCGGACGGACGGATACAGGGCGAGGAAGTCCGGAAGGATCGGAAGGATGTATTCCGTGCCGAACGACAGGCTCATGCTGACCTTCAGCATCCCTGCTGGTTCGCCCTTGGCCTGGGAGGTGTTGGCGATGGCGTCCTGCAGCGCGTCCAGCGTGTTGCCGATCCGCAGGAGAAACGCTTCGCCAGCCTCGGTCAGCGAAAGCTTCCGGGTCGAGCGGTGGAACAGCCGCACGCCGAGATTGCGCTCCAGCATCGCGACGTTGCGGCTCACGGCGGCGGGCGTGAGCGACAGTCGCCGGGCCGCCGCCGAGAAGCTGCTCGCCTCTGCGCTGCGCACGAAGGCTTCCAGGTTCGCCAGCGACTCCATTCCGCCACCTTCAATCAATCGTTGAAACTGAAGCAAGGCAATACCGGCTTATTCTTCATCAGTCACCCGATCATATCAGTCGTGTCGATACCCACCCACGGAGACTTCAGATGACCAACACCACCGCACCACTCGCCGGCAAAACCGCCCTCGTTACCGGTGGCTCGCGCTCAATCGGCGCGGCTATCGCCAAGCGTCTGTCGGCGGACGGCGCACGGGTCGCCCTGACCTATAGCGCATCGCCCGATCGCGCCGCGGCCGTCGTCGCCGAGATCGAGCAGGCGGGCGGCACCGCGCTGGCGATCAAAGCGGATGCCGGCTCGCCGGACGCGGTGCGCGCAGCCGTCGCGAAAACCGTCGAAGCCTTTGGTGGCATCGATATCCTGGTCAACAACGCCGGCATTGCGATCAACGCGCCGATCGAGGACTATCAGTTCGAAGACTATGAGCGGATGCTCGCGGTGAACGTCACCGGCGTCTTCGTCGCGACGCAGGCAGCCGCGCGCCACATGAAGCCGGGCGGCCGGATCGTGCATATCGGTTCCTCGATGCAGCGCTATGCGGCCTGGGGCGGCTCGTCGGTGTACACGCTTACCAAGGGTGCGATCGCCGGGTTCAACCGCAGCCTGGTCCGGGACCTCGGCCCGAAGGGCATCACCGTCAACACCGTGCACCCGGGGCCAACCGATACGGACATGAACCCCAAGGACGGC
>Ga0307412_10001842_pt1 | contig 11749 bp, 21 predicted proteins | sample DK1Cmetagenome_3_FD_203823 | JGI IMG/M metagenome (GOLD analysis project Ga0307412, IMG submission 203823) | Maize rhizosphere microbial communities from greenhouse at UC Davis, California, United States - DK15-C-1 | ecosystem: Host-associated > Plants > Roots > Rhizosphere > Soil | place: USA...
AGGCCAAGAATGGGGCAGATGCCCCAGGCACCCCGACATGATGAGCCGGGGTGAGGTGAATGGGTCGGAGGTCAACCCGTCTGGGCCATCATCTCCGCGATACGAAGGATATGACTTTGATCGGCCTGCGACATTTTCCGGTACAAGCTCAACAGAATGCATTCCAACTGCGTCAGCTGAGAGGCAGCAGACTCCCCATCCCGAACGTCCTGCTCAAGTTGCTCCAAAACGCCTCGATCCAACATGCTCACTACTCCTAAAAGCCGCAGAGGATCGTCTAAATCGCGACTTTCCGAAGCCCCAAGGGAGCACTCTTTCTTTTAGCTGCGCTGCCTCGTCCTACACGAGGTCATTCCAGTGGAAGGTTACCCTGCGACTTTTTCGCAGCCGCTTCGGCCAAGCCTGTAGCGACTCGGTGAACCACGATCTGATCGCCTGGACTCAGCGAACGAAAGCAGTTCAAAACCTCATTTTCGACAGTAGTTTGTGTTCCAGCCACCGTGTCTCGCCGGCCGAAGAGAACATACATCACGTCCACGCCAATCTTCGAAATTGCCAACAGGTAAGCCGTGTCCGGTCTCTGTCGATCGTTCTCGTAATTGCCTTGGGAGTTCCGTTTCACACCGCCTATATCTGCGAAATCGTTTTGATTGATTCCAAGCCGGTCGCGCTCTTCCCGGAGCCGCTCGCCCAAAGTTTTTTCCAAGGATTCTCCGGTTACACAAATTTTTGGCATGCATCGCTTTACACAGCCAATTTCTTGGGCATAATGATGGCACACACAACACGATTGAACACACATGAACACTATGCCCGTCCTCCTTACAGCCGAGCAAGCCCGCGCAGAACTTGACCGCAACGGGATAACCATTGCGCATTTCTGCCGCGAACACGGCCTGAACAAAAATTTGGTCAGCGATTTGTTGAACGGTCGCAAGAAGGGCGTGCGAGGCGAGGCCCGACGTGCAGCTGTGCTTCTAAAAATCAAAGACGGTGTGATTTCAAATTAATGGCATTAGGCCAGGCGAGAAACCAGAAGATGAGACGCACCGTTCTAGAAACCCGTAGGCAGGTCGTAAGCGCAGTGATTTGCGCGTATCCGGGTGGTCGTGACTGCGCCGCTCCGCGCTTGGGCATGTCGGTGAAAAAGTTCGACAACCATGCCTACGAGAACGCGGGCAGCCGGCCACTTACTGACGAGCAGATCTGCCTCCTGGAGTCACAGACCGGAACCACGCACCTTCCTGACTTCGTCTGCAACCTGTACGGCGGAGTGTTCGTTCCGGTTGCCGAAGCCGAGCAACTGGACAACCTCGACCTGTATGCCCGCTCGATCAATACAGCGGTAAAGCGAGGCCTCGTCGACGCGATCATTTCCAAAGCACTCCAAGACGGCGTCATCGAGGACGACGAAGTGCAGGCCATTCTTGCGGCGCACCGTGCGCACGTAGCAGCCAGACACGAAGAGATCACCGCCGTGATCGTTCTGCATCGGGAAAACCCGGGCAACTAGGAATCGAAATAGGCGCTGGAAGCGTCGCCATTTTTCGGCATCAGCCGAGGGCCGCGATTAGCGGCGGGGAGAAAAAAGTGAGCACTTATAAGCTGGTATGTCCGCACTGCCGGGAGCGAATGCGCATCCGGACCAGTGAGGGCACGCATATCTTTTTGCGTATTGCCTACCTGCAATGCATCAACGAGGCCTGCGGTTGGTCGGTTCGGGCTGAGTTTGAAATGACTCATGAAATGAGCCCATCAGGTATGCCGAACCCGGCTGTTTGTTTGCCAGTGGCTCCCGTCGCTATTCGCCGGCAGGCAATGAAAAAGGAAGGCGAGCAGCAAATGGACCTACTTGGACTGGAGACGGCCTGATGAACACTTTGATCAGCGAACAAAATCCCGAGCGGGAATACCGCGCCTCCATGCAAGACGCCGCGCTTTGCTACATGCAGCGTCACCAGGCAGAGCACCTTGGCAACGACCAACAGCTCTTTACCCGAACCGTCGCCCACCTGCAGACGACTCTAGAGGTACCCACTTACCTTGCCGAGAATCTGACGGGCTTGGCATACGGACAACTGCGCGCCGGCGCTGGCCAGCGACGCCTCGATCTGAATAGCAGCAGCGAATCGGTTGCTGTCTTTGCCGATCCAGCCAGCGGCAAATCTTACGCCATCCCCGTCGCGCTGATCTTCCAGTACCTGGTCGAGGCCCCAGAGCCCCGACCGAAACCCCTCAACAACTGACCGAATCGCTCCACCGTTTGCGTGTGGGTTTGGGTGAATTGCGCCCGGAATAAGGGAAAAAGCCATGAACACAGCACTTTCCATACAAATGAGCCTGAGCGAAAGCCTCGCCGAAGCCTTGCTGCAGGAGCTGCGCGAGCGGCTGCGACTGGGCATTCAGGAGCACTGGTACTCGGATCGGTTTCGCTGCGTTCCTGATGGTCTGCGCACCACTGCGATTCTCTCGGCCTATCCCGCATTGGCGGCTCAAAAGACAACTCTCGGCGCCCTCCGGGTCGCCATCAGAAAGCAGGCATGAAGATGGAAGAGAAAATCCGGGCCGACGTATTGACCCGACTTGAGTTCGATTACGGCCTGAAACACCGGGTCGGCACCGATTTCATGCGAGGTGGCACCTGCCCGGCCTGCAACAAGAAAGAGCTGTACTCCAGCTTTGCAAACCCGTTCTTCATCAAGTGCGGCCGCGAGAGCAAATGCGGTCAGCAGTGGCACGTCAAAGAGTTGTATGCCGATCTGTTTGATGACTGGAGCAAACGTGCGCCGGCAACAGATGACCAACCGACCGCAAGCGCCCGCGCCTACATGGAGTTCGCTCGGGGATTCAAGATTGATCTGGTGGCGGGTCTGTTCACCCAGGAGAACTACTTCGATCGCGTTTTGAATATCGGCTCGGCAACAGTGCGGTTTGCGCTCGAGCACGGCGGGTATTGGGAACGCCTGATCGACCAGCCTCAGCGCTTCGGTAAGAAGAAGGCACGCTTTAAGCCAGGCGAATCATACAAAGGCTATTGGTGGTGCTCCCCCTACGTCGACCTCACACAGACCTCTGAGCTGTGGATCGTTGAAGGAATCTTCGACGCGATCGCTCTGCAGCACAACGAGATCGACGCGGTAGCGGCGATGTCGTCAAACGCCTTCCCTGAGGCCTCGCTGAAAGCACTTGCTGCTGAAAGGGCCGGCAACTTGCCAAGATTGGTCTGGGCGCTGGACAACGAGTCTGGCGCGCACCGCTACACGCGTAAATGGGTCGTCATGGCTCGAGCCATGGGCTTTGAATGCACCGCTGCGCAGATACCGCAGCGCGACGCGCGGAAAGTGGATTGGAATGACCTGCATCAGCGATGGGCCTTTATTGGTGACGAAGCCGAACGACGCAAGCGCACAGAAGCGGATCTGAACGAGGCCCGCCACCATGGCGCCCTGTTGATTGCTGAAAGCGCCTCAGAGAAAGCGCTGCTGATGTACAACTGGCGCGAGCGCGAAGAATTCCACTTCGGATTTGAGTCACGTCTGTACTGGTGGAAGCTGGACATCAGCAAATTCAACAACGCCATGCAGGCGCTCGAAACGAGCGAGAACCACGAAGAACAGCAGCTGAACAACAAGGCGATGCGGGAAAAAGCGTTGCGCATGTCCGGCTGTGTGGTTGAGATCGCCAACTGCTACCCGCAGGCGCTGTACTTCCAGCGCAATGAGATCACAGACGAGTCCTGGTACTTCTTCCGCGTCGACTTCCCCCATGACGGCGGCTCAGTGAAGAACACCTTCACCGGTGGCCAAGTCGCGGCAGCGAGCGAATTTAAGAAACGGCTGCTCGGCATGGCCGCCGGCGCAGTGTTCACCGGCAGCGGCCAGCAGCTCGACAAAATAATGAAGGATCAACTGTTCGCGATCAAAACGGTCCAGACGATCGACTTTGTCGGGTACAGCAAGGAGTACGCCTGCTACGTGTACGGCGACCTGGCCGTAAAAGATGGTCAGGTGGTCGACGTCAACGATGAAGAATTTTTCGAGTTCGGCAAGCTGCGTCTGAAAACCCTGCAACGTGCCGTGCCGGTGCGGATCCAGCGCGACCCGAAAGAATACAGCGACGAGTGGATAAAACTGCTCTGGACGTGCTTCGGCGCGCAGGGCGTTGTCGCTTTGACATTTTGGTTCGGCTCGCTGTTCGCCGAGCAGATCCGCGCTCGCTACCAGTCGTTTCCCTTCCTTGAAGCTACCGGCGAGGCCGGGGCCGGTAAAACCACTCTGCTCAACCTGCTTTGGAAGTTGCTCGGCCGCGCCGGCTACGAAGGATTCGACCCGTCCAAATCCACCAAAGCCGGCCGCAGCCGGTTGATGGGCCAAGTATCCGGCATGCCTGTGGTCTTGCTTGAGTCGGATCGGAGCGGTGACGACAAATCCCACGCTAAAAACTTTGAATGGGACGAGCTGAAGGACTATTTCGGCGGCGGCACACTGGCGACCAAAGGCGTCAAAACCGCCGGCAACGAAACCTACGAGCCACCGTTCAGAGGCACGATCGCCATCAGCCAAAACGCGCCCGTGATTGCTTCCGAAGCCATCATGACGCGGATTGTGAAACTGCATTTTGTGCGGCCGAACGTGACACCAGAGAGCCGAGCTGCAGCTGATCAGCTGACAGCCTTAGACGGCTCCAAGCTGAGCTACTTCCTGCTGCAGGCGGTGAAGCGTGAAAGCGATGTTATGGCCACCCTTGCCGACAAGATCCCGGCCCATGAAGCGCGCCTGCGCCGGCTACACACCCACTGCATCAGCTGTGACACCGAATACCCGGCGAATAACGAAAAGGCGGCATGCCAGCACTGCGGCAATCAGTTGCGAGGCTACATCCGCGTCGAACGCATCGTAAAAAACCACGCCCAGCTGCTCGGCCTGGTCGACTGCATTCGCTCGCTGGTACCGCTGACAGATGCCCAGATCAGTGCAACCCAGCGTTGCATTGTTTCGATGGCGATCGAGCGCCAGAGCTCAATCAGCGCAGACCATCCAGTGGTCGCGGAATTCTGGGAAGTCTACGAGTACCTGCAGGGGCTTGATGCCGACGGGCCGGTGGTCAATCACAGCAAGAAAGACAACGTCATCGCTATCAACCTCAACGAGTTTGTCGAGCGCGCCGCAGAACACCGCCAAAAGCTGGCCGACGTCAGCGAGTTGCGCGATCGCCTGAAGGAATCCCGCTGCCGCAAATTTCTGGAATCGAACAAAGCCGTCGACAGCGCGGTGCGCGCCTACCAGGCCACGCGCAATAACAACACGATCACCAAGTCACCCACGGTCAAGTGCTGGATGTTCCAGGCGTAGGGCTGCAACCCGCGTCGACAGCCAGGAAAGGAGAGAACCATGCAGATTCAAGTCGTCGCCGGCGCCGATCGTAGTGATACGCAAAGCCTGCAGGATCGCATCACCCAACTGCTCAACGAGCTTGGGAACACGGTGCAGGCGGAAGCCTACGGTGCGAACGGATTGGTCGACATTTTGGAGGTACGGGCTATCGATGGTCAGCGCGAGATCTTGGTGCTGAATTGCTCCCGGCTGCAAATCCAAGCGGTTTTGGACTGGCAGTCCTGTAGCGAGGACACGAACGAATTCGAAGACCTGGTGCTGCACCTGGTGCGATCGCCAGACAGCTACCAATAACGCCGGCTGCAACCGGCAACTACTGAAAGGAGAAAACCATGCAACGCACGAACGAAACAGCCCAACCGGCCGGAAGAGCAATCATAAACAGCCTGCTCAGCATCACGGCAACCGCAGCACTGATCACCATTACCGCCTTGCAGATACCTGACGTACTGATCTGGCTCGCCAGCTAAGAAAGAAATGGCGCCGAGGGGCTGCAACCCCTCGGCACCGACTACCCCAAGGAGAAGCACCATGCGAGCACGAAACCTGAGAGCTGTCCTGCAAAAGGCTAACACAGCGCATTTCAAACCCGGCGACAAGGTAAATCAGGTGATCACAGGGAAACGCGCTCGACGGCCCAAGCGCCACCACAAGCCTGGGATCGTTCTGCGTGTTTTTGGTAACTGCGTAATTGTGCGTTTCAAAAATGAAGTCAAAGGCGTTTACCCCAAGTGGAGATTGATGCTGGCTGTAGGAGGCAACAGCCACCCATGCGCATTGCAGGGAGCCGCCAAATGACTCATCAACCCATCGTCCAACAGAGCCGGATCCGCCCTGCAATGGCGAGTAAGCGCCTGGATCTGCCCAGCATTTGCGATATCTGCGGCTTCGCCCGATCGACACGTCGCCACCAGAGCTGCAGCAAGTTGAGGCAACAACGCAAAACGGAAGAATGGGCGGCCTTGATGGCGGAAAAAGCGGCTGCTCGAGCGACCCGGGAGAAACGATATGCGCGCTAGCAAACTGAGCGCTTTGGCTGAAGCGGCTCTTGAAAATGCCCGCGCTCGAACAGCGGGCCCCTGCCTCGCTGCTAAATCGCAGCGAAGGTTTTGGACAGATCAGGAAGAGATCGATCTTGGACGGCTTTACCCGGACACGCCGATGCCAAACCTGATGGAGTACTTCCAACGGCCGGATCATGCCATTTACGGAAAGGCCGCGAGCATGGGCTTGAAGCGGAGCGACGATTATCTGGCCAGTGAGCACGCCTGCCGGCTACGGCGAAACAGCGATGCCGGCGCAGCCTTCAGGTTTCAGAAAGGCTTCACCCCGTGGAATAAGGGGATGAAGGGCTTGCAAGCTGGCGGCCGTGCCGCTGAAACCCAGTTTAAAAAAGGGTCGAAGCCTGGCAACTGGCTTCCGGTCGGCAGTACGCGTCGCAGCAAGGATGGATATTTGCAGAGGAAGATCACAGACACCGGATATCCACCCCGAGATTGGGTGGCACTGCACACCCTGCTATGGGAGGAGCAGCGCGGGCCGGTGCCACCCGGGCATTGCCTGTCTTTCAAGGACGGCAATAAGGACAACATCGAGCTCGATAACCTTGAGCTGATCACCAGGGCAGAGCGAATGCGGCGCAACACAATCCATAGGTATCCGCCGGAACTCAAGGAAACCATCCGCCTGCTGAGCAAACTCAAGCGCACTATCGAGACTACCAATGAAAAATAAAATGACTGACCTGCGTGACCATCTCTTTGCCACGCTGGAAGCACTTCAGGACGAAAGCAAACCGATGGACATCGATCGGGCCAAAGCGATAGCCGAAGTGGGCAAGGTGCTTGTTGACTCAGCGAAAGTGGAGGTGCTGTACCTCAAGGTGATGGATGGCGAGGGCCAAAGCACTGGATTCATCGAGTCGCAAAAAACTCTGCCGTTGATCAACGGACGGTGAGCCTAGCATTTAGCTCGGCAAGTTCTAATAACTCCAGCCCCGGCAGCGGTACTACACTTGCCGGGGTGCCTCAAACGCTCGAGGACAAACTATGAACTCCCGATCGGACAACGTCCTGGTATTCACCGACCTGCAGCGCATAACCGGTTATCAACGCCGTTCCGATGTCGAGCGATCGTTGATCGACCAAGGCGTTCGCGTGTTCCGTGGCCGCACCGGGCCGTGGACCACGTTGGACCTTATCAACCAGGCTGCCGGCATCAAGCCAGCCGCATCAGATCGATACGACGCCGATATCCTATGAGGAAAGCACGGAAGCGGAAGCACAATCCGCATATTCCCGCCCATATCGACCAGGCCGCTCTCCCAGCGGCCGTTTACTTTGATCACCGCAAAGGTCGGGTCTGGTACACGTTGCACTATGACGAAACGGGAAAACAACGCCGGCGCAACATCGCGCCGGCGGACGTTTCGCTGGCCGAGCTGCACCAGATCATGGACGAGGCATCCAACGTCGACCGTGGCACGCTTCGCTACGTTTGTAGCCAGTTTCACGAGAGTGATCGTTATAAGAAGCTCAGCCCGAAAACCCACGATGACTACTGCTACTCGCGTGATGTTCTGCTGACCCTGCCCACAAAGCTGGGAAAGCCGCTGGGAGACTTGGCGGTACGCAAGTTCACTTCCGCCCTGGTGCAGCGCATCGTCGATCGGCTCGCAGACGAGGGGACTCCGTCGAAGGCTGCGCACGCTCTCCGCTACTTGCGGCGCGTACTGCAGTGGGGTCGCAACCGGGGTTTTCTGGATGTGAATCCCGCGCTGGGCATCGAAGCCCCTGTCGAACGAAAACAGCGTCGCCTGCCAAATCATCAAGTCATGGATACGCTCATTGATCGAGCAATTGCCCGAGGCTTGCTGATCAGGGGCGAAAAAGGCGGCTGTCCGGAGTACCTCGGCTACGTGATGGAGCTGGCATATCTCTGCAGACTACGCGGAATCGAAGTGGTCACTCTGACCGATGCGAACGAGCTGGAGAGTGGCATTCTCACCAACCGCCGCAAAGGCAGCCGTGACAACATCGTTCGCTGGACACCTCGACTGCGCAAAGCCTGGGATCACGCCAAAGCCTATCGAGCCAAGATCTGGGCCAAACGCAAAACGGCGATACCGATCGCACCGTCACGGCGCCCCATCATCGTGGCCAGTCACGGCGGGCCGCTACGCAAGTCGAGCTTGGACACGGCGTGGCAACGATTTATCACGCTGGCTTTGGCAGACGAGATCATCACGCCCGAGCAACGGTTTGCACTTCACGACTTGAAACGACGTGGCATCACCGACACGGCAGGTACGCGAGCGGACAAACAGGAGGCGAGCGGCCACCGCGACCCGAAGATGATGGACGTCTACGACCACAGCGTGCCGACCGTTTCCCCTTCTGCAGAGTGAGCAAACCGGACGTAACAAGCGACACAGGGCCCGCTATTCACGCGGGCCTTGGCGTATCTGGACGTAACAAGTAATCGCGTAAGTGCTTGATTTCTATCCTTGAAGCACCTTCCTTGTAATCAGTAGGTCCCGGGTTCGACTCCTGGTGCCGGCACCATACAAAACAAAGCCCCTGCAAAAATGCAGGGGCTTTGTTGTTTCTGAGTTAGCCAAGACGTCCAAAATGTGGATCAGGCAGGATGCAAATCCCGCAACGCCTCAGGATGCTGACTTGCGACCCGCAAGAGAGTCTGCGCTGCACCCGTCGGCTGCCTGCGCCCCTGTTCCCAATCCTGCAAAGTCCGCAGACTTACACCGATCAGTTTGGCGAACGCACTTTGTGAAACCCCCACCTTGGCGCGCGCTTCAGCTGCCGCAGAGAGCGGCACCTGTGTTACGCGCGCGGCCTTTCCGGCCTTCATCTGACGTACAGATTCCAGCAAGTCCTGCTGGAATTGCTCCAGTTCATCGACCATCGCTGATTTCCTCCTTCAGTTGCTTGAGGAAGGCTACGGGCAAGTTGTCGAGCTTTGCCTTGGTGTAGGCAATGAGCAACCAAATCGAGCCTTCAGAAAGCGTGTTGTAATAAATGACACGTGTACCGCCTCGCTTACCCATGCCGCTGCGAGTCCACCGCACCTTGCGCATACCTCCACTACCAGGCACGACATCACCAGCCAGAGGGTTTGCATCAAGCCAATTGATGAATTCATGGCGCTCACCATCGCCCCATATGGCGTCGGCATAGCGCTTGAAAATTTCGGTTTCGATGATTGTAAATCATGAATCGGACTATACGGCTACGCCGTATAAACAAACCATAAACGCTTATGGGGAATAGATCGACGAAAGGCATGGCGCGAAGCCTTGCGAAATCTGTTGTAACGAGAAGCCACTCCTCGCCATCGTTGCTCATCTGCCTGTTCCAAAGCTACCGTCAAACCCGTCGCTGCCAATTCAGCGACCGGGCCTGAGAACCCGCGTAAGATACAGGCGCACCAGCGCCCCAACCCACGATTGCCGGCGCTTTTTTGTGTCTGCATCCACGTGTAATGGCGGCTGTGCGTGGGAGACCTTCCGGTCTGCCGGGTTCCTGTATCTCCGGTTTCTCAGCCTGCGCAAAGCTGCCACCCTTTTGCCTGGGAACGAAAATGGCGGCTCTCATTTGATACAGGGAGTTCACAAATGAATGCCATTGATCCGTCAGTAATCCGCAACGCTGCAACATCGGTCACATCACTGCACATCCCTACGTACGGCAGGTGAAGCGAAATGACCGACACCCTCGATTTGAAAACCCCAGGCCTCACCCACTTCTCCTTCCAATCCAACCAAGCGATGTTCCGCACCAACCGCGTTGTGCCCGTGATCGCCGCCCTCTCACACGCCTCACACCTGCTTCACATCTCCAAGCTACTGACCGCTGACTCCACAGTCTCTCGCGACCCTGACCTTCACGCCTACGCCTCCCAATATCTGCAAGAGTTAAGCAAGGCGCTGATCGATGATGGGATTAAAGTAATGGATGCGCCGCCAGACAAGCCGTTGATGTAAATCACATATGAAGCCCTCGTTGATGCGAGGGCTTTTTGCGTTTCACACCTGACTGATTTCGAGCACATACGAAATCCTCTGCTCGTTCGCACTCCAGACATAGCGCAAATGCTTGCCCTGCTTCGGAATCGATACCGCCGGCGGGCGGAACGCTGCAACGCATTCATGCCCGGGCAACCGCACGCTGTTATAGAGCAAGCCCCACGATTCACCATCGCGCAACTGTCGCGCAAATACCTGCGATGGCCCATAGGCTTCCGGATCGGGCTGATGCAAATGTTCATAGCCTTGGCGAACGTCATGCAGCGGCTTTACCACCCGATTGATGTAAGTACGCATGGTCAATTCGAGATCGACTTCCCGGGTCGCCGCGAGAAAGCGTTCCTGATGAAAACAGGTTTCAGCGATGGCCGCACTCTGGCTGCTGGCGGCGTAATAGACGCCGAAGGTGCCGTCACTGAAACGGCTGCGTTTGCCGACGTGAGTGAACGCGGCCATCACCGGGCTGGAACCAGGGCCGGACAGGCGATCTTCGGGACGTACGCGGGCCAGTACGCCAGCCTGTTCGACCAGCCGATCGTTGGTCAGCGCTTCAATTGCGTAGGCAACTTCGAGGTCTTCGGCGTCGAGCACGTCTTCGAACAGTGCAATCGGCGGGAAGCTGCTGTTGACGATGCGATACGCCCGCGGCCATGGCACATCCACCAGCGTCGGCGCTTTCAACCGCGCACTCCGTCGAGGTAGCGGCGCACATCGGCGATATCGACCACCCGGCCCGCCAGCATGTAATCCAGCGCGGTTTTGCCATTGAACGGTGCCGCGGTGTTGGGGCTGCTGACCCAGGCGTAGGCGCGTTCGCGGCTGTTGCTGAAGATGATGCTCAACGCCTTGTGAATGCCCATCAGATAAGAAATGCGCTCAAGGGTGTCGTGGGGCAGGCGGATGTTTGGCAGGTGTTTGTATTTATAGAATGTGGTGTTGCCGACTCCACCGAGCAGGGAGCGTTGTTGCTCGGCGCTACAGCCCCAATGCTCCATGAGGCTGAAGAAGAACTTCAGCGCAACGCGCCCGGCTTCGGGGGCGTCGAGTTGTTCGCGCGGGTTGAACGCAGTAGATGAAGTTGGCATTTGGCCGCCTCCAGAGAAATCATCATGCTTTGAGGTTAGTACATATCTGTACATTTACTCAAAATTAATACACAGATGAACAACCGTGCAGACTGAAAAATCCATACTGCTTGCACACATTTTTTGATCTCCATCACCCTCATCCCAGCGAAAACCCCGATCCTCTGTCAGCCTCCAGCCATCGGCGGGGAAATCAATTCGCTACTAAATCCGCGACAACTATGCTCAGG
>Ga0307412_10001843_pt1 | contig 11748 bp, 10 predicted proteins | sample DK1Cmetagenome_3_FD_203823 | JGI IMG/M metagenome (GOLD analysis project Ga0307412, IMG submission 203823) | Maize rhizosphere microbial communities from greenhouse at UC Davis, California, United States - DK15-C-1 | ecosystem: Host-associated > Plants > Roots > Rhizosphere > Soil | place: USA...
AGCGATGCCGAGACCTTCTGGTATTTCCTGACCGGCGGAGTGCGTGAGCCGAGGCTCTCGCTCGAGGAAGAGCTTTTCGAGGTCTCGTTTCCCTTCGCCGTGCAGCGGACGGGCGAGACGCTTCGGAAGGCGGATATTTCAGAGCTCGAAGAAGTCGCGGCGATTCAGGCCGAGCTGGCGTTCATGGAGACCGGCACCGACCCGATGCAGATGGATCGAGAGGGCTTTTTTGCCCGCGTCGCCCGGCGGATCGAGCAAGAACGCGTATTCGTGGTGACGATCGGCGGGAAGCTGGCCTTCAAAGCGGACGTGATCGCCGAAACCGACCACGCGGCCTATCTCGAAGGCGTCTACGTCGCACCGGAATTTCGCGGTCGGGGCCTGGGGCCGAAATGCCTCGCCGAAGTCGGCCTCGAGCTGCTAAACCGCGTGGAACGGGTGTGCTTGCTGAGCAATGTCGAATTTACGACCGCTCACCGGGCATACAGGAAAGCGGGCTTCAAAAACACGGACCGCTGCACGACGCTGGTGGTTTGAACCGAAAGAGAAAATGCTGGACACCGCCCCGAGGGTTCTTACATAATATGGGTAGGCCATTCCCAGGGCCTACCTTTCTTTTTTCCCCTCGGCCGGTCTGTTTCCGCAGCACCCGATTACGAATCAACATTTTCAGTTGGATACGGGTCTTTTGTCCCATCTAGCGGGAACACTCTCGTCCACCTTATGAAGTCGATAACGCCGACCAAGGTTTACATGTACGCTGTGGTGCTCGCGGGCGCCGCGGCGGTCTCGGCGGCGTTCTGGACGATGCCGGTCGATCGGGTGAGCATGTATTTCGTCGTGCTGGCGTGTTTCACGATCGGCGTCGGCCCGCGAATGACGGTTCAGATCCCGCGGTTCAAGTCGCACATCGCGGTGTCGGACGCCTTCGTTTTCCTCGCGATCCTTATTTTCGGCGGTGAGCTGGCGGTGGTGCTCGCGGGCGTCGAGGCGTATTTCGCGTCGCGGCGGTTTTGCAGCAAGCGGTTCACCGCACTCTTCAACGCCGCGGCCCTCGCCTTGTCGACCGGGGCCGTCGTGGTCGTCCTGCGCGCGCTCGGACTTTATCAGGAATCCGCGCTCCACGGGCATCGAGGGGCCGAACAGGATTTCGTCATCGCGCTGTCGGTGATCGCGATGACGCAGTTCGGCACGAACACTCTTCTGTGCGCGCTTCACGATTCGATCAAGCATCGTGCCAGTCTCGCGAATATCTGGAAGGAAAAATACCTCTGGTCGTTCGTCACCTATTTCGTCGGAGCGGCCGCAGCGGGCATGCTTGTCCAGGTGGCCGACTATGTCGGGTTTGGCATCCTGTTGGCCGTGCTGCCGGTCATTTACCTCGTCTTCCTTTCGTATCGGATGTACCTCTCGAACGTCGAGATATCGATGCAGCAGGCCGAGCAGGCGAAGCAGCACGCGAAGATCCTCGAAGAGCGAGGCGCCGAGCTGCGAGATTCGGAGCACCGATTCCGCAGCGCGTTCAACTACGCCCCTATCGGGATCGCCCTCGTATCGCCGATCGGCAGCTGGCTGAAGGTGAACCGGGCGCTTACCGACATCCTCGGATATTCCGGCGACGAATTCCTCGCGTCGAACTTCCAGTCGATGATGATCCCTGAGGACATGGGGCCGGCCCTCGTAAAGATCAACCAGCTTCTTTCCGGTAAGACCGCGAACGCGCAGATGGAGCAGCGGTACGTGCACAAGAACGGGCACACCGTCTGGATATCGTGGAGCGGGTCGATCGCCAGCGACGCCAGCTCGGAACACACGACGCTGATCTTCCAGCTTCACGACATCACGGACAAAAAACTTGCGGAAGAGCGGCTTCAGCACGAGGCGACCCATGACGCGTTGACGGGCCTCCCGAACAGGGCGTACTTTCTGCGCCGGCTCGCCGACGCGCTTCAGAAATATCGCGAAAACCCGAAATACAACGTCAGCGTCCTGTTCATCGACCTCGACCGGTTCAAATACGTCAACGACAGCCTCGGACACTTGGTCGGCGATCGTCTTTTGATCGAGATCGCCCGCCGCCTTAACGAGTGTATGCGGCCGCCCGACATGGTGGCACGGCTCGGCGGCGACGAGTTCGTCATCCTCGTCGAGGGACGCTACTACACCGAAAAGGTCACCCGCGTCGCCGAACGCATCCAGAACAAATTCACCAAACCGTTCGAGATCAACGGGCACGAGATCTACAGCTCGGCGAGCATCGGGATCCTATACGCGTCGGAGAAGCACCGTACGTCCGAGGACATGATGCGCGACGCCGACACCGCGATGTACCACGCGAAACGCGCGGGCAAGGGCCGCCACGAGGTCTTCGACGAAAAGATGCACCGCGCGGCCAAGGAAACGCTGCAGCTCGAAACGGAACTCCGCCGGGCGATCGACCGCCGCGAGCTGAACGTGCTTTATCAGCCGATATTTTCGCTGGAGAGCGGCCGCGTGGTCGGGGCCGAGGCGTTAATGCGTTGGAAGCATCGCGAGCTCGGCGATATCGGACCCGACCGGTTCATCGCCCTCGCGGAAGAGCTGCACCTCATCGACCAACTCGGCCAGCTGGCGCTCGAGACCGCGTGCCGGGACATCGGGTCGATCGACGGGCTGCTCGAAGCGCACCCGGAATTCCGCGTCGGGGTAAATCTTTCGTGCCGGCAGTTCGTCGGGCTCGACCTCGTCGACAAGATCATCGGGACGCTCGAAACGACCGAATTCTCCGCCCGCAATCTTAGGCTGGAGATCACCGAGTCGGTCGTCTTCGAGCACCAGGACCGGGCTGTCGAGATGCTGCACCAGCTCCGCCACCTCGGGATCGAGATCGACATCGACGACTTCGGGACCGGCTATTCGAACCTGAGCTACCTCACGCGCCTTCCGGTGTCATCGCTCAAGATCGACCAGTCATTTGTGAGGGCGGTGGGGGAAGACGGTTCGGGCACCGAGATCATCGAAACGATCGTCTCGATGGCACGAAGCCTCGGCCTGACGGTGGTCGCGGAAGGCGTCGAGACCAAAACGCAGCTCTCCGTGCTCAAGCGGCTCGGCTGCGACCGGGCGCAGGGCTTTTTGCTCGCGCGGCCGATGACGCGCGAGAAATTGGCCGAGCTGATGTCGGAGAACGACCGTCTCGTGCTGCCGGAAACGCTCTTCGACATCTCGACCGTCTCGGTCATCCAGTAACGATCTTATTTTTCAGGCAGCGGGACCTTCTCGCTAACGCGCACGATCTCCATCCCTTCGCACGCGTCGGTCCGGCACGCGATGACGGCCTTTTCCTTGTCGCCGTTTTTGATCCAGACCTGGCAGTCCAGACATTCCCCGTTCCAGCAAAGATCGGCCTCCGAGACCGCCTGCATGTCGAGGAACTGCAGGCACCGAAGGACCGAGTTGTTCTCCGGCACGCTCACCTCGTTTCCGAGGATCTTGATGCTGATCAGTTTATCGAAGGGCTCGAATATCTCGTAATCGGACATCTCGGAAATACGCGTGCGGGGTGCGTCTCTCATGCACAAGCCCGACCGTAAGGGAGGGCGATATGCAGGCGCCGGGTGTTACCCCGGACTTGAGCATATCGCCCTTGCTTACGCGCGGGCTTCCGCAATGTGTGGCGACCACGTGGAACTGGTGCTTCGCCCGCGTCTTCGCTAAACTATCTTACAGACACACGGGAGGGAACAAGAAATGTCCTTGATTCTTTACACGAAGCCCGGCTGCCCTTATTGCGACCGGGCCCGCGAGTATTACCGCACTAACGAGATCGAATTCATCGAATACGACGCGCAGAACGACAAGCGGCGGCAAGGCGAGATGCTCGAATTCTCCGGCGGCGACCCGACCGTCCCGACGATCGTTCAGAACGGCCGCTTCGTCCAGTCCGGCTGGGGCGACCCGCCGCGCGGCTGAACGATCAGCGTCGATTGAGCCGCCAGTTTGGCGGCCTCCTAATTTTCGATTGCTGATTTTGGATTGCGGATTAGGGGGATTAGAATGTTCCCTTGTTTGCGCGATGGCATCGTATGCCGCGATTTCGGAATCTGATCCAAAATCCGAAATCTAGACCGAAATCGTGATGGTCGGCTCTCAGATCAACCAATACAAGATCCAGGAAAAGATAGGGTCGGGCGGCCAGGGGACGGTTTACAGGGCCCTCGACACCAAGCTCAACCGCACCGTCGTCATCAAGATCCTCCCGCCCGAGCTGACCCAAAAGACCGCCAACTTCAAACGCTTCGAACGCGAAGCCCAGCTCTGCTCGCAGCTCGACCACCCGAACATCTGCACCATTTACGATTTCAACGAGGCGAACGGCGTCTTCTACATCGCGATGCAGTCGGTCGACGGTAAGAATGTGCGCCAGCTCGTCAACGGCCGCCCGCTTGAATTGACGAGCGCCCTTTCGATCGGGATCCAGGTCACCGACGCCCTCGCGTACGCCCATTCGAAAAACATCATCCACCGCGACGTCAAGGCCGGCAACGTGATGGTGACCGACGCGGGCCAGGTGAAGATCCTCGATTTCGGGCTCGCCAAGCTGCTCGAGGACGACGAGGCCGACCGGCATCGCGGCCACGGCGACCGCACCGAGATCACCGAGCTCGGCATCCCTTACGGCACCGCGACCTACGCCGCGCCCGAGCAGGCCCGCGGCGAGCGTGCCGACGAGCGGTCGGATATTTTCTCGACCGGCGTTTTGCTTTACGAGATGCTGGCGGGCATTTGGGCGTTTCAGGGCAAGACGGTGATCGACGTCCGGCATCAGGTCCTTTACGGCACGCCAAAGCCGCTCGCCGAGATGCGAAAGGACCCGCTCCCGCCAAAGGTGCAGCAGATCATCGACAAGGCCCTGCAAAAAGAACCGAAAAACCGCTATCAAAAAATGGCGGCGATGCGCGACGATCTGCGCGGTGTGCTGCAGCAGATAGCCGGCGCTCCGCTGATGCAGTCGGACACGATTCGGCCGTCGCATATGGACGGCGGCGTTTTCAAAAAGGCGTTGAACTGGTTCACCGGCAAGTCGACCCCGGAGGCGAGCACGACCGCGTCGCGTACGATGTCGATGTCGAGCCAGCCGTCGTTCATGCCCGACCCGCAGGCGACCTCGACCGGGACCGACAAAAAGAGCGTCGCGATCCTGCCCTTCAAAAACCTGAGCGGCGACGCCAGCGCCAATTTCTACGAGTTCGCCCTGGCGGACGCCGTCATCACGGAGCTCGCCCAGATCAAGTCGCTCGTCGTGCGGCCGAGCTCGGTTATCGCCAAATATCAGGGCATCGACGTCGACCCGCGCGAGGCGGGCCGCGACCTGCGTGCCGGTGCGGTGCTGTCGGCCGGGTTTTTGCGCGCCGGCGATAAGTTTCGCGTCACGGCACAGCTCCTCGACGTGCTGACCGGCGACATCCTTTGGAGCGACCGCATCGACGCCGAGGGCAGCGACATTCTCACCCTGCAGGACGGCATCGCCCAACGCATCCTCGAAGGGCTGCGGATGGAGCTTTCCGAATCGGAGCAGGAAAAGCTCGGACGCCGGATGACCGACAACCCCGAAGCGTGGGAGGAATATTTGCGCGGACGCGACAACTTCGGCCGCTTCATCTTCCGCACGCTCGACCCCGCCGACTGCAATGCCGCGATCCAAAATTTTAAGACCGCCGTCGAGCTTGACCCGCACTTCGCCCTCGCCTACAGCGGCCTCGGGGCGGCCTACGCGAACCGATTTTTCAAGGGCCAGGGCGAGGCGGAAGATTACACGCACGCCGAGACGGCGTTCAGCAAGGCGTTCTTCTACGACCCGAACGTGGCCGAGGCCCGCATGCTGATGGTGATGATCTACATGGCCCGCGGCGAAAAGAAAAAAGCGCGGACCGAGATCGAGCTGCTGCAAAAGCAATTTCCCAACGAAGCCGTGCTCTATTTTATGAAGGGCGTGATGCACCGGCTCAACGGCGAGTACGAAGAATCGCTCAAGGCTTTCGAAAAACTCTCTCGCCTCGACCCCGCCGCCCGGGCCGTTTCGTCCTACAACCGGGCCCGCATCTACGTCTACAAGCAGGACTATGAGCGGGCCATGCGCGAGATCGAGCGCGGCGAGAAGGCCGAGCCCGACCACCCGATGCTGAAGATATTCAGGTCCGGCATCTATTACTTCCGCGGCGACGTCGACAAGGCGATCGAATTGATGGAAAAGGTGCTCGCGCAGAACCCCAACATGAACGGCATTCGCCCGCTTTACGCCATGTTTCTGGCCGGCGCGGGCCGCGCTGCCGACGCCCGCGAGCAGCTCAACGACGACGTCCTCGAGGTCTCACGCTCGGACCACGACATGGCCTACTGGGCGGCGTCCGCGTTCGCCCTGATGGGCGAAAAAGACCTCGCCTTCAAATGGCTCAACCGCGCCGTCAAACTCGGCAACGAGAACCGACCCCACTTCGAAAAAGACCGCAACCTCGACCCCCTAAGAGACGACCCACGATTCACCGAAATAATGGCCAAGATCGGCCGTAATGGGGATTAAGATCTCACGAATGTCGCTTCGGCCCGCGGCGGCTCAGCCGCTCTATTTGCGGAAAAGCTGTGCTTTTCCGAACCGCCGCCACACCACTCGTGCGGCTACGCCGCCGGCGGCGTAGCCGCAAAAATGTAGAGCAGATAAGACGGTGAACCCGAGGTTCACCGCAAATAGAGCGGCAAAGCCGCAACTTTAAGATATTGCGCCAAAGAGCCAAATTCGCCGGCATCATTCGTGCTCGATCTCGTCGCCCGTCCACTGCGACCTTTTCGAATGCGGGATGTCGAACTGGTCCAATATTCGGTAACACAGATGATCGACCAGCTCGTCGATCGTCTGCGGGCGGTGGTAGAAGCCGGGGCTCGCCGGCAATATCCGCGCGCCCGCATGTGAAAGCCCGAGCATGTTTTCCAAATGGATCGCGTTGTAAGGCGTTTCCCGCGGCACCAAAACCAGCTTTCTTCCCTCTTTCAAACAAACGTCCGCCGCCCGATGGATCAGATTCGTCCCCGCCCCCGACGCGATCGCCCCTAGCGTCCCCATCGAGCACGGCACCACGATCATCCCGGCCTGCTTGTTCGACCCCGACGAAGGCTTCGCCGCCAGATTGTCCAGCTTCCACAATCGGATGACCCGCGAGTCCGCCGCGATCCCGGCCCACTCATTGATCTTCGCGAGGGTCGGGTCTTTCAAATTCGTCCCCGTCTCAACCTGCGCCACCGTCGCCGCCGTCGAAGACATCACCAAATTGATCGTCTCCACCACCCCGCTCGCCACCAGAAAGTTCAAAACCTTCTGTGCATAAATGCTCCCGGAAGCCCCGGTGATCGCGACGGTTAGTTCCATACGCTAAGTGCCTTGAGTTTAGCCTATCCAAATTTGAAATATAAAACGGGCCAAAGGGAATGATACGAACGACAGATATTCCCCGCGTATTAGGGTGGAGCGGGCAAGGGCGGGTTTCGAATTTTAACGAAGGGAGGCGAAAACGATGATCGGCTGCGAATGCGTTATTTTCAAGGTGGTTCTGAATTTGGTCAGCAACGAAGTTGTGGCGTCGGCGTTGATCCGGATCGCCTCCTGGTACAAGTACGCACATTTGCTTACTTAGACAGGTCCTTTTTTATCTCGACATCATCATCTCTTCCTCTCTACGGCGGGTAACGGTTTACCCGCCATTTTTTTGGTCGACAAGTGAAAACTAGCTGACAGCTATTAGCTAATAGCTGTCAGCTAATTTTTTATTTCCGCCCGGTGCCGTAGGATATTGTTTTTGCGGCAACCATGAACGTTTCCGATATCGAAGATATACTGCGCCTCTTCGCCGATGGCCGGGTCGATTCCGCCGCGGCCGCCGAGCGCATCAAGAACCTTTCCTACGAGGACATCGGCTACGCCCGCGTCGACCACGCCCGGGCGGGGCGACAGGGCTTTCCCGAGGTGATCTTCGGCCTCGGCAAAACGCGTGGGCAGATCGTCGGGATATTCGAAAAACTTATCGCCCGCTCGCCGAATGTTCTCGTCACGCGCACGGACGCCGACACGTTCGGCGAGATCCGCAACATAGTCACCGAGGCAGAATGGCACGAGTCGGCGAAGATGATCCGCGTCATGCGCGACCGGACCGAGCTCGGGCTCGGCGAGATCACGGTCGCGACCGCCGGCACGAGCGACATCCCGGTGGCGGAAGAGGCCGCTCTGACCGCGGAAGCGATGGGCAACCGCGTCCAGCGAATTTGGGACGCCGGTGTCGCCGGGGTCCACCGCATATTGGCGGAACGCGAGAGATTGTCGAATTCGCGCGTCGTCATCGTGGTCGCGGGAATGGAAGGCGCTCTGCCGTCGGTGGTCGGCGGATTGGTGAAGGTCCCGGTGATCGGCGTCCCGACCAGCGTCGGTTACGGCGCCGCGTTCGGCGGCGTCGCGGCGCTTTTGGGAATGCTCAACTCATGCGCGTCGAACGTGACCGTGGTGAATATCGATAACGGCTTCGGCGCCGGGTTCGTTGCAAGCCTGATCAACCGGCGGGCTGAACAGTCGGAACCGCCGACGTGAGCCGGTGGCCGGGCGCTCGAAGATCCGGGCGCTCGTGGTCGAAAGATATTCGTGTGCCTTCGTGTTCGTTTAGTGTCTTTCGTGGTTAAGGAACAAACCACGTAAAGCACGAACCTGCCCGCGCCTCGAATTTACGATACGTCGACGATCAACGAGATCCGACCACCCGCTCACGCGGGCGGTTCCGACTGTCGCCGGCGAATGGACCGATCACGCCACCCACGCCGGTCCCAACACCGACCCCGTCGCCCGACCGATGATCGCGCCGTCCTCATCCCGACACCTATCCCAGGCATATCCCAGGGGTACCGCCCTGAAGCGGCCCGACGATGCTCCAACCATATCCGGTCGCGCCCGAAATGCCGGTCGGAATTAGCTCTCAGATGTGATACTCGCCGCCGAAATGTGCGATCTGGTTGAGGATATTACCGCTCTGGATGGCGTTAGGGGTTGAGCAGGACGTACAGACGGTCAGCCCAATCCGACTTGGAGTTTTTGAGGATCTCGAGCTGCACTTGAGCCATGTCGCGGTTGCCGGTCTTGAGGTAGGCGCGGCCGAGGTTGTAGCGGGCTCGGTCGAAATCGGGGTTGTAACCGAGGGCGTTGTTGAATGAGCCGACACTGTCTTCGGCCTTTCCCTGCTCGAGCAAGGCCTCACCTAGGTTGTTGTAGGTTTTTTCGTCGGGGCGGTAGATCTTGAGCTGCTCGAACGCGGCGGCCGCGTCACCGTAACGCTTTTGTTTGAGGTACGCCTGGCCGAGGCGGTCGATCGCGTTGGCGTGGTCGGGCTTTAGGCCGATGGCGCGCTTATAGGCCAGCAATTCCTCGTCGCCGCGGTTCAGGCGGCCGAAGGTAAGGCCCATCGCATATTGAAGGTCGGCGTTGTCGTCGTCGAGCCTGGCGGCCGTTTTGTAAGACTCCAGCGCGTCTTTGAATTGCCCCAACGCGTAGCTCGACGCTCCGATGTTGACGTAGACCTCGGCCCAGTCGGGCTTCAGTTTCGCGGCCTGTTTAGAGGCCTTCAGGGCCTCAGAGTGGCGGCCCAGGAGCCCGTAACAGAAACCCGCCTGATACCACGCTTCAGCGTAGGTCGCGTCGATCTCGGTCGCCTTCTCGAAATAGCCCAGAGCACGGGCGTAATCGTCCCGCGAAAGCTGGGCGACGCCTTGCGAATAGAGGAGCTGGGCGTTGGCCCGCTTGCTCTTTAGCGAGTCGGCCGTCAGGGACGTTAAGGTCTGAAGGTCGTTGACCTTAAGCTGCAAGATCCGCTCCGACGGCACCGCGAAATTCAGGCTTTGCCCTTCGGCCGCCTGCAGCGTCGCGATCCCGATCACCTGGCCGAGCATGTTGACCACCGGCGAACCGGACGAGCCCGGCGATATCGGGGCCGTGATCTGGATGATCCTGCCGTAGCCGGAAATATCGCGAACGGCGGAGACGATGCCGTTCGAAACGCTGCCCTCGAGACCGAAGGGATTTCCGACCACGACGATCGATTCGCCCTCCTGCGGGACCGCACGGACGATCGGCAGCGGCATCGCGACCGCGGCCGGCACGTCCACCTGAAGCAATGCGATATCGCCCTCGCCGTCGACCGCGAGCACGCCTTTTACAGGATATTTCTTGCCGTCGAGCACGTGCACCTCGACGCGGCTCGAGCCCTCGATGACGTGCCGATTGGTGATGATGCGGTCGCCGGAGACAAAAAAACCGCTCCCGCGCGCGACGACGTTGCCGCGCGAGTCGAACGCCGCGATAGCCACGGCCGACGGCTTGATCCGGCGCACAAGATCCGGCAGCCCGTCCTGCGCGAACGCGGCCGCCGCCAGCACCACCGCCGGCATCAATATCGTGAAGATCGTTCGCCTGAGATACATCATCGGAAAAAGGCAGGCCAAAGCATTGTAATTATAAGGCTTTGGAATGTCACTAACAATTCTCATCGTCCGATGTACAAAAACAAATTATATTTGCGTTATTTTCCGGGCGGATGCATCATCGACGTATGAACACCAAGATCGCCCTCGCCGCCGACCATGCCGGTTACGAGGAAAAGGAGAAACTCAAGAAAACGCTGGACGAAATGGGCGTCACGTACGAGGATTTCGGCACCGTTTCGACCGATTCGGTGGATTACCCGGACTACGCGCGAAAGGTAGGCGAAGCGGTCGCCGGTGGTGCGTTCGACCGCGGCGTGCTGGTCTGCGGCTCGGGCACTGGGATGGCGATCGCGGCGAATAAAGTGCCCGGCGTCCGCGCTGCCGTGGCCTGGAACGAGGAGATAGCCCGCCTCGCCCGCCAGCACAACGACACCAACGTCCTCTCGGTCGCGGCCCGCTACACGCCGCCGGAGGAGATCGAAAAGATCGTCAAGGCGTGGCTCGAGACCGATTTTGACGGCGGCCGCCACCAGAAACGCGTCGACAAGATCGGCGAGATCGAAAAGGACGACCTGCGCGGCGGAAAATGACTGCGGCCAGGTCGTCGGCGACCATTTATATCAAGGGGCGAAATACAAAAGCTCACCTCTCTTTCCTTTTCCGGTCGTCGCGGCCCCTATGACCGCTCCGGCGGGCACTCCGATCAAAATGCCGGCGACTCCTGCAAGGGGGTCCTTCGATGCCGCAATGAGTATCGCTCCCCCACCTAGACCGATGCCGGCCCCGGCCGCGGCACCGATCAATGCTCGACCGATCATCGAACCCCGTTTCGCACGGTGAACGCTCTTGACGTCCGCCTTCGGGATCGCGACCATCTTCCCGCCCGTCGAAAGGTCGAGCCGGTCGGCCGAAACACCGCGCAGCTTACCCCGCAGGTTCTGCCCGTTCCGCAAACCGACGATCACGCTGCTGCCCGTCCGGATCGAATTTAGCCGGTCCCAGTCGTCGGTCTGTGCATTAACGGAAATACAAAGAAAGGCCGCCGCGAGCAGCGTCACGGGAACGGCCGATAGTCTCAGATCCATAATTGTCTCCTTAAGCCCTCTGATTTGAGAGTTTACGGAGACATTGCCTTGGCGGCCGGCTCGATTGTGACACTTCCTGCAAGTGGCACAACGAGCGAACCTAGCCGCCGTGAGCGGCCTTCGCCCGTTCGTTCATCTCGTCAGGCGTCAGATCTTCCTTGTGCGTTGCGAAGCC
>Ga0307412_10001844_pt1 | contig 11747 bp, 10 predicted proteins | sample DK1Cmetagenome_3_FD_203823 | JGI IMG/M metagenome (GOLD analysis project Ga0307412, IMG submission 203823) | Maize rhizosphere microbial communities from greenhouse at UC Davis, California, United States - DK15-C-1 | ecosystem: Host-associated > Plants > Roots > Rhizosphere > Soil | place: USA...
TGCATCCCGCCGGCCTGCTCGTGGCGACACCGGAGGGACGCATCGCGCAGTACTTCTTCGGCGTCGGCTACGACGCAGGCGCGCTGCGGCTCGCGTTGGTCGACGCGTCGAACGGACGGCTGGGCGGCGTCATCGACCGCTTGGTGCTCCTGTGCTGCGGCTACGACCCGGCCACAGGCCGTTACAGCCTGCTCGTCTCACGCCTGATGATGGTGCTGGGCAGCCTGTTCGTGCTGGGCATGCTCGTGGCGATCCCCCGCCTGCGGCGGAAGACACCATGAACCTCCTGCCGCGCGCCTCGACCTTCGCCGGCCACCTGGACGCCATGTTCTACACCATGGTGGGGCTGAGCGCGGTCGTCGTGCTGGGCGTGTTCATCACCATGCTCGTGTTCGCGGTCCGCTTCCGCCGCGGCCGTCACGTGGATCGCAGCGGCGAATCGCATCGCGAGATGGGCATCGAACTGGCCTGGACGCTGGTGCCCTTCGCGCTGTTCGTGGGCATTTTCGCGTGGAGCATCGTGTTGTGGGTCGACATGCGCACGCCGCCGTCGGACGCCGCCACGATCTACGTGGTCGGCAAGCAATGGATGTGGGAGTTCGAGCACCCGGACGGGCAACGCGAGATCGATACCTTGCATGTCGCTTCCGGCCAACCCGTGCGGCTGGTGATGACTTCGCAAGACGTCATCCACGATGTCTTCGTGCCGGCCTTCCGGGTCAAGCAGGACGTCCTGCCCGGCCGTTACACCGACCTGTGGTTCATTCCCACGCGCACGGGAACCTACGATCTCTTCTGCGCCGAGTTCTGCGGCACCGACCATTCGCGCATGCGCGGAACCGTGGTCGTTGAGACGCCTGCGGACCATGCACGCTGGCTGGCCACCCATGCCTCGGCCTCGCTCGCCGCCAGGGGCAAGCTCCTTTTCACGCGGTTTGGCTGCGCGGGCTGTCACGATCCCGCATCCGCCGTGCACGCGCCGCGCCTGGACGGCCTGTATGGAAGCACGGTGCCCCTGGCCGACGGGCGACAGGTGGTTGCCGACGAGCGCTACCTGCACGACGCGATCGTGCTGCCGGCGAGCGAGGTGGCCGCGGGCTACGAGCCGGTGATGCCGAGCTACAAGGACCGCATCGACGAATCCGACATCCTCGCACTCGTCGCCTACCTCAAGATCCGCGGACAGGACCGGGAGACGTCGCATGAACCTCGCTGAGCACGCCCCGCCCAGCTACCTCGCCGATGGCGTCACGTTGCGCTCGTGGCTGTTCACGCACGACCACAAGCGCATCGCGATCCTCTACGCGCTGGCGATCACGTTCTTTTTCTTTCTTGGCGGCGTGGCGGCTGCGCTCATGCGGCTGGAGCTGGCCACGCCGGCCGGCGACGTGATGAGCGCGGAAACCTACAACAAGACCTTCACCTTCCACGGCGTGGTGATGGTCTGGTTCTTCCTCATCCCGTCCATACCGAACACGCTGGGCAACTTCCTTCTGCCACTCATGATCGGCGCGCGTGACGTCGCGTTCCCCCGGCTGAACCTGTTCAGCTGGTACCTCTACATGGCCGGTGGGCTCTTCACCATCGCTTGCCTGCTGCTCGGCGGCGTGGACACGGGGTGGACGTTCTACACCCCGTTCTCGACGATGTTCTCGAACTCCCACGTGTTGCTGACGGTGGTCGGCGTGTTCATCGTAGGATTTTCGTCGATCCTCACCGGCCTGAACTTCATCGTGACCATCCATACCATGCGCACCGAAGGCATGACATGGTTCCGCCTGCCGCTGTTCGTGTGGTCGATGTACGGCGTATCGCTGGTGATGATGCTGGCGACACCCGTCCTGGCCATGACGCTGGCCCTGATCGCCGCGGAAAGGCTGTTCGGCGTGGGCATCTTCGATCCCGCCCTCGGTGGCGACCCGCTGTTGTTCCAGCATTTCTTCTGGTTCTACTCGCACCCGGCCGTCTACATCATGGTGCTGCCGTCGATGGGCGTGGTCAGCGAGTTGATCACGGCGAGCGTGCGCCGTCGCATCTTCGGCTATCGCTTCATGGTTTATTCGATCATCGGCATCGCCGTGGTCGGCTTCCTCGTGTGGGGGCACCACATGTTCGTCGCCGGGCAGTCGATGTACGCGGGCATCGTGTTCTCGATCCTCAGTTTCGTCGTCGCGGTGCCCTCCGCGGTCAAGGTCTTCAACTGGACCGCGACCCTCTACAAGGGCGACATCGCGTTCGGGGCGCCGATGATCTACGCGCTGGGCTTCGTCGGCCTGTTCATGCTGGGCGGCCTGACGGGACTGTTCCTGGCCGCCGTCGCGCTGGACGTGAACCTCACCGACACCTACTTCGTGGTGGCCCACTTCCACTACATCATGGTCGGTGGCGCGGTCATGGCCTACCTCGGCGGCATCCACTTCTGGTGGCCGAAGATCACCGGCCGCATCTATTCCGAAGCCTGGGCGCGCTTCGCCGCGATCCTCATGTTCCTCGGCTTCAACCTTACGTTCTTCCCGCAATTCCTTGCGGGCGCGGAAGGCATGCCACGGCGCTACCACGCATATCCCGCCGAATTCGGCCTGCTCAACGTGCTTTCCTCGGCGGGGTCGGTCCTGCTCGCATCGGCGTACCTGCTTCCCATCGGCTACTTCCTCTGGTCCCTGCGCCATGGCGAGAGGGCGGGTCCCGATCCGTGGGGAGCGAAAGGGCTGGAATGGGAGACCGACTCGCCGCCACCGACGCACAACTTCACGCGCCCGCCGCAGGTCGACGAGAACGGGCCATACGCCTACGCGCCGCCATGACCGCGGAGTCGACACGGGTGGCCGAGCAATTCGACGACGCCGCGCAACAACGCGAGGCGGCGACGCTGGGCATGTGGGCCTTCCTCGCCACGGAAATCCTTTTCTTCGGCGTGCTGTTCGCGGCCTATACAGTGTGCCGCCTGCTCTGGCCCGACGCGTTCGCGTCCGGCAGCCGGCATACGGACCTGCCCCTGGGCACCGTCGAGACGGCGGTACTGCTCACGAGCAGCTTCACCGTCGCGCTGGCCTTGCGCGACGTACAGTTGGGCGGCCGCCGGGTGGCGGCGTGGCTGTTCGTCGCCACGGCCACGCTTGGCGTCGTTTTCCTGGCGATCCACGGCGTGGAATATCACGCCGATTACGAGGCGGCCGTGATACCGGGCCTCCGCTACGAGGAAGTCGGGCCACTCGCACCGGCGAAGCAGCTGTTCTTCATCCTGTACTACGTCACCACGCTGTTTCACGGCCTGCACGTGACGATCGGCGTCGTGTTGCTGCTGGTGATGGCGTGGCGGGTGCGTGCGGGCGCCTTCTCGCCTGACGACCACTCAGCGCTGGAGAACACCGCGCTGTACTGGCACCTGGTGGACATCGTGTGGATCTTCGTCTTTCCGCTGTATTACCTGGTGGGGCGCGCATGAGCGAGAAGCCGCCATCGTTGCGTGCGCATGTTCTGGCGCTTCTTGCGCTGGCGTTCTTGCTGGCGGCGACGGTCTTCGTGGCCCGTTTTCATCTCGGCGCCTTGAACGCCTTCGCCGGCTTGGCCATCGCGGGCTTGAAGGCCTTGGTGGTCCTGTTCTTCTTCATGAAGCTGAAAACCAGCGGCACGCCCGTCCGCTTCGCGGCATGCTTCGGCTTCGCCTGGCTGGCCATCCTGATCGCGCTGACCCTGGGCGACTTCCTCACCCGCACACCGCTGGTCGTCCACTGAGCCGACGAAGGAAGCGATACCCGCGAGTCTGGCGGCTCTGGTGGGAGCCGCTTCAGCGGCGATGGGTGCTTGCCATAACCTGGCCCGCTGCCGCGGGATCGCCGACAAGTCGGCTCCCACAGGTCTGTCCCAAGTCCCACCTGTCTGTTCCAAATCCCAACTGCCTGTTCCAAGTCCCACAGGTGTATCCCTGACCTGCCTACTCGATGCTGTGGTGGGAAGCCGCTTCAGCGGCGATGGGTGCTTGCCGCAACCTGGCCCGCTGCCGCGGGATCGCCGACAAGGTCGGCTCCCACCAGGCCTGCTCCAAGTCCTAAAGGTCTGTTCCAAGTTCCACAGGGGTATTCCCAACCTGTCTACTCGATGCTGTTGTGGAACCGACGCTGGTGTGGGAGCCGCTTCAGCGGCGATGGGTGCTTGCAGTAGTCCGCCCGCCGCCGCGGGATCGCCGCTGAAGCGGCTCCCACCAAGGTGCGGCAAGTCCGGTTCCCACCATCGGCTGCTGTTTTTTGTAACGCAATGTATCAGGCGGCCAAACCGTTACATGCGGTTTCAAAACCACGGGAAGTAGCTGCAATCAATCGCTTGGAGGCCGACTACATTAGGCGACACGTGGCCGCAATGGTGTGGCCGCTCAACCTGCCTGGAGTCATGCCATGACGGAAGCCGTCGACCAGAAGAGGCGCAGGTGGCTCGGTGCCACCGCATGGGGAATCGCCGCCGCGCCATTCGTGCTGAACACCTCTACAGTGATGTCCGCCGCCCATGCGGCGCCGGCGGCTCCCGCGAAGAAAACCACCTCCGGAGGCACCGTGACTTCCTTCAAGACGCTGAAGCAGATCAAGGCCGGCAGCCTCGACGTCGGTTACGCCGAGGACGGCCCGGCGAACGGCACGCCGGTCATCCTCCTGCACGGCTGGCCCTACGATATCCATAGTTTCGTCGAGGTGGCACCGATCCTCGCCGCCGCCGGATACCGCGTCATCGTTCCTTACCTGCGCGGTTATGGCACGACGCGTTTCCTGTCGCCGGACACGCCGAGGAACGGCCAGCAAGCCGCGCTCGCGCAGGACGTGATCGACCTGATGGATGCGTTGAAGATCGACAAGGCCGTCGTGGCCGGTTTCGACTGGGGCGCACGCACCGCCTGCATCGTCGCCGCGCTGTGGCCGGAGCGGTGCAAGGCGCTTGTTTCCGTGAGCGGCTACCTGATCGGCAGCCAGGAACAGAACCGCGCGCCATTGCCGCCGAAGGCCGAGCTGAACTGGTGGTACCAGTTCTACTTCGCCACCGACCGAGGCGAAGCCGGTTACGCGAAGTACACGCACGATTTCGCGCACCTCATCTGGGAACAGGCCTCGCCGAAGTGGCATTTCGACGACGCGACGTTCCAGCGCTCGGCCAGCGCGTTCGACAACCCCGACCATGTCGCCATCTCGATCCACAACTACCGTTGGCGCCTGGGCGCGGCGAAGGGTGAAGCGCGCTACGACGCGCTCGAAGCGAAGCTGGCGACCTTCCCATCCATCGGCGTGCCGACGATCACCATGGAAGGCGATGCCAACGGCGCGCCACATCCCAATCCGGCCGCCTATGCGAAGCGCTTCTCCGGCAAGTACGAGCATCGCCAGGTCGACGGCGGCGTCGGCCACAATCTTCCGCAGGAAGCGCCGCAGGCCTTCGCCAAGGCGGTCATCGACGTCGCGCGGTCCTGAGACACGAACGGAGCCGTCGCATGAAGCCCGCTTATTTCCTGTCGTGTGCCGCCGCGTTCGTGGCCTTGTTCGTCCTGGTGGAAGCGTCGGGAGCGAAAGAGGACGTGACGCCGCCCTCGGCATCGCCCATCTATGGCGTGACCATTCCGGAGGGATACCGGCAATGGGAGTTGATCGCCCCCGCGCTGGAGGACGCCCCGCTCAACGAGTTGCGCGCCGTCGTCGGCAACCCGAAGGCGGTGGACGCCTATCGCCATGCGAACCTGCCCTTTCCTGACGGCACGATCCTGGTGAAGCTGGCCTGGAAGCGGACGCCTTCGAAGGAGTTCGCTTCGGCGACGGTACCCGGTGCGGCGACGACCGTGCAGGTCATGGTGAAGGACAGCAAGAAATACGCGTCCACGGGGGGATGGGGGTTCGGGCGATTCGTCGATGGCAAGGCGGTCGACGAAGCCCAGCACCGCACCTGCTTCGCCTGCCACCAGGCGCTCGTGCGCGACCACGACTACGTGTTCACACGCTACGCGCAGTAAGGCCGCGGGTGACTTTTCCGCGGCGATTGCCTATCGTTCCTGCCCGCCGTATCGCCGCGGAGCCAGGAGATTCCCTTCGTGACGCATTCCGCCGGTCCGCTGCTTACCCGCCCTGTCGCCGAGGCCCTGACGGCCTCGCGCGACGCCGGCGCGGGGGAATGGACAGGATCGCTGGACCTGGGTCGCTCGGAAACCCGGACGATCCCGCACCTGGAGACCTGGCAATGGGGTGACGCGCGTTATCCGTATCCCACGCGCCTCAAGGACCGCACGATCTACTACTGGGATGGCGAGGCTTTCGAGCCGGTATCGCGTTTTTCAGGGTCGCTCATCAAGCTGGTGCCCACGGAATGGGGCACGCCCACCTTCGAGATCGACGGCATCAAGATGCTGCCCACGTCGAAGGAATCGCCGATCGATGACGCACGGCGCAAGGTGGCGCTGGTGGAGCCGCGCGGCAAGGTGGTACTCGACACCTGCGGCGGCCTGGGCTATTTCGCCGCCTGCTGCCTGGAAGCCGGCGCAACGCGCGTGGTGTCCTTCGAAAAGAACCCGGACGTGCTCTGGTTGCGCACGCTCAACCCGTGGTCTCCCGATCCGGACGCCGCCGACGCCGGTGGCAGGCTGCAACTCGGCCATGGCGACGTCACCCAGGCGATCCTCCAGGTGCCCGACGCCTCGGTCGACGCGCTGTTGCACGATCCGCCGCGCTTCGGCATCGCTGGCGAGTTGTATTCGCAGGCGTTCTACGGCCAGCTCGCCCGTGTCCTGCGCCGCGGTGGACGCCTGTTCCACTACACGGGCAGCCCCAACAAGCTGACCAGTGGCCGCGACGTGCCACGCGAAGTCGCTAAACGCCTCGAACTCGCGGGGTTCAAGGCGCAACCCGCCCTGGATGGCGTGTTCGCGACGCGACGTTGAGTCATTTGTCCGGAAAGCCCACCACGACACCGTCGAGTGGCAACTGCGCCTGGCGATGGCTCGATGGCGCCGCCTTCCATGGATCACCCTGCCCGAACAGCTGTGCCTCGCTTTCCTCGCCGTAGAGGTCGATCCGATCGAAGACATACGGGATGCCTTCCGAGCCTTGGAAGTCCGGCGCGTTCGCCAACTGGAAATGCAGGTGCGGCGCGGCGGAATTACCCGACTGTCCCAGCCGCCCGATCACCTGGCCACGATGCACGTGATCGCCCTTCTTCACCCGCACGCTGCCCTTGGCAAGATGGGCGTAACCGGCGTACTGACCGGGGCCGATCGACAACACCACGTAGTTGCCGAACAGGCCGTCGGTGGTGAGCGAGGCTGGTTCCGGCTGCGGCTTCAGTGGCGCATGTTCTTCCTCGCCATCCCTTGCGCCGGCGACGACGCCATCCGCGACGGCGATGACTTCCGCACCGTAGCCGATCCAGTCCGCATAGCGGGTATCTTGCAGGTCCTTCACGCTGGCCTTCAGCGCACGTCCCGACGCATCCACGCCGACGAAATCGATCGCGTAGCGCTGGGGTACGGTCAGGCTGCCGTTGATCGCGACCATGCTGCCCCAGTGATGCGAGCGAAACGCGCCGGGGCCTTCATGGGCCAGCCAATGGCCGCCGCGCAGGGGTGCGCCGATCACCGGCGCCGCCGTCGGCGACACCGCCACCTCGACGCCATCCACCGCGTAGGCGTGACCGTTCGCCGTCATGTCCACATGATGTCGCAGCTGCTTCGGCACCGGCGTTCCCGAAGCGAGCGTGAGCCACAGATAGACGATGCCGCTCTTGCCGGGATCGACGACGGCCGCGGCGCCTTCCTTCGGCACGGGCTTGGCGACGGCGGCCAGTCCCGCGCTGTCCAGGTGCAGCAAGGGCTGGCTCGAACCGTCGGCGAAGACGTCCAGGTCGTCGAGGGTCAACGGGCCGGTGTCGCCATAGAAATTGGTCAGGTGCAGTTCGTAGGCGAGGTGCCGCGCGCCATCACTGCCGGTGAACACGGTGGGCGCCCGGGGCACCCTCGCCTCGACCGGTGCCGGATCGGGCACCGTCCGCGCCTGGACGCCGGTACCCATCGTCGCTGCCACGCCCGCCACCCATATCCATGCGCGCATCCCCTACCCCCGTGATGACCGAGCCCGATAGTAGCGGTTCGCAGGCGGGGAAAGACAACCGGCTCAGCCTTCCTTGCCCAGGCCCGTCTGTTGCAGGAGGATCAGCAACGCGCTATCGATCCAGCGCCGGGCCAGGCTTTCGCGGCGGCCTTGCATGCGCACGCTGACACCTTGTTCGGCGTCGAGCGGAGCGGACAAGCCTTCACCTTCCACGCGCACCCGGTACCAGACGGTCGCCGGGCGCAGTTCCTTCGCCGGCGCCGTCGGATTGAGCGGGATCGGTCCGCCGTGGTTCTTCGCCAGCAACAGGCTGGGCAGGTGTTCGAGCGCGCCATCGTCCACCGCCACGACGCGGCCATGCAAGGGCTGCCAATGGCCATGCGGATAGACGGTGGCGGATGCGCCGGGAACCAGCCGGGCGCGGTCCGCTTCCGATACGAGCACCTCCGCCCGCCAGCGCGTGCCACCCACCACGGTCGCGATGCGCGAACCGGGCGATACCCAGCTTCCCGCCTGCAATGCCGGATCGAGGTCGCGCACGATGCCATCCTCGCTGGCGGTGAGGCGAAGGCGATGCAGTTCCGACGTGCTGGCGCGGCGCTGCACGTCGTACTGGTCGGCCATGCGCTCGGCCACGACCTGCTTGGCCACGCCGTCGCGGTCGAGGGCGATGGCGCCGCGCGCCGTGGATTCGTAAGCGTCGCGCAGCGCATCGGCCTTAGCCCGCTCGTCCTCGGGTGTCGGCGCGCTGAGTTCGAACAGCAACTGCCCGGCCGTCACGTGCGTGCCGTCGGCGACGCTCACGCGTTCCATCCGTGCGGCGAACGGCGTGAACACCGGCTGTTCGAATCCCGCTTCCACGACGCCCTCGGCGGTGATGCTCGCCGACCATGGCACCAGCACGACCAGCCCGGCCACGCCCAGGACGATCAGGCGGCGACGCACGCGCGGCCAGCGGATCTCCGCGCGCCGCATCCACCATATCCGTACTTCGTTGAGCATCGGCCTCACCACGAACGTCACGATTTCCACCAGGAAGAGGATCAGGCCCAGGGCCTTGAAGAAGGCGTGGTACACGACCACGGCGATGCCCACGAAGAGGGTCAGTCGATACAACCAGGTCGCGAACGCGAACACGGTGAGAAACGCCGCGAAGCGCGGCGAGACCGCGTCCGGCCGGGGGTCCTCGATGCCGAGCAGGCGCAGGCGCACCCAGCGCTTCGCCCAGCGTCCCGCGCGCTCGTGCAGGCCGGGGTAATCCAGCGCGTCGGCGAGGATGAAATAGCCGTCGAAACGCATGAACGGGCTGGCGTTGACCACCAGCGTGAGCACCCAGGCCGTGGTGCCGAGGAAGAACAGCGCGTTCTTGAAGTTGCCTTCCGGCGCGAACGACCACAAGAGCGTGCACCACGCGGCGAGCACCAGCTCGGCCATGACGCCGGCCGAGGCGATGGCCAGGCGTCGACGCGAACCTTCCAGCTTCCAGCTTTCGCCGGTATCGGTGTACGCCATGGGCCACATGACCAGCAACGCCACGCCCATGTGTCCCACGCGCACGCCGAACCGCGTGGCCATGAAGGCATGGCCAAACTCGTGCCAGCATTTGGAAAAGACCAGCGCGCCGGCGAACGCGATGACGCCGTCCCAGCTCATCGCGCCACGCAGGTTGGCCTGCACGACATCCCACTGGCGTGCCGCCAGCAGCAGGCCGAGCACGGCCGCGAACAGCGTGACCACGAGGAACCGCATGCCGAACATCCAGCTGACGAAGGGCAGCGTACGGCGCAGGAAACGCTCCGGGCGAACCAGCGGAATACGGATGAACAGGTAGTTCTGCAACAACCAGTGCAGCGCCGACGTGCGCCGTTTCGGCATGGCGCCGCGCGTGAGTTGCTGCTGTTGCAGGAAACGCGCGAACTCCAGCACGTCGTCGGCTTCGGGCGTCATCGTGGTGCTGGCGATAACGGCCTCGGCGATCCGCTGGGGATCGCCCAGCGCCCAATGCTGGAGGAACTCGAACTCGAGCCAGCCGATGCGGAAGAACTGGTTGCGCACGGGGTCCGACAGATGCCACGCCGGCGAACCGTCGCGATTGCGCCCGGCGGCATGGATGTTCAACTCGTCGCGCAGCGCAGGCCACGGCGGAGGCGCCGCACCCATGCCACCCATCGCCCCCATCGCAGGCACGGCGGACATCGTCAGAGCCCGCACCAGGCGCGCACGGCGGCCAGCGGGCGACGCAGCATCAGGTAACCGAACACGCTCCAGCTTCCCGAGACGCGCGCCGTGCCTTGCAGGCCGATGCGCGCGCCGGGCGGCGTACCATCGATCGTCCCGCGCAGCACATAGCTGGCGACGCCGTTGGGTGCTTCCACCGGCTGGTAGCCGGCGTAGTCGAGTTTCGCGTCGAGCGGGTCCAGCGGCGCGACCTTGAGGAAGACGGTCATGGGTGCGCCCTCGGCGAGGTTAGTCGGCTCGCCCACCGGCGCCCATGCGCGCACGCCCAGCGCATGCGGGTCGGCAAGCAGGCCGATGCGCTCGCCGGTCTGCACGGGGCGGCCGGACCAGTCGTCCGGATCGGAATAGACGAACACGCCGTCGGCCGGTGCGCGGATGGCCAGCTTGTCCACTTCGCGCTGCAACGAGACCACATCCACCTGGCGCTCGCGCCACTTGCCCTCGGCCATGCCGAGGTCGGCCTTGGCGTTCTGGTTCTCGATGGCCTGTTGCGCGGCCTGGTGCATCTCCACGCTGGCCGTGGCCAGTTCGGCCTGGGCGACGGCGAGCTTGTTGCGCAGGGTCGTGTCGTCGAGTTCGGCGAGGACCTGCCCGGCCTTCACCGGCGCGTTGGGCAGGACCGTCATGCGATGGATCACGCCCTCGCGTGGCGAGGCGATCACCTGGCTTCGCGTCGAGATCACCTCGGCGGGAACGAGCGTGTATTCGCGCACGGGGATCAGCAACACCACCAGCAGCACGGCCAGCGCATAGCGCAGGCGGCGTCCGCTGGTCGCCGCTTCCCACCAGCGCCGCCAACGCGACGGCCGCGCCACCAGCGACCACCAGGCATAGCCGTAGAGGTTGGCGAGTTGCAGCAGGGCGAACTCGGCGCTGTCAGGAGTGAGCGTCGTCGGCCACGCCTGGTCACGCGCGAGCACGAGCAGCGCGTCGACATGGCGATCGGGACCCATCAATGGCAGCACCCACACGTGCGCCGGCAGCCACTCGCTCCACTCCGCGGCCAGTTCCTCGCCGAGCATGCCAGGCGAAAGCGGCAGGACGCGGGCACCGGCGGGCAGCTCGGCACACTGCGGCGCGATCCGCCGTGCGACGGCGGACAACCACAGCGCATAAGGCGTGTTGGGATCGGGCTCGGCCAGCCCGGAATGGGCGGCAAGACGAGGACTCCGTCCCGGAGGAGTCGCCAGAAGGGCGGCCTGCCGGTAGTCGACCAGGCTACGCGTCTCGTTGCATGCGACGAAACCAAGCTCGGTCGCGGTCGCCGCGCCTTCGGCGCGTGCGGCGAGCGCATAGAAGCGCGACGACGCGCTGGCGCCGGGGTTGTCCTGGGGATTCATGGTTTCAGCCCTGCCCGGTGCTCTTCGCCGGTGTCGCCCGGCCGCTCATGCCCGGCAGCACGCGGCTCGTGTCGCCTTCGAAGTCGGCTTCGATCTCGAT
>Ga0307412_10001845_pt1 | contig 11746 bp, 11 predicted proteins | sample DK1Cmetagenome_3_FD_203823 | JGI IMG/M metagenome (GOLD analysis project Ga0307412, IMG submission 203823) | Maize rhizosphere microbial communities from greenhouse at UC Davis, California, United States - DK15-C-1 | ecosystem: Host-associated > Plants > Roots > Rhizosphere > Soil | place: USA...
TGTGGTGCCGGAAATGTTGCTGATCTGTGCGCCCTTGCCGGGGCCGATCAGGTGCAAACCGTCAGCGGACACAGACGGGTACTGCAAGTTATCAACAACCAGGTCGGTAAAGTCCGCGATGGAATGCCCGTACTTGGCATTAGCGATGAACATAGTGGTGTTCCGCAGCGTCAACCGGTCTACACGGCGGAACAGTGCCACATGCTTGATGTTGCCGTCCGGCTTCTGCGTGGGCATTGCCAGGCGGTTGATGGTGCCGCCTTCGATAGTGATGTCCGAGTCACGGTTGAATACGGACATCACAGCGTTCGACACTGCCACGACGGCGTTAGTGTTCGCGGTTCCGGCCACGTTCACCAAAGGAAGAATGTTGCCTTGTGTCGCGGAAACGTACTGGAAGGTGCCGTATAGCGGTGCGGTGCCGGCGTAGATCGAGTGCCCCGCCCCGGCAACTGCTACCTGCTTGCCGTTCAGTGAGGCAGTAAATCCGGTGCCGGTGACAATGTTCGAGCCAACAGTGGTGCTCACGCCGGTTACGGTGGACGCGGCAGCATAGGCGGCATTCACGATGACGTTATCTTCGGCCCACCCTGCCGGGGTGGTGATCGTCGCGTCCTTCAGATCCAAGTACGTCTTGGACTGGACAACGATGGGCGCGTTGAAGATGAAGTCGCCCACCAGCTTGATACGGCGGCGCCCACCGAATGGGTCAACAGCCGCCAACGCCGCGTTCACGCGGGCAGTCGCCGCCGTGGAAGTCTCGCCCGCTATCGGAGTGATGACCTTCGCATACGTGGCAGAAAGCGCCGCTGTGGTGGCTGTGCCGGACGTGATTTCGGAGGCGATAATTTCGTCGGTGAGGGGGTTGCCGGGCGTCGCTTCAACCGTGCCGATGGACAGGTTAGTCAGCGGGCCGGCGGGGCCTTCAAACTCACCCGCAGCGATCAACTCGTCGAGGCGCACAACAGCGTCTGCGGCTGCACTGGCGGCGGCGTCATTCGCGGCGTCGCGTGCGGCGATGGCTTCATTCTTCATACCCTCGTAGGAGGTGAAGTAGCCCTCGAACCCGCCACCGGACCAGCCCACCCGGTCGAGGGTCGCGTGCTGGAACGCGGTGCCGAACCCGTTCTTGTTCACGGTGACAGGGTTGGGGATGGGGGAGCCTGTCGGGTCCGTGATGGTGATCGGTGCTTTGCCGGCGTCGTTCGGGTCGAAGATCGTGATGGCTGCGTTGGCTGCGACGTTAGCCGGGTTGTTGGGGTCCGTCGCGAAGATAGGGTCAAATGTGAAAGCCACTAGGGCGCTCCTTTACGGCAAGAAAAAAGCGCCCCGTAGGCGCTCAAGTGGGCTTGGTTAGGCGCGGTGGTCCGGGCCGGGGACATCGAGGGGCGGCAGTTCAACCTCGCCGGAGACATCGCCGATGACGTCGGTGTTCACGGTCGCGGGTTCGTCGCCTTTGGAGTAGGCGTCAGGGGTCTTAGCCGCACCCAGCAGCACACCGATGCCGGGGAACCGCTGCTCGAGCACGCGAACAACGGTGTAGTAGACGGCCTGCAGGAGGCCCGTCAGGAAGATCACGAGCCCGGCCTGAGTCTCACTGTCGATGTCAAGGCCGACCGTGAGGAGCCAGGAAGCGAACGCGCCAACAAGGATCGGCGCATAGGTGCGGATGAGGGACAGTGCGAGGGTGTTCACGCAGCACCACCAAGCTTCTTCACAGCGGCAGTCAGAGCGTCAATGGTGGCCTGCTGCCGGCTAATGAGGGTCTTAGCGTCCGCGAGTTCCTGCAACGCGCTGATGTTCTTCCCGCCACGCCGGATCGACGTACCCCAGACGCGCTTGGGCACGTCGGAAACCTTGGAATCGAGGTAGCGGTTGACCTTGTAGTACATGTCGCTCTGCTGCTTATCGGTGAGGGCCATTAGGAAACCTTTCGAGGTGGTCGCTTGGGTTTGGATCTTCGGTGCATAGTCCGGGTTTAAGGCCCCGTAGAGGTAGGGTGTGGGGTCTATCCGTCCGCGCATCCGGTTGTTCAGGTTGATGCCCTTGAGCGGCAGGATGCCGAGGTGCAGGTGCGGCGCGGTGGATGCCCCGGTGGAGCCTCCGTAGCCGATGATCTGCCCCTTCTTCACTCGCTGCCCGGGCTGCAGGTCTGTGCGTGAGAGGTGCAGGTATTCGGACTGGATCCCATACTCGGGATGCTCAAGGAGTACGGAGATACCACCGCCGGACAACAGCCAGTGATTCCCGGCCCAGTCCGCATAAGCAACGACGCCGTCAGCGATAGCCTCTATCGGGTCGCCCTCATGGCAGCCGTAGTCGATGCCGTTGTGACCGTTCCAGCCGATTGAGTTGTAGAACCCGCCGGGGTAGTCAACGTCCCCGTCGCCGTCCCAGTCGTCAAACTCGGCAGCCCACGCCTGTGTTATTGGCCGTGAGGTGGGTAAGGTAAATCCGCTCATGGGTTAACTCCTGCCGCGGGTGGGATGATGGTTGCGCGGCATTGTCCGCCGTCTTGCACTTCGCCGTCTGTGTACGTGATAGCCCAGCGGCCATCGTCGCCGCAGTACGCGGACTGGATACCGCGGCCCGGGTCGCCTTGTGGCCCGGCAGGCCCTGGCGCTCCGTCCGCACCGGCTGGCCCGGGAACGGTGGAGTCCGCCCCTGCCGGTCCCGGCGCCCCGTCTTTGCCTGCTGGTCCGGGTGGGCCTGGTGGTCCTGGCACTGTTGAGTCCGCGCCGGGTAGGCCTGGTGCTCCGGGTGATCCTGCGGCGCCTGCTGAACCGTTTACCCCGTTCTGCCCTGACGCGCCCGCGGTGCCTGACGTTCCGGGGCTTCCCGGGTTTCCGTCCCTGCCGGCTGGTCCGACGCTGCCCGGCAACCCCGGCGCCCCGTCCCTGCCTGCGGGGCCTTGGATGCCCTGTAGGCCTTGGATGCCTTGGATTCCGCGTGGCCCCTCGGACGGTTCAGACGCGGCCTTTTGGAGCGTCTTGCATGTCTCGGCCAGCGCCTCGGATTTCTTGGCGTCTTGGCAGATCGCGTCGGATGCTTCTTGCGCGATGGACTGTTTCTGCTGCGCCTGCTCGGCCCCGTAGCGTGCGTTCTCGTCCGCCAAGCGGTCGCGGTCAAAGGCGAGCCACGCGCACGCCCCAGCCAGGAGCAGCGCAACAACGACCGCGGCGACCATCATCAGGTTCCGGCGGCGTGCCATCTTGTTCTGCCGGTCAAGGTCCGCTAACTCAGCATCAATCTTCCGGTCGTATTCCGCCTCGTTATGACTCATCATCATCCTCCGGCCATTCGGGCGGGTCAGGCTGGATGTGGTTAGCGATCAGCTGGTCCTTCCACTTATCGCCCGTCCGTGTCCGGCGCGATAGTTTCCGGGTCAGCGCGGCAACGGTTTTTTTCAGTTCCTCGATGCGGTCTTTCAGGGTTTGGATCACTTGAGCCTCCCGAGAATCACGTCGCTTATCCGCCCTGTTGACCAGCCATGCGATGCCTGCTCCGACCACGGTGGTAAGGAAACCCCCGAGGGGTACGAGCCATTGAAGATCCACACTGCCGGCCCCCTATCGGGTTAGGTGATCGACCAGGAAGCCGTGATCGGGAAGACGGTGGACGCTCCCGTGTCGGACTCGGTTGCGTAGCCGTTGATGATGGACACGACACCGTTGGAGATGGCGAGTTCGTAGCCGATGCCGTTGGATGACACCCCGGCGCCGATGAACATGGTTTGCCCGTTCGTGGGCCGGAACCCGCTAGGGACGGTGAGCATGTTCCCGAAGTCCCCGCCGCTGCGCTTGACTGCTCCGAACAGGAGGACGATGTTGCCGCTACGTCGGACGCGTGGTTTGTGCCAGTTCGACGTTACAGCCGCGAAGCCAGGCCCGAATGTGGATACGTCGGCGGCAGACTCTGTGGTGTCATGGCTGATCCACTCCGGGGTGTCGTTCGCCCCGACTTTACGGATCCAGTCGATACCGGTGGAAGTGATGAAGATCCGGGTGCCGGCGCTGTTCAGGAATGACCGTACGAGGTCGTCATTGGCTATGAGCCCGCCACCGTCACCAGCCCAGGTGCGGAGGTCGATGATCGCTGTGGGCTGCGTCTGCCCAGCGGTGACCTGCACCAGTGCGAGGGGCTGGTCATCAATGTTTCCCGGGCCAACAACCCGACCACCGGGGATCACAGGGGTAGCGCCGCCATTGATCTTCATGAACTTCGACTCACCAGCGGTTGGGGTCCAGTCGCGGCGGCACGCAATCAGATCCCAGCGAGAACCAGAAGCGATAGTGTCCAGCTGGATCGTTTCGTTCTCAACCGTCTTGTCCGTCACGCCATGCCCGGCGCCGCGGCCCGCGTTGATCGATACGGTACGGTCCAGCCCGGCAACCGCAGTGACCTTCCAGTCCAGCGAAGACCGCACCTGATACCGTGCAAGGCCAATAGCAGGGTGAGCCTCAGCCCACGCTGACTCGGTGTACGGGTTCGTGCTGGTCGTGTCATACCCGTTAGAGATGAAGGTGACGGCCATTAGCGTTTCTCCTGGTTTCGTTGGCCCTTAGCGAGGGCTTGCAAGCGTTTAGCAGTTACCCGTTCGGGCTGGTTCAGCAGTTCACCCACGGTCGGATCGACTTGGGCGTAGTACGGGGAAACCCACTCGAGCGTGCATTCCCTAATGACCTCAGTAACGGTGATCCCGTCGGTTATCTTGATAGGGACACGGTCCCCGACATGGAACCCGCCCGGACCGTATTTGAAGATCCCCGACTCGGCCAGCGTGATACTGACGCCGTTCGTGATGCCGTTTTCGGTGAGGGCTTTTTGGCCTTCCTCGTCCATCGCGGCATGGTAGGCGGTCAGCGCGGCGGGGAGTTGGGAGTTGAGGTTGTTGTACGCGGTTTGCTTCGCGTTCCTGTCAGCAAGCGCCTCGTTGTAGTCCGTGGTGCGTGACGTGACCTTGCTGTTCGCTGAGAACAGGTTCGATTGCGCCTTAGAAGCCGCCGAGGTGTTGCCGCTGTTCTGCGCAAGATCGAACGCCATGTCAGCGTTCGTTTGCGCCAACTTGGCCGCGTCCAAAGCCCTGTCAGCTTCCTTCAGCTCAACATTGGCTTCCTTCAAATCCTGGTTAGCGTCGGCAACGTCTTTGACGAGCTTCAGATAATCGGAGCCCGTGGACGCGGCATCAACGAACACCTCCCCACAGAACCCGTACAGGGCCTCCCGTGCGGTGTCCGTGACGATCCTGAAGTACCGGTCCTTACCCTCGCCGCCGCCGCCAACAACTGCGCGGCTAGCCCTAGGCCGGGAACGTGTCATCTGAACCGATTTCAGCGTCCGGCCTTCTACCGACAGGGAGCGTGGATGCGTTGCCGGCTGATGCACGTCCAAGACAAGGCTCGTGCCGTTCTGCTTCACCGTGACACCCAACCCGGCGCTCTCCACGGCAGGGAACAGCAGGTCCATGCCGGGGTGCATACGGAACGCGACACCGCCGGGGATAGTATCGCCCCTGTTCAGGTTCGGCGCGACAGCCAGCCCAGGGATAGCTAGCCGGTTCACCGCGTTGTCCGTGACAACGTTCTTCAGGACCGTCTCAGCGTTGCCCTTGTAAACCTTGAACTCAGCCGAACCCTGAGCGCTGATAGCGGATCCGGGAACCTGCCAGCCGAGGATTTCACGCAACACCCTGAAGTCATCCTCAACCGTGACCGTCAGTGTTCCCCCGGGCCCGTCCGTTTCTATCTCCGTGTCAGTGATCGGCCCGCTAATCAGATGCTCACCACGGAACAACACCCGCAGCCGCGCCTTCGGCTCGAGCAGAACCGAAGCACGCGGATGCGACAACGGCAGGGACATCCGCAACGTGCCCGGCAGGTTATGCCGGACCGTCACGGACAGGCTGTTCGGGCTGCCGATCTGGCACTTGAACACCCTGTCCCCGTCATAGACACTGATGCGGAACAGCGCGGCTACCATGCGGCCCTCCAAAGGGTAGGCAAATAAACCTCAACCGTTCCCGTACCAGTCAGAGACAGTGACAGCTCCACCGATTCGCCGGCAGGGATAGCTCCGAAATCCGCCTCGCCAAGGTCCTCGGTGCGGTCAACCGGGTTGATAAGGTCAACACCAACCACACGCTCCGAAGGCTTCTTAGCTTCAGCGCCTGCAGCGACGTCGTACATTGTCGCGCCGATATTCACAGGGTCAGACTCAATCACCAGGCACTGACCGGTCGCGACAGTAAACGGAACATTCACCACGATCCCGCCGACGCCCACAGACGCCGCGGTCGTCTCACCGTCAATGAACCAGCGAGGGAAAGACTCGACATCGCCAGGGTTATCAATCGTCGCCGTGGAAGCATCCGAACCCGGCGCGATGTTCACGATCTGCGGCCCGTCAGGCTCGAAGAACGGCTCATACGTGCGGTTCTTCCAAGACCTAACAACCGGGTCACCAACCCAGTAAGGCTGCTCAGCAACAAGCGTGATCGAGTACCGCTCCCACCCCGTCAGGGAAGGCAGCGTATCCATCGAATGGTTTCCGTCGTTATCGAAGTAACAAGTAAGCCGCCGGGTTTCACCCGACGGCTGCGTAACCGACCAAACACCCGGCTTATCCGGGTCCAGTGTCCGCCTGAAAGCACGGTCCCTAGCGACCCAGGCCAAAGCCCCGTCGCCGTGAAAAATCTTGATCGGCCAAAACACTTCACGTTCATCCGTGACCGACCCCCGGTGCAGGGAGCCGGCCACAGCAGGAGACGAATCAACAATCCGCCTCGTGGGCGGCAACGTAAGGCCCCTTGTGCCGGACAGCAGGAGAGCGCCCGCGGAACGGTCTGAGATGGTCCACACGGAACCATCCCAGCCCGTCCACGTCATCAGCATCCCCTGCCAGTCCGGTCCGGGTGTTGGTGTCGGTAGAAACGGAAGTCCGTAGACGACGTTCGCCACTAGTCAGCTCCTAATCGCCATAGGCTTTTTGCATGTCTTGGGTTTTACGGGCTGTCTGGTTGGCTATGTCCTTCGCGTACTGATAGGCGAGGCCAGGCTTAGCGTCGATATGGTAGTGGTTATGGATCACCGTTCCGGCGCCGCCTGACTGGGTGACGCCACCAACACGCCCACCAGCAGCGAACGCCTTGTACGTCCCAGCGTTGATCGCGGCCAGAACGCCGTGATACTTATCCGAAGAACGCCGGTTAATCACCCACTCGCCAGCATCCACACGCGCCGTCGGCAAACCGCTGACACTCGACACGCCAAGGATCCCGTCAGTCGTACCCGTACCAGGACCCGTCGAAGGCAGGCGCCCGCCATCCGCATAACCCCTAACCCGCCCACCAGCAGCGAACGCCTTGCGCCCACCATCGCGGCTCACGCCATCACTCCGCGTTACTGACTCAGAGCGCTGCGTGTGCAGGAACTCCGTCTTGTACGTATTGATGTGGACGTTCGTCACCTTCGGAATGCCATTAATAGCGCCCGTCGTCTGCTCAGCCATCCGCTTGGCGGCATCAGACATCCAAGTGTTGATGTCTGCCTTGGGCGGGATCCCCATGATCTTGCGGGCCAGCGTGTCAGCAGCCCCGCCAGTAAGGCCCATGCCCTCGCCACTCTTCTTAAGAGCGTTGAACGTGTCCCCGAGGTTCTTCTGTAACTCAGGCTGACCGACACCAGCCTTAGCCTTAGCCTCAACCTCAGCCATACCCGTAGAAGCGACAGTCTGAAACTGTTCGTTCATGATCCGGCCAGCCTCAGTGCTCAGATCAAAGTCAGTCTTGGCTTTGTTTAGAGCACCGCCGAGCGTAATCTGCTCCGTGGCCAGCGCCTTAGCTGCTTCCTCGCCCATCCCCTCAGCAATGAGTTGGTCCTCAATGGCCTTAGTCGCAGCCTCGACAGCGCCCTTAGTCCCATCAATCGCAGCCTGATGCGCAGCCGTAGCATCACGGGCGCTCATCTGAATAAGCCCAGCCTCCATAAGCGCGGTCGTGAACAAGCCAAGGTCAGTGATTACGCCTTGAGCGCTCACGCCTATCTCAGCAAGCGCATCAGCGACTTCTTGCGAAGGCCCAGTCGCGCCCGCCGCAGCATCGCCCGCCGCTTCAATCCCGCCAGCAGCGGCCTCACCGTCAGCCGCGACATTCTTCGACTCGGCAGAAGCCGCTGCGAGAGCATCCGCGTACTCAGGGAACTTGGCCTTCAGATCCTCGACCGAAACGCCCTGCGCCTCAGCGGCATCCTTGATCTGATTGAACGCATCCTCAGCATCCTTCGTTCGACCACCGGACACGAGCCCCGCAAGGCCCTGGTCTAGCCGGTCAAACGAATCAGCGAGGATGTGAGACGAGCCCTTAATTCCGGTGAAACTATTCACCATCGACTCGCCCCAGTCGTTGAACTGCTGCCCTGCGTCCCGGCTGAATGTTCGCTTGATAGCAGACTCGAGGTCTCCGACCGTGCGTATCAGGTCACCGCCGTCACGGTCCTTGAACAAACCGTCAAGGGCTGATGCAGCGTCCGGGGAGTTACTGGCTACATCAGCGAGAGCGTCAGCGACCTTACCCATGCCCGTATCAATCTTGGACATGTAGTCAGCCTCGGCAACCTTCCCCAAGACAATGCCCAGGGTGGCGAAACCAGCCGCGGCACCTGCCACCTTGCTGACACTCGCAAGAGCCCCCCTAGCCCGACTCCCAGCCGGGGCAAGCTTGTCGAACGCCTGAACCGCATCCAGCACCTTAGGCGTCAGATTCAGGAAGGCACCAGCACCCAATGCCGCCACTCCAACTACACCAGTAATACCCGCGATAGTTGACAGCACTGGGCCAGGGATCTTGCCGATAGAATCAACTAGATCCTCAGCGCCCTGCGCCAAACCGCGGAGAAAATCATTCGCACCGGACCCCGACTTCAGGAACACCGTATCCAGTGACCCGCCGAGCTTTTCGATGTCCCCGGCCAGGTTGTCCTGCATGATCGCCGCTGTCTCAGCGGCGTACCCTGCATCGTTTACGGCGTCTTCCCACTTCTGAACGCCGTCAGCGCCCTGCTCATACAGGACCGAGGCGGCGCGCACAGCGTCAGAACCGAAGATCGTCTCGAGCGTGGCGTTACGCTGCTCATCAGAAAGCCCCGACAGTGAGCCCTTCAACTGCCCGGCGAACTCCGACAGGCCGATAAAGTTACCCTGAGAGTCGTAAGCGCTGATCCCAAGCTCAGACATTGCCGTAGCAGCTGCCTCAGAGTTCGGCGTAAGAGCCGCGAGCATCGACTTGAACGACGTACCAGCATCCGAACCCGTCAGGCCCGCAGAAGCGAACGCAGCGAGTCCGCCGGTGGTTTCCTCAATCGTTAAGCCAGTCTGCGCAGCGACCAAGCCGACCTGGTTCAGCGCCGCCCCCATGTCCTGAACCGAGCCCTGCGCCTTACCAGCACCCGCCGCCAACAAGTCGGCAATGTGGGGGATGTCCTCACCAGAGAGTTTGAACTGCGTCATAGCAGACGCAGCAATCTCCGACGCCTCACCGACACCCAAAGCGCCAGCCGCAGCCAACGACAAGGCACCATTCAGGCCGCCGCCAAGAATGTCCTTCGTGGACACGCCAGCTTTAGCCAGTTCCTCAATGCCCTGCGCAGCCTCCGAAGCCGAGAACGACGTCTCAGCGCCAGCCTCAATAGCAGCCTGACGCAACAGATCCATGTTCCCGGCAGTCTCATGCGTAGCCGCCTTCACGCTGGACATCTGCTTATCGAAGTCAGCGAAAGACTTCACCGCCATACCCACGCCCGCGACAGTCGCCACACCAACCCCGGCGAACACCGCACCAGTCTGCTCCCACGCATCACGGTTCTGGGTAGCGGACTGAACCAGCTTGCCAAGACTCGTGTCAGCGGCCTTACCGGTTTCCTCCGTGGCCTTCTTAGTGCGCTGCGTAGCCGCCGCGGCCTCCGCCATCGCCGCCTTGAAACCCTGAATCTCAGCGCTAAACCGTACGGATACGCGACGTTCTGCCATGAGGCCCCTCCTGCGGGTACTAGAAAAGTGGGCGTCATGGCATACTTAGCCAATGACTCAAAATGTGGGGGACACAAAGAAGCGCGGCGCCAACGTCATGAAGACCGGCGCGGCCATGCTCGTATTCGGGATCGCAATCGCACTAGCCGCAGCAGGCGAGAACGGCAACGCAGGGCTCAACGCCTTCTCGTCACTCGTCGCGCTGTCCGGGTTCATCACCGCGATCATCGGGCTAGGCGTCTGGCGTCAGCGCCCGTAAAGGCTTATCCGCGGGCCTGGTGTAGCTCGTGTAGAAACGCTCACCAGGTTCCGCCTGATACTTATCCGCACCCGTGATCCGGTCAATCTCAGCCTGAGCGTTACAAACAACCGTCTTAGCCTCGAACCAGCCATCATTGTCCGGGTGCTGACAGATCTTCGTCGGATGCCCGCACGCGCACATCCCACCCAGATACAGGGTGTAAGCGAACGTCAACAAGTGATCGGCTTCGCCCCACTCGAACCCGCCAAGGTAGGCGGACGGTGGGCGTTGGAACCGCTCAGCCGTTTTCAGTGCGGCGACTACCCTTCCGAACTTTCCTGTCCAGAGGACTTCGGCAAAAAATCGGCGCTCACAGCAGGGGTATCGTCGCAAGCCTGGTTGTAGGCCCGGATAATCAACGCCATCTGAGCGTTGCCGATAGCGTTCTCAATCTTGCGGACCTGCTCAGCAGTGACCCGAGGCTCAACCATCGACGCCGCCAAAATGTGCGCGCCCGTGTCTTCCTTGTGTTCCTTCTCGATGGCCTTCTTCTCATCCAAGGTGAGTGCCTTCATGCGGACGGTAAGCGCGGACGCCTTGAACTCCTCGGCGAGCTTGGCGTACTGGGCGCGGAGCTTACCCGCGCCGCCGCCCATGCCGGGCCCGTCAACGGCTTCCTCACGCTCAGCGTTCTCAATCTTCGCCGCCAACACGTCAAGGTCACCGATCAGTCCGGCCTTCTGGTACACGGTAGCCGAACGGATAGTACGCTCGGCGCCCTCGATCCAGGCGTCAAGGTCAAAAGTTTCAGGGGAAATATCAGACATAGAGTTTCAGGCTCCTAAGTAATGGGTACAGGCTCATCAAGAAATTGGGAAGGGTGGCGGCGCGGAGCCTGAATTTACGCACCGCCACCCGGTCTAACTAGGCGCCAGCGGCGACAACAATGTTGTCGTAGCCCCGCTGCATTTCGAGAGGGATACGGCGCTTCTGGAAGCCTGTACCATCGAGGCGCTGCGGAGCGTCAGTGATTACCTCGCCGCCGAGGTAAATCTCATCCGACGCGGCCCAAGCCTCAGAGGAGTCCTTGTCGGACTCGCGGGCGTAACCCCAAACGGTTGTGCCCTTCTCCTGAAGCGCGGCGTAACCGGCGTCCTCGGTAGCGTCCACGCCGCCACCCGTAGCGTAGTAACGCCAGATGGTGATGCCGGTCGTGTAGTTCGACGCGCCGATAGCGTTGCTGTTACCAACGTCAGACAGCGCCTTCTCAGCGATCTTGTCCGAGTCGGTAGCCGACCAGTTGAAGTCACTGGCAAGGACACTGTCAGACAGGTCGATGCCGGCGTTCAGCTCGGTCACGGTCGGCGCGGCAGGGTCAGCCGGCTTAGTCGTGAGGATAGTGAACTTAGTCTTGCCGTCAGCAAGTACGCGAGCCATTATTTGGCCTCCTTCGCTTCCGGCTTGGCCGGCTTAGTGGTTTCCTTC
>Ga0307412_10001847_pt1 | contig 11738 bp, 13 predicted proteins | sample DK1Cmetagenome_3_FD_203823 | JGI IMG/M metagenome (GOLD analysis project Ga0307412, IMG submission 203823) | Maize rhizosphere microbial communities from greenhouse at UC Davis, California, United States - DK15-C-1 | ecosystem: Host-associated > Plants > Roots > Rhizosphere > Soil | place: USA...
AAAATCCGTGGCGGTAGGAGCATTAGAAAATTCCGCCATAATTTCTAATGTTGACACTTCACTTATCAATGAACGCATTTCTGCTCTTGCCAGCGGCTCATCATCTACAATAATACAATTCATACAGGGATATTTAAGGTGACAATATATTCATTTTCAAGAGACTGCATTTCAAGTGTGTACAATTTACCGTACAAAAGTTCCAGGCGTCTTTTAATATTGATTAATCCCAATCCGCTGTATTTTTTGTCTGAACCAGAAAACTGCGGATCTAAAGAATTAATGCATATAAAAAGCAGCATTTTTCCTTCAATTTCAATCGTTGTTTTAATATAAGATTCTTTTCCGGTAAGGTTTACACTGTGTTTTATGGCATTTTCAACAAAAGTTGTAAAAAGATTCGGCGGAATGAAGGTACTTTGTAAAATCTTTTTATCGGTATCTGAGTGAATTTCAACGGAAAAATTTTCTCTTCTTATTTTTTCAAGGTTAATAAAATTCGATAAAAATTCCATTTCTGAAGTTAATAATGTTTTTTCTTCGCTGTTTTCATACAACTGATATCTCAGAAACTCTGAAAGCTTGATAATGACGGTTGTTGCCTTTTCCGGATCGGTTCTTATCAACGCTTTTACATTATTCAGCATATTAAATAAAAAATGTGGATTGATCTGGCTTTTAAGCTCATTCAGTTCCATATGTAAAGTGAGGCTGCTAAGTTCTGTGATTCTTTTATTGTCTTTTGTCCATTTTTGAAAAAGCTTAACAGTAGTTGTCGTCAAAATAAGAGGAACACACATGATGACTCCCTCGTAGAAACCTTTGGTATCCGTTTTCGTTATATTTATCATTTTGTACGGGGCGAAAAAAACATTAAAACCATAACTAATTAAGTTTAAACCGATAACTCCCAACAATATGAGTAAAAGCACATAAGCAACATATTTGGTTTTGAAGAAAAAATACGGGACCAATATATAGATATTAATATATGCCATCGCCATTAGTGATGTATAAGTAAAAAGCAAAACAAGGTAACAGTAAGGTTCCGAATACCAATGCCAGAATCTCGCAAAATAAGTAAGCCCGAAGAATCCCACCAGAAACACGATGTGACGCAAAATCCGGTATCTGTCTTCCACCAACAGTTCTATCAGCCAATTATTCTTCAACTCCAACGAATTGTACTTCATACTATTATTTTATCCGAAACAAAAATAAGTAATAACGCAGCAGCTATCTATATTATTATACCAACACCGCTATTTTTTATACAAATTCCGGGGCGCCTGGATTTGGTATAAAATATTGACCATTTCATATAAAAAAAATATTTGGAGGATCAATTCTCTATTCCTTTGTACGGTAAAATAAACAATTATGGAATTAAATGCTTTTCAGGAACTCAGCGAAAAAATCACATTAGAATGCTTCTATATGTCGGATTCTCAACAGGAAGAAAAAATTATTCAGCTTATTGATCTTCATCATTTTGTAGAATGTTACAATCAAAGTCTGAAGGTGATTGATTATGTGAAAAATCCCATGAATATTATCGAAGAAAACGGAATCAAAAAAGGAATTTTATTTTATGACTTAAGATATTCCGCTTTATTAAACCCCTATGAATCAGAAAAGTTCAAAAAAGAAAACAACTTACAGGAACTCTGGTTTGTATTTGTAGAAGAAGATACCAAGACCCTTCACAGCCAACATTCTGATTTTATTATTGAAAATGCCCTTGAAATTTTTTTCGATAAAATATTCGTTTTCAATTTTTTCCAATCCATCATTACTTCGCTTAAATAACCATGAACACATTACACAAAACACTTCTTACATCGTCCATCCTTTCCATTTCAAATTTTTTATCAGCACAGACACGCGACAGCATTCCACAAAAGGTAGCAGCTTATGTTGCGGAAAAATTTCCGATGGCAAGAGATTTTAATGTTGAATTTACCCAGCTTACTCCTTACCGGTTTTCATCAAAGCTCCATGATGCAGATCTGCCGGAAAATAAGGTGAAAAATTTTTCACAGGTAAAAGTGAGTTCCAATATTAATCTGATTAAAACAAAGAAGTGGATTCTGAGTACCAACTTAAACTACTGCTACACCGGCATTGACACAGAAAATTCGATCTCAGGATATCCTAGAAAAAATGATTTCCATTATCATTCTGAGACGTTGAGCCTTACCTATTTCTCAAAGCTTTTAAAAAAAACAACCGTTTATTCCGCCAGCTTTTCGGTAGACGGAAGTGAGCAGCATTTTGAAAGAATGCGTGGGATTATAACCGGGACAATGATTTTAAAAGCAAACGCCAAAACCAAAATGACAGTGGGATTGGTGGGCATTATAGATCCTACTTCCCAGGTTCCGGTGATTCCTACGTTCGGGTATGAACATAAATTTGATAATGGACTGATTGCCGATTTTATCCTGCCCAAAAGAATTTTAATTAAAAAGAATGTTTCGGAAAACGGAAGAGTTTCCCTGGGTTCGGAAATGGAAAATACTTCATTCTATATTTATGATGGCGGCAGAACGTATGAATTCAGGCAATTGGAGATCAATTCCGGAGCGATTTACGAACACAAAATAGGCAGCTTTATTGCCACTTTAAAAACAGGAATTCGAGCCGTTCCAAATTCAAGGATCTTTGAGAAAAACGAATCTTTTAAAAATTATTTCTTTGAAGCAACCCCTAAAACTTCTTTCTATTGTAATGTAGGAATTTCTTACAATCCTTTTGGGAAACCGAAAACAAAATAATTCTATTTAAAAGACACTCTTTTATTTTTTGATTTTAAATTAATAATCAATTTTTAGCACAGACAAGTTTAACCATTATTCTAAGCAATCAAAAATTTTCTATCTGCAATCTATCATATTTGAAGTATTAAATTGTGAATCATGATTAATTTGCAAAACCAACTTAATTCATACTTATTTGATTTACAACCATATACTAATAGTTGGTATATATTTTGAAAGTATATTAATAACACAAAAATGAAAAAAATGATTGCATGTACATTACTAACAACGTGCCTTATAGCTTCAACATATTTGTATGCAAAAAGTTATGAAAAGGCTAACAGAAAAAAATAATCTGCCATATGGCTTTCGAATACGGAAGCCATTTTTTAATAGAAAATTTGAAATTAATTCATTACAACGAGAATTTATATGAACAAAAATTCACATAAAATCCTAGTTATATAAAATTTTTATGCACAACATTACATTTCATTGTATTTATCAAGTTTAAAATGTAAACTGTAAAAGCATTATCAGATTAATAATTATTTACGAATAAGATAATAAATGTATTAATATTTTCATAAAAATATATTAAATAATTGTAAACAAAATTCTAAATTTTCCTCAACAAAAACCACTTAACTACCTGATAAACATCATTATTTATTAATTTTGAATCTCAATATAAAGTTGTAATATTGCAGTATAGAATTGATAAAAAAACATCAAATAATTAAAAATAAAACAAAATGGTAACTTACATCGGAATTGCAACATGTTTAGTAGTTTTTGCTTCTTATTTCACAACAGTTAGAAGAGAAAATAATTAATTTCGAAAAAAACTAAAAACTAACCCACGAAACGCTCATAAAACATTTAGTTGTTTTAAAATTTCAATCGAAGATTGATCTTATAGAAATTATTTTCATAGCAAATTTTCAATTATAATTAAGCCAAAAGCCGGACATCTCCTTTGTTCCGGCTTTTATTTTTACTTAAAAGTTAAAATTTTGTTAAAAACTAAATAAACTTTAATTAGTTCGGAATCCTAACTATATTTGCAGTAGTAAATGTTTAACTATAATTTTAAAACAATGAAAAAATCAGTTTTTTATCACGCAGGGTGTCCGGTTTGTGTAAGTGCAGAACATGACATCATCACTTTAATAGGAGCAGAAAATGTAGAAATCGTACATTTTGGCGAAGACAAAGGCAGAATTGAAGAAGCCGAAAAAGCAGGTGTAAAATCTGTTCCGGCATTGGTTACCCCCAACGGAAATGTACTTCATATTAATTTTGGCGCTTCCATGGAAGATGTAAAAGCTTAAAAAAAAATTTGCTTCACATAGTTAGGACTACTACCTTTGTGAAGCATTTATTCTATTAACAATAAAAATAAAATAAAATGCAGGTAGCAGTTTGGGACACTTATGTAACAAAAAAAGACGGATCAGTGATGCATTTCGATATCATTGCGCCGACAGAAATTAAAAATAAAAACGTAATTTACGGTTACGGAAAAGATTATTTAAAAGGAAAAGGTCAGGAAAACCAGGAACTTTCCGCGAAAGAATGCAGCTTCTGCCATATAGAAACAGTGCTGCCTCATTGGGAAGCCGACATCAGTAAAAAAGGCTATGCCATTAAAGAAATGGAAAATTGTAATGAATGAACGAATCAGATTTTAACTTAAAGCATCAAAACCAGAGCTCGGAAAGCAAAATTGTGGCTTCTTTAGAAAGAATTTCGCAGGCTTTCCGTGTTTTGCTTTGGCAGGAAAGTAAGGAACATGCTCTGAGCCCGATTCAAGTGCAGGTTTTGGTTTTTCTTTTAAATCACAGCGAAGAAAAAAGAAAAGTGAGCTATTTGGCGGATGAATTTAACATGACAAAAGCCACGATCAGTGAAACCGTAAAGTCACTTGAACAAAAAAATCTGATTTCCAAGGAATATGAGCCTCACGATACACGAAGCTACATTATCCACCTAACACAAAAAGGAAACGAAATTGCAGATAAAACCTCCTATTTTACAAGGCAAATTACAGCCCCGATTCAAAATCTGAATGAAGAAAGTAAAGAAAATCTGCTTCAAAATCTGTTTGATATTATTCATTATTTAAACAAAAGTGGTGTCATTACTATCCAGAGAATGTGTACAACCTGCACATATTTTCGCCCTTCTGCAGAAGGAAAAGAACCTGTATGCGCTCTTTTAGAAAAAGTTTTATATTCCGAAGACCTGCGTATCGACTGCCCTGAACATCTTATGAAGCTTAATTAAAAATAAAAAAATGAATCTGTACAACCTTATTATTCAAGATAAAGAAGAAGTAACGCTTAATGATGTTTTCCTTGAACCTCAAAATAAGGAACAGCTTGTACAGCTCATCAAAGAAAATACTTATACCAAAGAACTTCAGGAATATGGGCTTCCGGTGAACAATAAAGTGCTTCTTCAGGGAAGCTCGGGCTGTGGAAAAACCATGACGGCAAAAGCGATTGCGAATGCTTTGGGTAAAAATATTATCATTCTGAATTTAAGCAATATCGTTTCATCACGAATCGGGGAAACATCCCAAAATATTAAAATGATTTTTGATAAAGCTTCCCGTGAAAGATCAGTTCTTTTTCTTGATGAACTCGATCAAATTGGGAAAGCGAGAGGCAGCGACGACAAAGATGTTGGTGAAATGAGAAGATTGGTGAACACTTTAATCCAATTAATTGATTATTATCCTGAGGATGCACTTTTACTTTGCGCTACGAATCACGCTGAAATTATTGATACGGCTTTGATCAGACGTTTCCAGTTGAAAATTAAGTATAAAATGCCTTCCAAAGGTTTTCTGGATAGCTTTTATGATAATTTATTGTCGAGATTCCCTGAAGATTTAAGGAATATTGAGAGGAAATATGATATTTCTTTTGCTGAGGCGAAAGATTATACTTTTACGATTGTTAAAGGAAACTTGATTCAAAAACTGGAAGCTCAACATCAAATTCAACAATGAAAGAAGATATTCTCCACAATCTTAAAATCATCAACCAAAGAATAAAGAATGCCTGTGAAAAAGCCGGCAGAAATATTGATGAAGTAAAATTATTACTGGCTACAAAAACCGTTTCCGCCGAAAGAATTAAAATTGCATTGGAAAACGGACAAACATTAATTGCTGAAAATAAAGTTCAGGAATTAAAAGAAAAATATGAAGATTTAAAAGATATTCCGCATGAAAATCATTTTATCGGACATCTTCAGACAAATAAAATAAAGGATATTTTAAAATATGATGTAAGTTGTGTTCAATCTCTTGACCGTTTGGATCTGGCTGAAAAACTTCATCAACGACTTTTGTCGGTTGGTAAAACAATGGATGTTTTAATTCAGGTGAATACTTCAAATGAAGAAAGTAAATTCGGAATTCATCCTGATAATGCCGTTGAATTGGTAAAGAAAATTTCTGAATTAAGTACTTTAAAAATTAAAGGTTTAATGACGATTGGCCTATTCAGTGCAGAAACTGAAAAAGTGAGATCATGTTTTAAACTGCTAAAAAAATTACAGCAGGAAATCATCCAACAGAATATCCCGAATGTAGAAATGAAAGAGCTTTCAATGGGAATGAGCGGTGACCTGGAAACCGCGATTGAGGAAGGTTCTACCATTATAAGAGTTGGAACGGCTGTTTTTGGGGCGAGGATTTATCCGGATTCTTATTATTGGGATGAAGGGAAATAATTAATTCATTCAAATATTTCACTTTAAAATCTACATCTTTCCCAACCGTTTCAAAATTACCTTCCGCAATCTTTCCTCATGCTCATCACCCCAATTTCCTAGGGCAGAAATAATGGGGATTAAAGTTTTTCCAAAATCCGTAAGAAAATACTCTACTTTTGGTGGAACTTGTGCGTAAATGATTTTCGAAACCAATCCGTGCTCTTCCAGTTCTTTCAGTTGAATATTCAAAACCCGTCTTGAAGCATCGGGAATTTTGCGTTGCAGTTCACTCGGTCGAAGATGGCCTTCATTGATAAACCACAACAGACGGATTTTCCATTTGCCGTAAAGCACTTCACCAATCAGGTCGAGGCCGCAATTTAAGTTTAAAGGAATTTTTCTTTCATGCATATAACAAAATTAGCCCATTGTTCCAAAATGTACAATAGGGGAAAAAATTATCCCTATGCAATTCGATTTTCCGTTATTGCCGGAAATGATGATACTTCAGAAATTTGTATCAAAGAATTTAAGAAATGGAAAATCAATTTAATTTTAATGATGAGCTAACTGGCAAAATAGCCTTAGTGACAGGCGGTACAAAAGGAGCCGGAAAAGCCATCGCCGAACGATTGCTTGACGCAGGAGCAACAGTAATCATTACCGCAAGAAATCCACCCGAAGAACAGAATTCTGATTTACAATTTATTTCAGCGGATCTCAGTACCTCTGAGGGAACGCAAAAAGTTGTGGAAGAAGTCTTACAGAAATTCGGGAGTCTTGATATTCTCGTTAACAATCTTGGTGGTTCAGAAACGAAAGGCGGTGGTTTTGCTGTATTAACCGATGATGACTGGCTGAATTCCTTACAAACCAATCTTATGTCACCGGTACGATTAGACCGAGGTTTTCTACCACAGATGATTGAGAGGAAAAGTGGAATTATTATTCATATCGCTTCTATTCAGGCTAGATTGCCACTATATGATAGCACTCTTCCCTATGCCGCAGCGAAAGCAGGTTTACGGAACTACAGCAAAAGTTTATCCAATGAAGTTTCCCCAAAAGGAGTACGGGTTTTAACCGTCTCACCCGGCTGGATCATGACCACAGCCTCCACAAGAATGATGGAACGAATCGCCGAAAGCAACAACAGCACCCTAGAACAGGCCACACAAAGCGTTATGGATGCACTGGGCGGAATCCCTTTCGGAAGACCGGCACAACCCGAAGAAGTTGCGGAATTGGTAGGTTTTCTGGTATCGCCAAGAGCCAATTATCTCACCGGAACCGAATTTGTGATCGACGGAGGAACGATACCAACCATTTAATTGATAATTGATAATTGATAATTGATAATTGATAATTGATAATTTAAAACAAAATAAAAATGAATTTACCGAACATCATTTCAAAATTAGTGAAAGCACAATCTCAATTCGACAGCCATGCATTTGCAGATTGCTTTACCGAAACAGCCGTTGTATTCGACGAAGGCAAAACACACAACGGAAAAACCGAGATAGAAAATTGGATCGACAAAGCCAACAAAGAATATAAAGCCATCATGAATCCTTTGGATTACAATGAAGAGGAAAATATTTTGTCAGCAGAAATTTCAGGAACTTTTCCAGGAAGTCCTGTGGTTTTGAAATATCATTTTGAGTTGAATGGTGAGCTGATTGAGGCTTTGAGGATTACGGGATAGAATTGTAAGCCTTATGATTGTAACAAAAAATCCCTCTCACAACCGAGAGGGATTCATTATATCTAAAAAATCTAATTACATATAAGCTTCAATCGGCTCACAAGTACAAACTAGATTTCTATCTCCGTAGGCTTCATCAACTCTGGAAACAGAAGCAAAGAATTTGTGATCTCTCACCCAATCCAGTGGATAGGCTGCTTTCTCTCTGCTGTATGGCTTGTCCCAAGAATCGGAGATTACCATTTGCTCTGTGTGAGGAGCATTTTTCAATACGTTGTTTGTAGCATCGGCTTGTCCGTTTGCAATCTCGTCGATCTCATGTTTGATAGCAATTAATGCTTCTGCAAAACGGTCGATTTCTGATTTGCTTTCAGATTCTGTAGGCTCAATCATTAATGTTCCTGCCACCGGGAAAGAAACCGTTGGAGCGTGGAAACCATAATCCATCAATCTTTTCGCCACATCAGCAACTTCAATTCCTAACGATTTGAACTGTCTGAAATCTACGATACACTCATGCGCTACTCTTCCCTCTGTATTTGAATATAAAATCGGGAAATGCTCGGCTAAAATTTCCTTTAAATAATTAGCATTTAAGATTGCATGTTCAGTTGCTTTTTTCAAGCCTGAAGTTCCTAACATTTTAATGTAAGAGTAAGAAATATTCAGGATCAAACCTGAACCGTAAGGTGCTGCGGAAATACCGTCGATAGCTTCTTTAGCTCCAATTCTGATATTTGCGTTTGAAGGTAAGAAAGGAACCAAATGTTTAGCCACACAGATCGGGCCAACTCCAGGACCTCCACCTCCGTGAGGAATCGCGAAAGTTTTGTGAAGATTCAGGTGACAAACGTCTGCTCCGATGTTTCCGGGGCTTGTATATCCTACCTGAGCGTTCATGTTTGCGCCATCCATATAAACTTGTCCACCATGTTGGTGGATTAAGCTTGTAATTTCTTTAATATTAGCATCGAAGAATCCGTAAGTTGACGGATATGTGATCATTACACAAGATAAATTCTCAGAATGCTGTTCTGTTTTAGCTTTTAAGTCTTCGAAATCAATTTCTCCGCTTTCAAGGTTTTTTACAACAACAATCTTCATTCCCGCCATTGCTGCAGAAGCCGGGTTTGTTCCGTGTGCAGACTGAGGAATCAATACAACATTTCTGTGGCCTTCACCTCTTGAAATATGATATTCTCTGATTACCATTAATCCTGCATATTCTCCCTGAGCTCCTGAATTTGGCTGAAGAGAAGTTCCTGCGAAACCTGTAATTTCAGCTAAATCTTTTTCCAGTTCACGGATCATTTCCTGATAACCTCCAGCTTGGTCAACCGGTACAAACGGGTGAACACTTCCCCAATTGTCCCAAGAAAGTGGTAACATTTGAGTAGCTGCATTCAGCTTCATTGTACAAGAACCTAGAGAAATCATTGAATGTGTTAATGATAAATCTTTTCTTTCCAGACGCTTGATGTAACGCATCAATTCTGTCTCCGTATGGTATTTGTTGAATACTTCTTCCGTAAGAATTTCGTCTTTTCTTAAATTCTCTTCCGGAATGCTGTATCCTTCTTTTATTTCTAATTTGAAAGTCTGCTTGTCTTTAAACTGAGCAAAAGAAGCCATTAAAACATTTAATTTTTCTAATGTCGTACTTTCGTTGATCGCGATGCTTACTACGCCTTCTGTGAAATAGTTCAGATTTAATCTGTGATCAAGCATCATTCTCATCAATCTTCCTTTTTCATCTTCACTCATCGTGATTTTTACCGTATCAAAAATCGGCTCTTCAACGATTTCGTAACCTAAAGCTTTAAGACCGTTTTTCAAAGCATTTGCTTTAAAGTGAATCTGATCAGCGATATAGTTTAATCCTTTCGGACCGTGATAAACAGCGTACATTCCAGCCATTACCGCCAGAAGAACCTGAGCTGTACAGATGTTTGAAGTTGCTCTTTCTCTCTTGATATGCTGCTCTCTCGTTTGTAAAGCCATTCTCAATGCACGTCTTCCGTACATATCCTGAGAAACCCCGATGATTCTTCCCGGAATATCTCTTTTATAATCTTCTTTACATGCAAAAAATGCTGCGTGAGGACCTCCGTAACCCAATGGAATACCAAATCTCTGCGTAGTTCCCACGGCACAATCAGCGCCCATGGAAGCGGGAGATTTTAATTTAACCAAAGCCATCGGATCACAAGCAACAGCCACTTGAAGATCTAATTTTTTATATTCAACAATATCTTCCGTGTAATCTAAAACGATCCCGTTTTTACCTGGATATTGTAGTAAAACTCCGTAATATGTCTCGTCAAACTGGTGCGTTTTGTGGTCACCTTCAACGATTTCGATGTCCAGACCTTCCGCTTTTGTTTTTAAAACAGAAACCGTTTGAGGCAAAACAAGATCAGAAATGAAGAATTTGTTTGCATTTGCTTTTTTCTGGTCTTTCGTTCTGTTGCTGAAAAACATGTGCATTGCTTCTGCAGCAGCCGTAGATTCATCTAATAATGAAGCATTTGCCAACGCGAAACCTGTAAGATCACACACAACAGTTTGAAAATTAAGAAGAGCTTCCAGTCTTCCCTGTGCAATTTCCGCCTGATAAGGAGTGTATGCCGTATACCAGCTCGGATTTTCAAAAATATTCCTCTGAATAGCCGATGGCAACAATGTATTGTGATATCCAAAACCGATGTAGCTTGTATAATCAGTATTTTTCGATGCCAATTCCTTTGAATGGATAAGCATTTCGTATTCTGAAAGCGGTTCTGAGATCTCAAGATCTTTTTCTAAACGGATAGAAGAAGGGATGGTTTGAGAGATGAGCTCTTCGATACTTGAAACGCCAAGTTTTTCCAACATCGCCTGTTTATCGGCTTCATTGACGGAAATGTGACGGCTCACAAACTGTTCTGTATTCATTTTTATTTATTAGATTTTGTTTGTAAAAAAAGATTGGTAAAATTACGATTTTTTACAAGATTGTACAACAGCGAAAAATTATCAAAAAAGCAAAGAATGAATAATATAGGTTTTGAGATTAATATCTTTTTAACCCATTTTCTGTTTAAAATTCAATTTATTTTTTCTTAACCTAATTGTGGATTTTATTAAAGATACTTTATCAAACAAAGAATATTTTTCCTGATGAAACAATTGATACTTAATTGAAATTCTCTTTATCTCCAGTTTTGCTAAAAAGTATGTATAAATGACACTAAAAAATAATTTGTAGTTTCATTTAGTTAATTTAATAATCTGAAAATCATAATCTTAAAATGTTTAAAATAAATTTTAGTTCTGATTTAATATTTTCATTTAAAACAGAGAAAACACACGCATTTATAAGATAGATATAAATCTTATTAAAAAATATAAACACATTAGAACACAAAACGGATGAAAAAATACAAAAAGTTCACGGCTTTATGGTTGATTGCACTATTTTCTGCAACCAAATTTTCTGCACAGATTGTCTTAACAAAAAGCAAAGCAGAAGATCAAAACGAATGGGAATTATATCTGAA
>Ga0307412_10001850_pt1 | contig 11725 bp, 7 predicted proteins | sample DK1Cmetagenome_3_FD_203823 | JGI IMG/M metagenome (GOLD analysis project Ga0307412, IMG submission 203823) | Maize rhizosphere microbial communities from greenhouse at UC Davis, California, United States - DK15-C-1 | ecosystem: Host-associated > Plants > Roots > Rhizosphere > Soil | place: USA...
ATTAAATCTGTAAGGCGCTGATCTTTCGCGCAATATATGCAGGCAGTATTTTCAGTCATAATTTTTCTATGGGTTAGTGTTTTAATCGGGATGTAATATGCGTGTTTTAAGTTAATTTTCGAGGGGGGGTGTATTAAAAATTCGAAGGGGGACTCCATTGCGTTTTTGTCGCAAGGAGGCAAAATGCAAAAGCGGGCAAAAACCGATATTAAGCTCATTAGATCTCCTAAAATTTTAGCGCTTGGCAATGCTACTTGTTGTCGTCTTATTAAGCTTATACCGGTAGGAAAAATCTCCCCGGATCACAGATCCTTTTTCATCCGCAGCATTGGAGATGCCCTAACGCTTCAATTCCTTAACTAAACGAGATTGGTTTGGCATATTTACTTCGTTATCGTCTTATTAAACTTATACTGGTAGGTTAACATAAAATAGCGTTTTAATATCTCATTCTGATTGGTGGAAATAGAGTTTTCGTAGGCATAGCGATAAACACTAATATTTTGGTCAAATACATCATAAACCGAAAGCTTAATCTCGCCACGATTCTTTTTCAGCATTTGTATCGCTACCGTCCCACTTAATAAATTATTACTCTTTCTGTACCCTTTAGCCACCTGCGAGTTATAGCTGTATTCGTAATTGCCTTCCCAGGTTACTTTTTTTGGCCAAACTAAGGTGAACCTTGATTCTATTTGATGCTTGGTTGTATTCACATTTTTGTAATCTATCCCCCGGTATGCTGTAATTGAATTCCGAAATCTGTATGCAGGCTTTAATTCAACTTTGTCTTTCCAAGTAATTGCAAACGCCGGGCGAATGCCAAAAGAATACCCGTCTTGCCCACCTTCATCTTTATTTAATTGAAAATAATCTCTGCGCAGGCTTCCATTAACATCAGTACTTACTCTAAATTGCCAACCAGCGATTTTTTTAAACCGCCGACTTATGCTTCCCCCGGAATATGTGCTGAACCTACCATTCATATTAAGAGGAGTGGATGTTTCCGCCCCATTAGAACTCATCGTTCTTTTTCTTACCACATTGTTTTCCTGAATTTCCCCGTCGACATAAAAATTTATGCTTCTTTGTGTTTCAGCCTTATAGGTATAAAAACGCATACTTCCATTGTGTGTCCTTGATGGTTTTAGTAAGGGATTTCCCGAAAAAGAGTAGAGGGGACTATACACATAGGTAACAGGTTGGAGGTCTGATATTGAAGGTTGAACAATATCAGAATCATAACTTAACGTAAATCTACCTAATTCTACTTCTGCAAAAGGAAGCAGATTAAAGTAGCGCTGATGCAGGTTAGCTATATTCCGATTGAATTTATTTGTAATATCCAACCACTCTGTTGCCAAACCGGCTTTAAGTTTTAATTTTTTAGTTACATCGTAAGTTAAGCCTGAACGAAAATTATGCGACCAAACGGACCTTTCCAAATCGCTGCTTTGATCCACCAACAGCGAGTCATACGTTTCAGTTAAGGCATTAAAGTTAAAGGTTTCAGCCAGGTCTGCATTATTTCTGTAACTCTCATCTATCGACCAGTCTGCCGTAAGTTTTTTGGTAAAAGGATAGCGAAAATTCACTTTTACATTTCCCGATTTACTGGAGTTATCATTATTGGAAAACCTGTTTTGGTCGGTGGAATTTAAATTTGATATAAATGAGGCAAGCTTAAAGAAATTAAACCTGTCGGCATCGCTTGAGTTTACTTCCAGGTTGTGATAAACATTTAACGACATCCCTTTTTTCTTGAATGACCGGTAGTAAGAAAACCCATGCCGAAACTGCTGGTCTGAAGATTTACCCGTATTATTTCCCTCACTATCGCTCAGCTTGCTTACAAAATTGTTCGAGCTCTGGGTAAAAGAACTTCCATTATTATTCCCAAAGGTTAAATTGAGTTGAGGAGTATATCTAATTTGAATTTCGGTATTCGGTTTCCACTGTATCGATCCTTTTATAGCATGTTTGCTTTTAAAAGCCTTATATACACTGTTATTGCTATTTATGAGGGTAGTATCACCAAGAAAACGCTGCTGATAATTTGAGCTAGAATAAGTATTTTCTGAATTGCTGTAAAAGTAAAGCAAGTTCATTTTTAGCTTTTTACCATAGTCGGTATTAATATTAACACCGCCAGAGGCAATCCTTTCCATTCCACCTCTATTGCCACCGGTGGAAACAGAACCATCGTATAGAGACTCCCGCCCGCTTCTGTTAAAACCGCCCATAGAACTTAGGTCATTGTCGGAAAAGCCGGTTTTGTTAAGGTTATTTCCAATTCCAATCAAGCTAACCTGTAAGGTATCCTTAAACATATTAATAAGGCCGCCGGATTCAAACCGGTTGCGGGTTCCTCCTCCAGAGTAAACTTTACCAAATACACTCCTTTTAATGGCTTTCTTAAGCTTCAAATTGATAATCTTATTCACCTTCGATGCATCAACCAAATGGTCTGGGTCATCTTCGCGGTCGTCATAGATCTGGACCTTATCAATCAGGTCTGCATTAAGGTTTTTTGTAGCTATTTTCAGGTCGTTTGCAAAAAACTCTTTTCCATCGATAGTTAGCTTGCTTACCCCTTTTCCATTAACCGTTATTGTCCCGTCATTGTCAACCTGAACCCCGGGAAGCTTTTTTAATAGTTCTTCTACCACGGCATTGGGGCGTGTTTTAAATGCTTCAGTATTAAATTCAATGGTATCTTTTTTAACTACCACCGGCGCCCTGGAGCTGGTTATGACTACTTCATTTAAACTTCTCCGGCTCAAATGAATACTTTTCAAATCCACCTCTTCTCCTTTAGCCAGGTTAAGATGCGAATGATAAGCTTGATATCCGACGAAAGAGACCAATAACTTCAATGGTTGTTCGGCTGGCAAATTACGCAGAAGGAAAGAGCCATCCTTTGTGGCCAGTGTGTACGAAACCAGTGATGAATCTTTTAAATTACTGATAGATACCGTGGCAAACTCCAATGGCGTTTTATCCAGGGAGTCTAAAACCACACCTTTTATTAAAGCCCGGTTTTGGGCAAATGAGCAGCAGTAAATTAGACAGAACGTACTTATTAGAAAGATTTTTTTAATCACTTAATGAAAATGTTTAGGTTGTTTGATATTGAAATGGCTTAATAGCTGACTTTCAGCTTGCAGATATTTATCCCGCTATCTTATTTGGGAGAAAAAAAGAGGTGTTACAGATCATTTCGGTTCGTTCCAATCTGAGTTTCACACCCCTTTTTAAAGGTTTAGTACAAGATTTAGGCTTTATTAAATTTTTTCAGTGCTTTTCTTTTAAAGGGAAATAGAAGGGGGAAATCAATACGGGTCGTCCGGATAAATATTGGTGTAATAATTATTCTTCCCATTCTAATTTCAAAGATTACTCGCTTAAAAGTTTATCTAATTCCTTTTCCAGTAATGCTGGTTCGCTTGGACGAGGAGCTGAAGGCAAAACTATTTTGCCTCTTTTATCAATTAAAACAAAATGAGGAACTCCATGTACGTTGTAATCTCTGGCAGTTTTACTTTTTTCAGAACCCACATTATCAATCAATTGAATTCCACCTAACTTATAGTCTTTAATTATTTTTAGCCAGTTATCCATTTTTGTATCTATTGAAATTGACACTATTTCCAGTTCTCTCTCTTTATATTTTTCTTGCAGATCTTTTAAGGCGGGAATTTCCTTTCTACAAGGGGCACACCAACTAGCCCAAATATCTAAATAAACTACTTTGCCTTTCAAGTCAGAAAGGGCAACTGTCTTTTCATTATTATCTTTTAATTTGAATTTTGGTGCTACTGCCCCTGGAGCAAGAGAATACAACGATGCCTTAGTTTTTACAAATTCTTGCAATAAAATTGGGCCATATTCACCTGCCCCCGGCTCATCCTCAAATTCATTTATAAACTCGTCGACACCTCCTAGCAGCCATGGATATTGCGTGAATGACTTTATCCTCTTATGTAAATTAAAGGCTAATAAAGCGACACTAAATGGCGTATCCTTAAAAATGTTCTTAATAATACCTTTCTCAATTAAGTAAGGATCAATTTTATTAAGAACACTATCCTTACTTAAAGCATTAAATCGAAGTATCCTAACAACATTGTTCATAATATTTAAATGCTCATGATCATATTTGAGAAATTCATCGTTATAATTGATACTATCAAGATATGTCCATAAACTTTTATCGCCTTTTGTTACCACAGGTGATTCTCCACGTATAAAAGACTTTAATATATTCATTACTTCAATGTCTGGATTATATTTGCGCAATAAGGGGTAAAGCTTGAAACTGGTAATAATAGATGCCTTATTATATCGTTCAATTTTATTAGCCTCTTTATGGTTAAACTTTAAAAAGAATAATTCTGACTGATCAAGAGCATATTTAGTAATGGCATTATCATCTGCTTTACCCCGCATTTTCTTAACTTCATCTAACAACTTAACAAAAAATGAATTGTATTCGGATGCTGTGCCGCTTAGTTTGATACCTTTTCTATCAATTTTAACATGGAGGTTCTCATTTGGAAAGACCAGAAAAAAAGGAGTAATCACCGATCCTTCTATCCTAACAAACATTGGATACGTAAAATTATACTGTTTTTCAAATCGCTTATCTTTATCTATGGATAATGTATCTTGAATAAGCGCAAAGTCTTTCCAAAAAACGACAGTTACATTTTCAGTTGTTTTATTTTGCACTTCTCCTGAAATCACAACTTGAGCAAATGAGGTTTTAAATGTGCAAAATACAAGTGCGAGCAATAAAAAAATTTTCATAATCATTGGTTTAAGGTGTATTGTAAAAAAGAATAATAAGGAAACATTTCCCATACGAGGCTTATGCCTAAAATTTTGGGAAGCTCCTTTTGAAGCATCAGGAAAGACAAATGCAAGGAATCCTCCATAAAAAATCCACTGGTATTATTATTTAGCATACTCCGTTTCGAACTATTTTCCGCCATTTTCTCTTATAATTTCTTCCATCTCGCCTTTCATCTCTTCAATCGCTATTGATTCCACTTTTACATTTGTATTTAAAAACTCTTTAGCTGTTTCTACCGATTTTTGATGTTGCATATTTTGCTTATATAATTTAGCTAAAAGATACTTGTGGTATCATAAACCATGTACTTAAATAAGCTTGTTCAGCTAGCTGATACTCATTTATAGCTTTGCATGTGTCCCCGAGTATGTTACAAGTCATTTCGGTTCGTGCCAATCTGAATTTTCACCCCCCTTTTAAAGGTTTAGTACAAGGTTTAGGCTCTATTATTTTTTTTAATTCTTTTCTTTTTGAAGGAAAAAGAAGGGGGAAGTCAATGCAGTGGCCCTTGCCCGTCGAAAAGCTTCCGACTTAAAGGCTCCCTGATTTGCTTTTTCATCCCCCTTCAAGGTTTAGTACAAGATTTAGGCTTTATTAAAATTTTTCTGCATACTTCTTTAAGGAAAATAAGAGGGTGTCTCAAAACAATCAATAAACTCCCGATTGATGCACCCTCTTAAATTGATAGTGTAGGGTTTAGGCTAGGGTCATTAACTTAAGGATTTTGAGGTGCTGGTGGAGACACCAACACCGGGTGTTCGCCGTGGTTGGTGTCCCCACCAACCACTTAAGTCAATAACATTAAGGTTTAGGCTCTTTTAAAATCTCTTCTACATATTTCTTTACCTGGTATTTGTATTTCTCCGAAAAATTCTGGTCTCTTTCTTTTTCTGCCAGGTCAAACGCCTTAGCCAGATATTGAAGCCCTTCCATTCGCTCGCCCAGCTTTTGTAAGATGATGCTGTAAGTGCTGTTAAACTTATGATTGTCCGGAGATGACAGGAGCAATTGGTTTACCCATAAACGAGCTTTTTTCAAGGACTCTGCATCGTTAGCTTTACTGTAGTTTTCGGCAATAAATTGTGCAATACTATTAACTTGAGTACCATAGCTATTTCCCCTGATTATATATTGCTCTGACGCATAAATAAACCTTTTCCAGATATCTTCATTAAATCCCGCATCCAGCGAACTTATATATTGATTCAGTTTGTTTTCCGCCGCCTTTTCTCCCATAAATTTGGTCAGGCGGTCCCTTGAGTCGTACTCATCGTCAAATCGTATTTTGTACTCTTCTAAATCAATAACGAGCATGGTAACTTTTCCTGCCTGAATAATGGAGGGCGAAGATTCATCCTTACCGGGGAAGCGGATGTCGGCAATAGCTGCACCTCGGATAGGAATATGGGTTAAAAAAGTTCCGTCCGGGTTTATTTCTATCCTTCTTTCAACAGCTTTGTTTTTTCCTGAGCCTTCTACCTTTACAAGCGCGAACCTGCTTTTTCCGGGCATGTATCCTTTAATATAGCCATGAAAAACAGCAATGCCCAGGGTATCGTTCAGATGGCTTTTGAAAGCCGGAATATTAGGAGTTTTGTCAGCAGCAATATAAGTTTCAGATTTACTGCAAAGTTGAAGGGCGGTTGTATCTGAACCGATCCAGTATTTGCCACTTGACTTTTCTTCTTTTACAAATAGTTCTTCGGAAACATTTTTATCTGATAGGGCAATCTTATAGAAATTCCTTTCCTTGGTAATTGTACCATAATTCCAGATACGGTTCTTGTAAGCAACCTTGTTATTGTAAAAACCTATAATCCAATCATTACTGCCGTCTGTTTTTAACCAGTTGCCCTCCAGTTGAAGAGGCAAGCTGTTGTAAAATACGGTATTGCTTACAAAAACATTTCCATACCTTATACCTCCCTGGTCCTCATTGTCTAAAATTTTTATGGCAAGTGTGTTTTTGGCGTTGGCTTTAACCAGGTTGCCTGGTATATAATAGCACCGGTATTTCTTCCATTCTGTAGTATCAGAACTTATCTTATCGGCATCGGTGCCCGTATACAAATCGAGAAGCTTGCCATTAAAGTAAACGCTACATTCATCGTCTACCTGCCCCAAATTAAAAAAATAGGCTTCTTTCCGGGGGAGTACAAACTCTTTTCTTAACCAGCCATACCCATCATATCCGGGCGCCCAGTCCCAATGTGGTACTGTTATTTCATCCCATCCACTGGTTTTCAGGTCTCGCTTTGCCCACTGCGGATTGTCTCCCTTTTTAAATTTCCACTCACCGTTCAAATCGATATTATTGTTGTTTTGAGCGATTGTATTTAGGGTAAATAGAATTGCCAGCAACCCTAAGAAAAACTTTTTCATTAATCTAATTTTTTCAGATAAACCTCAATAATTCCGTTTTTGCCTTTTTCACCATATTTGTCAATCGCAGCTTTCCCTTCTATACTCACAATGCTTTCTGCCAGGCCATCAAGCTCACTAGGTGATTTAATTTGCTTATTAAGAATGTTTTGTTCCGTTGCCCCAAGCTCTCTATCATCGATAAAAAAGACGTAAAAAGGCTTGCGGCTAATTTTCGATAACAATCCGGTTATGTTTTGAGACTTATTCAAATCTTCGCTTGTACTGATAATAATAGCTCCCGCCGCCGCCCCCTGTCCATAAGCATCAACGGCTTCCTTACCTTTAATGACTCTGATTTTTTGCAAAGACTCTGGCTTAATTTTTTTGAATTGCAAATAAGACACCGGTTTGCCATTTACGATACACAAAGGCACCTCATTGCCAGCTGCTAGATTTGTAAGAACGGTGTCTGTACCATAAAATGCAATACCTTTTTCAGTTACCTGATAAGCATTCCTCATTGTACCCTTATTTTCAACTTTTGAATTATGCTTTCCATGATTTGGAATTGAAGAGGCATCTGCAGGAGCAGCCCTTTGTACTTGGGACGAAATTTGAACAGCCTGTTTCTTAATAAAGGCTTTCACTTTTTCAGAGGAAATTGCTTTGATATTACCGGCTACTCCCGGACGGGCAAATACAATAACAGAAACAAGGGTTAACGCAATGATGCATAAGTACTTCAACTGAGCCCATGAATTAGATTTTTTGCGAAGCATCATTCTAATACGAAGGCTCAATTTTGCTTGGCTAAATGTATTTACAATGCCCGCAATATTGGCTCCGGCGGCTTTATTGATCAGTAACAGCTGATAATCCCTGGCATTTATGCCTTGTTTAATCAGGGCATCATCTACTTCGAATTCATGGCTATTTTTCAGCTCCTGTTTTAATAAATAGATTACCGGATTAAACCAAAATATTGCGGTAGCAAATTCTGCAAATAAAAGGTCTACCGAATGATGTTTTTCCAGGTGAACCATTTCATGGCGAAGAATCATATCAGAACTTTCATCATAATCATTTCTGGAAATGAAAATATATTTTCCCCAGCTAAATGGAGAATGATCATTATCCATAATAGCCAAGGTAAAACCCTTATAAGGCATACAATCACTATTCCGCACAAGCTGATTTAGCTTGATAAAGCCTGAAAAAGTAGCGCCAACTTTTACAATAACACCAATAACATAGATGATAAACAGCAACGAATACACATCAAATATTTCGCTTGCATTCAAAGCATGCACTTCGGCAATCCCGGACTTCGACAGTATAAAGCTCTCTACATTTTTCAAAGGCAATTGAGCCGCCGAAACCTTTGGTTCGTTTATGCTCACTTCGAAAAAAGGAATCAAGATAGAAGCTCCGATAATTGAAAGTATAACGGAGCGGTTTACCCTAAAAAAAGTTTCTTTGCTAAGCAAGGCCTTGTAGCATACATAAAATAGTATCAGGCAAAGCGATGACTTAATAATGTGAATAAAGAATAGGCCCATAAATTATTGATTTTGACTTCTTTCTACCTCGTCAATAAGTTTCTTCAATTCGTCTATACTAATTTTTTCTTCTTCAATTAAGGCTGATACCACCCTTTTATATGAATTATTAAAGTACTTGTGAATAACATTCCCAAGAGTCCCCCTTTTATATTCTTCGGCAGAGATAACTGCGTGATAGAGATAGGTGCTACCGTAGGCCGAATGGCTTAAATATCCTTTTTCTTCCAAAGCCCTTGCTATAGTAGATAGCGTGTTAAAATGGGGTTTCGGTTCAGAATAAATATCCTGTAGCTGCCTGATAAACAATGGGCCTTTTTCCCAAAACAAGGCCATGATTTCTTCTTCTTTTGCTGTTAATCTTTTCATAAATAATAATTGTTGAATGCCTTGCCCCTGTACAAATTGCCTGTATGGACAGAGACAACTACAAGACGTAGTTAATCAACTATAAGTTATAGTTACATAGAATAGGACACGGATTTACTCGGTGATATACTCACTAAAAGGAGAAAAAACATTTCATTGGAGATAACGAAGTAGTATTCAGTTACTTATTTTTTTCAATAGGATTTCCCTTAGATCAACATTATTATCCACAGCTTCAAATTCCTATAAAAGCTCCTATATTTACTTCAGACTTCAGTATGTATCTCCGGTATATGTTAAACATCCTGAAATACTCAACCTAAACTATATGAAACGACAATTGCTTGTTATCTTATTGGTAACGTTTACCAGCGCCCTTTTTTCTCAAACTCTTACGATCCATGATCCTTTTTACGAAGCAACTTTTACCGGTGTTAAACACGTCAGAAAAATAGAGTTGACAGATGTAGAAACCCGCTTACACATCCATTGTACCTTTGAGCCTAAGTGGTGGATCAAGTTCCAGGAAAAGCCCTTTATTCAAGACTCGGATACCGGTGAAAAATATTATTGCACAAAAATTATCGGCGGAGAATTTGATAAGGAGATCTTTATGCCAGCTTCGGGTGACTCTACTTTCGTTCTTATTTTTCCAAAGCTAAAAAACACCGTAAAACGAATTGATTATTGGGAAAAGAATGAGGGTGCCATTTTTGGACTATCACTCGACCCTAACCGAAAAAAAACTCAAGCTTCTAGAGAAGTACCTGTAGAGGTGCAGCAATGGCTTAATCAGGAACTGGCAAAAGCCAAGAAGAAACCGCTTGTTAGTTACAGCTCTCCTGACTTTTTTAACAGAGATAGCTCCAGGCTTATAGGCTACCTGCGCGGATATGACCGCCGTTTTGGATTCAACACAGCTATGATCTATTCAAGGAACGACATTACCGGTGAAGAATTTCCGGCCGTAGTAACCATCTATGAAGATGGGCGTTTTGAAGCAGCAACCCCAATGTTTTATCCTGAAATCAGATATATTACATTTAGCCGAACAAGCATTCCCTTTTATAATGAACCTGGACAAACGCTCTCTATGATCGTAAACTGGGAAGAAATCTTAACTTCGAGCAGAACCCGCAACGGCACATTTCATTTCAAAGACCTCCAGTTTAACGGTACAACCGCAGGTATAAACCAAGATTTAACGCAGGTAAAACCCAAAGAACTTAGTTATACGAAATTATTAAAAGTAATGGAGGGGAAATCCCTCGACGCCTTTAAAGACAGTGTGTTAAACTTTTGGAATGAAAGCGAAAATCAGCTGGAAAGAGATCTTAACAATAAAAACCTCACCGAGCAAGCTAAAACAATACTTAGGAATCAATTAGATATCGCTAATGCGGTAACCCTGTTAAACTATGTGGACAGAGCTATTGCACGCCCCGGACAACCACCGAATCTTTACCCTTTTTCTGAAGACAAAAGCTACTATGATTTCCTGAAGCGGCTTCCTATTAACAGCCAAAGCATTGTGATCTCGCCGCAGTTTTCTTTTTTAATCAACAGATTTGAATTTAACCGCCCTTTCCGGAATGCAAGAATAAGCGATGTTGTTTCTGTTGAAAAATCCTTTGACCAATACTTGTTTTCTGAACTTGGCTTGACTCCAACTGATAAAGACCGCAAATATCTTTTCCAAAAAAGAACGTTGGAAAGCTTCCCCCTTACACCGGCAAGAAAAAACTCAGAGTCATACCAAGAATACTTATCCAACTCTAAGAAGTTCGAAAAAAGATATAATAAATACCTTGACGGTTATTTTGCTAAGTACCCAAAACCGAAAGAAGCTGCGATAATCAGTTTAACTGCTTTAGGGAAATGGCATGCTCGAGATTCGATCTTGCATAGTTACTTTGACCTGCCGCCAAACTTGCTGCAAGACATAGCAAAAGTACGGTCATTAAGAAGCCTGTTTGAAAACCAACTAAAAAATCAGAATGAAGAAGCTCTTAAGCACCTAAATACATTACAAAAGAGTATGGCAAATAAGGGCATAATAAACGAATCCAATGCCCTGTTCCGCAGCATATATCATGATACTCCGACTGCAGCTTATGCCCTTCCCGCCGGCAAAGGCAGCGAAATATTCCAAAGAATAATTGATGCAAATAAAGGAAAAATGCAATTGGTTAGCTTCTGGGGGACAAAGTGTGAGTCTTGCATTAACGTTATTAAACGCAATAAAACCCTTATTAACAAGTATAGCGCAAAAAAAATGTCGTTCATCTTTGTTACCACAGATGAGTGGTCGCCGGAAAGTGATTATAACAAATACGTAAAAGAGCTGGGCTTAAAGAACAGCTATCGGATATCGAAAGAGGACTATGGTTACTTACAAGAGCTTTTTAAATTACATACATATAGTTCTACAGTTATTGCCGTTGATAAAAAAGGAAAAATAGTGGACGACAAAATAAAAACGTATAATCTGGAAGCCAGATTAGTAGAACTGACGAAGAAACAATAAAATTTGTGCTTACTATTTAAGCGCCTATCGAGTATCATACACCCAATGTCG
>Ga0307412_10001853_pt1 | contig 11714 bp, 9 predicted proteins | sample DK1Cmetagenome_3_FD_203823 | JGI IMG/M metagenome (GOLD analysis project Ga0307412, IMG submission 203823) | Maize rhizosphere microbial communities from greenhouse at UC Davis, California, United States - DK15-C-1 | ecosystem: Host-associated > Plants > Roots > Rhizosphere > Soil | place: USA...
TATATGTTAATTCATTTAGAAAATATTTAAGCTATCTAAGGGGCTTTTTATCTGACTAATGTGTTTAGAGCTTACATATGTATAAATCTCTGTTGTTTTTGTGCTGCTGTGCCCCAAAAGCTGCTGGATATACCTTATATCTGTTCCTCCTTCCAACAAATGGGTGGCAAAAGAGTGGCGTAACCAATGCAGGGTGGCTTTTTGCGATAGTCCCGCTTTTTTGCAAGCCTCATTAAGTACTTGTCTTAAAGAACTTACCGAATATTGGTCGCCATATTGTCCCTCAAATAAATATATCCTGGGTTTAAAACTTATGTAGTATTCTTTTAATAATTGCAAAAGTTTTTCCGATAACATAACAGTTCGATCTTTGTACCCCTTCCCTTTCTGTATGCTAATCAGCATTCGTTTACTGTTAATATCATCAATTTTAAGGTTAATGATTTCCCCCGCACGTAACCCACATGCATATAATATGCTCAGCATGGTTTTATGTTTCAGGTTGGTACAGCTATTTAATAGCAGTTCAATGTCTTCTTTTGCCATCACTTTAGGTAGGGCCTTTTCTTTTTGAGGCCGGCGTATTTCGTTTTTACATTGTTTTAACTGAAGTACATTTTTATAATAATATACAACGGCATTAATCATCATCTGCGTAGCACTGGTGCTGTAGTAATTATGGCTGGATATTTTCAAAACAATGTCATTAATTTCAGTGGGGCTGATTTGGTTAATGTTTCTCCCCGTTGAAAAACAATAATATTGGAAGATAAAAAATGAACTATAATAATTTTGAATGGTATTAGTGCTATAATTATGTCCTTTCAGGTGCTTCAGATATTCTTCCGGAACCGATATGTCGGTATTATAACATTGCCGCCAAAAGCATGACTGCAGGTAAAGACTTTGAATTTTTACATGTTGATGAAGAGATATGAAAATCTTTCCCCGACAAATGCAAAGGAGTTTTAAAAGGTATTGCTCCTTTAGCGGGATTATAAACGCAGATAAGCGGCGGCTATAGCCTACAAAATCCACTGTAGAGAGCACCTCTTTGCATCTCAGGATATGTTCGCTAGTGAGTAGAAAAACATCTTCATCGTTTACCCTGGCGAGTTTAACTGTTAACCTAGTATTGTATAGGTATTTTGGTATAGAGATCTTGTTTAGCCTGTTTACAGTCGAATGCTGGGCTTGCGTTACCAATTCCTTTCGGAAATAATGCTTGTTAATTGCCAGTTTTCCTTTTGATGCAATTTCAAGCATGTCTACTACCTCATCTGTTGCTTCCGAATACAGCATTTTTTGTTTCCTGTCGTATTTAAAATATTCCAGGCCAAGCATCCATTTAAAAAGCTTTAGGTTTTTATGGAATGAATACTGAAAAACAATTTTACCCTGATAAGTCGTCTCGCGAAGATATATTTGGATCGCTTTCATATGATTTGAAAAATTATTAATCCAAAATTAATTTGCGATTAAGGTTTATTCGTAAATTAACCGGGTATATACGGGTAAAGCCGGATCTACCCGGTTATAAACTACAACCATATTAAATCTTAAGCAATTGAACATGGAAAGAAGAGTATGTCTATTTTGTAATGATACGATCGCTGGGCGGATTGATAAAAAGTTTTGTACCGATCAATGTCGGCCTATTTTAAAAATCAGAACCGGCCAGATGCCGAAAAGGTAATTATTCAAGTTAACAAGGTATTGCGAAAAAATCGGACAATTCTGAAGATGCTTAATCCAGCAGGTTTTTCCGTCATCCGAAAAGAAGTATTAGAGCAGCAAGGCTTCAATTTTCGCTACTTCACAAGCTTATATAAAACCAGAGACGGAAATGACTATTGGTTTTGTTATGACATAGGCTATATGTTTCTTGACGACATTAAAGTGCGTATCGTGGAGCATCAGAAATACATGAAGGATTCGCCCTGAGTAAAAATGCCGGATTTAAGGCATTATGCTTTATTGATGGCGAAGGAGGTGAGTTGGTGATATACTCTTCTTGCCCAAATACATTTAAATTAATTCCCGATGTAGGGATGCCATGCAAAGCTTTGCCCGTCCTCCGTTGGTTTACCGATAACCAAACTAAACGTCATTGTCCCTCCTTGTTGCGTGATGTTCTGTTCGAAAATAAAAATCACAGTTTTTGCATCCATCGTTTAGCAAAAAATCTTCGGCCTTTGTACCAATTCCCTGTTTTCAAAATCCACAATCAGGCAAAAGACAGGCATTCTTTCTCCTTTCCAAATTCTTCAATCTTATAGCCCATAAGATTATTGCCTATGGAAATAGCCATAGTCCAAGGACCACTACCCTGGCTCTCTAAATCAAATGCTTCATACGAAAATTAACTGATTCTACAGCCTTTAAAACCCAATATCCCCCGACGGAAAATTTAACGCGGCGGCGCTGGGCTTCGGGCTTACCAGGGGCTTTATTTTACCAGTATTTTTCTGCTGCAGCTCAATAATCTTAGCCAGCATATCATCCCCTAAGTACCCTAAAGGCTGGTCATTGCCTGAAAGCATAGAATTCGATCTTCTGTTATTTGGCTGGATTTCAGGCTGTTCCTCATCTGAAGGGATGTGCCATGCCCCGATGATCTCTGCAGGACTCCATTCCTTAGAATTAAGGCTAACCTGGTTATCAAAATAAGAGTTGGAATAAGCGTGCAAAGACATGCTTAGCAAAACGATACGCCCCTGTGGCAGAGAACCTTCTATCAGCCATTCCTGGGCGGGGCAAGTATCCGTTGACTTTAAAGTGCTTTCTTTGCAGCCCAAATAGCTAAACACCTTTTTCCGAAAATCAAACGAAATGGCAACAATACGTAAAGTACATTTTAGTGCATTTGGCGGCCATTTAATATCCCGGCGGACAGAGAATGCTGGCAAGCTCACCCGGATGGCATTTTCTTCCAAACTGGCAACAGGCCTTACCTTTAATACTTTATCCATCGGCGAATTGGCATTAAACTGAAAGCCTTCCAGGAAGCTCAGGTCCGCATCATGCATATCGCGGTAGCCCCGCTCCTTGCTGGTACAGGCTTGTAAGCATTTTCGGACAAGGCCGGTAAAGCGGTTGATCATTGCGCCATCGTAGCCGCTGTATGCTGGGTTAAAAGCCTTGCGTATTTCGCAGGCAGCGCTGCTGCAGAGTCCAAATTCAAGGCCACTTTCCTTGCTGGCAGTAGTTTGTTTAACCTTCGCCGGTTTGCTTTGAATGATGTTTAGTGAACGGTAGGAACGATATACCAGGTTAGAGATTGCTCCGCGGACCTTGCCGCTTCTGTCAATAATTGCCATAAGATTTAGAGTTAAAAATGATCTTGTTATTTAAAGTTAACAAAGAAATACCCCTAAAGAAAAGTATTTAACCAAAATTAACATTTAACTACCCTCTATTAAAGCCTTCTTCCTGCCTGCTTATGTAAGTAAGCCTTAAGTTAAGGTGTTTAATGCAGTTTGAGTCCATGTTTTTATTAGAAAAGGTGGACTTATTATGGAGAAATCATTGATTAATGAGGGAAAGATACAGAAGATGGGGTTAAGATGAGGCGAGGCTGAATAGGCTTTGATTTGAATGCGTACCTATGCTGACCCTGAGTTTGGGCAAGATTTACAACCCTCTCTACCCGTGACATAAATTATCAATCGCGCAAAGGCGCAAAGTTTTCGCGAAGCCGCAAAAGGTATTGTGCCTTTGCGCCTCCTCTGCGCCTCTGCGTGAAACCATCTTTCCTTTGTCATTTCCGCATTCAGGCATCTTTCCTGGGATTAAATAAAATGGGGGTTATTCGTGGCAATGTCATCAGGTTCACGAGCTTCACCCTTTACCCGAAAGGTAGGGCCTTATATCGTTTAAGATTCGCCAAACGTTCTGTGTAGCTACAAATATAAATGCGGGAAAAACGATCATTTATCCTGCCTTTTGTGAAATAAACATGAATATTAATGAGAAGTTGGAGACATCTCTTTCTTTTCGGCTTCTATTACCTGCACAACGCCCTGAACTTTGGCAGGGACTTCTTTATTGTACACAATCTCAACAAACTCTTTAAGATGCTTTATCTGGTTATCCGGTAAAGTAAAGGTGTGTTCCAGCTGAAAATGTTTTTTACCTTTAGATAAGTCAGATATATCTAAACCATTAAAATCCGCGCGATTTAATACAAAATCAAGGTCAAGCTGCTGGGTATCGGGGTCTATATTTAACAATTTATATATTTCCGGTGAACACAATAGAGTTTTGGATTCTGGATAGTATTCCCATAAGCCCATTTTGGCGAGGCTTAAAAAATGCTCGAGCCTTTTTACTTTGTTTAACAGCAGCGTTTTTTGCTCCTTCTCCTGCGTATAGAGGGTATTAATTTCCTGAGTTTGTTTGGTACTTGCCTGTCGGGACTCATAAATTTCGTAAACACGCTTTACTTTAAGGAGCAAAATGGCGGGATCCACAGGCTTTGTGATATAATCAGTTGCACCTTGATTATACCCCTTGATTATGAGACTCGTATCGATTGAATTTGCCGATAAAAAAATAACAGCGGTGTCTTTAGCCTTCTTGAAGCCTTTAATGTTCTCTGCTACCTCGAACCCATCAATTCCAGGCATTTGCACATCAAGAATTACCAGTACATAGGTTTTTGAAAGAATTTTTTTTAAGGCCTCTTCTCCGGAGAATGCAGTATCTACAATGAACTTATGCTTTTCCAGTACTTTTTGAAGGGAATAAACATTTTCAGGAATATCATCAACAATCAATATCATAGGCTTAAATCATATCTAGGCGGCAACCTGTAGAAGTTATTACTCTTAAATGTAGAAACTATTACACAAATAACAAAAAAAATAAAAAAACATCAAGCCTATGTTACCGAGTTATTACTTTTTAAATTAAAATGCGTTATTTTGGTTTCATTAAATAAGGGGCCGGCTTTCTAGCTAATAAAACCTAAGCGTTTTGGTACTAAACCAACACAATTTGTAATTATGTATTTAGAGGATTTAAAATGCAGAAAATGCAATACTGAATTTCATTATCAAATTCACAGGCCAAGATGGTTTAAGCAGTTTTTCTTTTTTGTCCCTTTAAGGATATTCTATTGCGCTTTTTGTGCAACCCGCCGTTTGATAGTCATTCCAAGAGGCATGAAGAACCGGCCTGCTTCGAAAACTTCCAAGGCGACTTATGTAAGTTAGTGGAGGGGGCGCCTTTTAATTATGCCGCCGTTCGTTTCAGTAATTACGTTCATTACCATAAACGCTTTCCTGTCAATTATCTTCACCACTTCCTTCACTTTAGAAACTTCCAGCCTTGTAACTACTGTAAAAATTATGTCGATGTCTTTTTCGGCATAAACATTGCTACCGAAGCCCCTTTCTCCTTTATAGATAGTAACTCCCCGCCCCAGGTTGTGAATAATGGCTTGCCTGATTTCTTTACTCTTAGCCGATATAATGGTAACACCAGTATATTCTTCAATACCCTGAATTATGAAATCGACAGTTTTTGAAGCCGAGAGATAGGTTAAAATAGAATATAGCGCAGTCTCAATACCCAAAATAAAAGCTGCAGCCACAAATATCACTACATTAATTATTAATATAATATCACCTATGGAAAATACGCTTTTGCGGTTTATATAAACAGCTATTATTTCGGTTCCGTCAAGCACGCAGCCGCCACGCATAGCCATACCGATACCAGCCCCTATAAAAAAACCGCCAAAGATTGCTGTTAGTAGCTTGTCGGTTGTAAGCACTGGAAAGTTAACAAATAGCAATATCACAGCGAGTCCGGTAACAGCCATTAAGGTAGAAATTGCAAAAGGCCTACCAATTTGCCTTAATCCCAGGTAAACAAAGGGTGCATTAAAAACGATAAGCCATACAGAAACAGGGATATCTGTAATATGATTAGCCAGTAGTGAAATCCCGGTAACCCCACCATCAATAAAGCCATTGGGGACAAGGAAACTTTTCAAGCCAAATGCAGCTAAAAACACCCCAGCTACAACAAATAAAACTTTGCCCAACTTTTGTTCTAAGGATAGAATATACTTTGTCCGCCTGCTCTTCATATCTGCTAAAAATAAAAAATTAAGCGTACAGAAGGCATATTGAGCCTTAATTAATAACAATTGAATGTAAATTATTGCGTAATTCCTTAGTTTCCATTCGAAAAAGCAACAAAACTTTTGCAGGAAAAAAAAGATATATACATATTTGCCCCTACAACAAAAAAATGAGTTTAAAAACAGTACATATAATTTGGTGGCCGTTCTTTTAAAAGAGGGGCAGTCTGTATATGTATTCTAATTTATAAAGAAAAACAGGGTTGCTCACAAAGCAACCTTTTTTTTTGCTTCCAGTAAAAGAGCATAAGTATTTGAAAAACAAATGAAAGAAATATTAAATCATCTATTTGAACACAAAACCTTTACGAAAAAACAGGCAAAGGAAATTTTGACAAACATTGCCCGGGGGATGTATAATAACTCGCAAATGGCGGCTTTTATGACGGCTTACTGCATGCGTACAATTACTGTTGATGAACTGGAAGGATTTAGAGATGCGATGCTCGACTTATGCCTGGATACGGGTTTAGAAGGTTATGATTTAATCGATTTATGCGGCACTGGCGGTGATGGAAAAGATACATTTAATATCTCTACCCTTGCTTCTTTTGTAACGGCTGGCGCAGGCTACAAAGTAGCTAAACATGGCAACTATGGCGTTTCGTCGGGTTGCGGCTCTTCTAATGTAATGGAGTATCTGGGTTATCAGTTTACTAACGACCCCGGCAAACTAAAAAAGAGTATTGAGGATGCCAATATTTGTTTCTTACACGCCCCTCTATTTCACCCGGCCATGAAAACAATGGCTCCGATAAGAAAAGAACTAGGCGTTAAAACGTTTTTCAATATGCTTGGTCCTCTGGTTAACCCGGCTAAGCCAGAATACCAGTCGGTTGGTGTGTTCAGCCTTGAACTCGCCCGTATTTATGCATATTTATATCAAAAGTCGAATAAGAAATACACCATTCTTCATGCCCTTGATGGCTACGACGAAATATCGCTTACCGGAAACTTTAAAACATTTTCCAATGCTGGCGAGCAAATATACAGCCTCGAAAAACTAGGCTTTCCACGTATTAAACCCGAAGAAATTGGTGGCGGAAGCACCGTAGCTGAATCTGCTAAAATTTTCACTGAGGTATTAAACGGACGAGGAACCACGGCGCAAAATAACGTAGTGCTTTGCAACGCTGCCCTTGCTATCAAAACAATACATCCGGATAAATCATTTGCAGATTGCTTCTATGAGGCGGAAGATGCCCTGATTAGCAAAAGAGCATTGCATAGTTTTGAGGCATTGCTTTCTATCGCCTACGCTTAATTAATTTGCCTGCTTTGATGAACACCCCAAACGATATAAAAATAAAGGTTTGCGGCATGCGCGATCCAGCTAATATAAAGCAACTGGTTGCCTTAGAGCCCGATTATATTGGACTGATCTTTTATGCGCCGTCGAAGCGTTTTGTTGAAAAACTGGATCCAGAAACACTCAGCCTGATTCCTTCTCAAACAAAGAAGGCCGGCGTTTTTGTTAATGAGGCTCTGGATGAAATTCGGCAAAAAATTAAAGCGTATAATTTAAACGCGGTGCAGCTTCACGGTAGTGAGTCACCAGAGATGTGCAAACTGCTTAAGGACAACAAAATTGAGGTAATTAAAGCCTTTGGAATGGATGAAGATTTTGATTTTGGCGTTTTGAAAGCGTATGAAGATTCTGTAGATTTTTTCCTATTTGACACCAAAACCAAACTTCACGGCGGCTCGGGGCTAACATTTAACTGGAATCTACTAAAGGGATATACGCTAAATGTTCCCTACTTTTTAAGCGGGGGTTTAGATGCCGATAATATTTTTGAAGCATTAAAACTAGGCGATAAACGTTTTTATGCTATAGACCTTAACAGCCGCTTTGAAATTTCTCCCGGCTTAAAGGATATCGCGAAATTAAAATCTGTGTTTAACCAAATCAAACATATTCCCGCATAGGCGGATAAATAATAAACTATGAGCTATCATGTAAATGAAAAAGGATATTACGGTAATTTCGGGGGGGCATACATTCCCGAGATGCTTTATCCAAACGTGGAAGAACTAAGGCAAAAATATCTTGAAATAATGAATGAGCCTGAATTCCAGCAGGAATTTCTGCATTTATTAAAAGATTATGTAGGCCGTCCTTCCCCCTTATATTTAGCACAACGCCTTTCCGAAAAATACGGCACTACTATTTACTTAAAACGGGAAGACCTTAACCACACGGGTGCACATAAAATCAACAACACCATCGGGCAAATTCTTTTGGCTGAACGTCTGGGCAAAAAACGCATTATTGCCGAAACAGGTGCCGGACAGCATGGAGTTGCAACTGCCACTGTTTGCGCATTAAAAGGTATTGAATGTGTGGTTTACATGGGTGCAGTAGATATTGAGCGCCAGGCGCCTAACGTAGCCCGTATGAAAATGATGGGAGCTACAGTGATCCCGGCTACTTCTGGTAGCCAGACTTTAAAAGATGCTACTAACGAAGCTTTGCGTGACTGGATTAACAATCCGGTAGATACACATTATATTATAGGTTCGGTTGTGGGGCCTCACCCATACCCGGATATGGTTGCCCGTTTCCAATCAATTATTTCTGAAGAAACGAAATGGCAACTAAAGGAAAAAACTGGCAAAACCAACCCCGACTATGTTCTTGCCTGCGTGGGTGGCGGTAGCAATGCAATGGGTATGTTCTACCATTTCCTTGATGAGAAGGATGTGAAACTTATTGCGGTTGAAGCTGCTGGCCATGGTGTTGACTCGGGTGAGTCTGCTGCTACAACTTTCTTAGGGAAAGAAGGTGTACTTCACGGAAGCCGTTCTATTGTGATGCAAACTGAGGATGGACAGGTAGTTGAACCTTATTCTATCTCCGCAGGACTTGATTATCCTGGTATTGGCCCTCAACATGCGCATTTATTCAAAGTTGAGCGTGCCAAATATGTAAGTATCACAGATAATGAAGCTATGGATGCAGGACTTCAACTGGCAAGGCTTGAAGGTATAATCCCCGCTATTGAAAGCTCTCACGCTCTGGCTTACCTTGATAAAATGGAGTTTACGGGCAAGGAAACCGTTGTTGTTTGCTTATCTGGCCGTGGCGACAAGGATTTAAATACTTACATGACGCATTTTGGATTGTAGGCGGAGGACGGAAGTCCGAAGACAGAGGTCGGAAGACGGAGGCCAGAGACTAGTGATTGGAGATTGGTCATTTTCGGACATCAGAATCAGACATCGGACATCGGACTTCAAACTTCAGACATCCATCAAACTTAAACAAACATGAACAGAATTAATCAACTTTTTAAAGAAAAGAAGGGCAACGTTCTTTCGATATATTTTACTGCCGGATATCCAAATCTTAACAGCACTTTAGACATTGCTGAGGCTTTGGAGAAAGCTGGCGCTGATTTCCTTGAAATTGGGGTTCCTTACTCGGACCCTCTGGCTGATGGGCCGGTAATTCAAAACAGCTCTCAAAAAGCCATTGAAAATGGCATGACTGTAAAGCTGCTTTTTGAACAATTAAAGGATTTGAGGAAACGTGTTTCGATTCCGGTTTTATTGATGGGTTATGTCAACCCGGTTTTACAGTACGGCGTAGAAAACTTCTGTGCTAAATGTGCCGAGGTTGGCGTTGATGGGCTTATTGTTCCGGATTTGCCTATGTATGAGTACGAAGAGCTTTATAAAGATTGCTTTGAGCAAAATAACCTGAGCAATATCTTTTTAATTACTCCTACCACTTCTGATGCCCGTATCCAGAAAATTGATGGACTTAGCAACGGCTTTATTTACCTGCTTTCAACCTCATCAACTACTGGTAAAAACTTAGCGGTAAATAACGAAATTGAAAGCTATTTCGCCCGTATTAAGGGAATGAATCTCGCTAATCCTACCATGATTGGCTTTGGTATTTCGGATAATAAAAGTTTCAGCAAAGCCAGCCAGTATGCAAACGGCGCAATTGTTGGAAGCGCCTTCGTTAAACTTTTAGGCGAAGACAATTATCTTGAAAAAATCCCTGAGTTTATCAGTGCTTTAAAAGGTAAAGAAGCTTTAGCGATATAATAAGGCGATAGCACATTGTACACCTGTCAGGTTTTTGACACCTGACAGGTGTACAATGTTTACAAATAATACTTTTGGCCATCAGTTTTTATTTTCCCCGCATCCAATAGGTTTCTAAATGCTTCCAACCTCTCCTTTTCATTGCCGGCTTTAAGGCTGGATACAATCTCCTCAATACTCAAATGACGGCCGGTCAGAAATTCAATCAGCTCGAATATGATCTGCTCCTGAATAACTTCTTTATTGCGGCTTCTCTTTTCATCAATACAAACATCACATACACCGCACTTTTCGGCATTTATTTCATCAAAATAACTTAATAACAGCTGGCTTCTGCATTTATCCTCTTCGGCATAAGCAATAACCGCCTCTACCTGCTGCCTTGTGATTTCTTTCCGCTGCTGCAAATATTTGTTATCGATATATAAATTCTGCGTATCAACCCTTGCCTTTATGAAAGTTATCTGAGGTTTATCGGTCTGCTTTAAGTAAGATATTAGTTGAAATTCCTGAAGTTTTTCGAGCACCTGGATAACCTGGGTGTAACCCATTCCCGTGCGTTTAGACAGGTCGGCTTCGCTAATGGCCGAGTACTGCCCAAACAAGCCTCCATAGGACCTTAACAGGATTTTTATAAAAGCATCGTAATTGGAATACTCTATCTGGAAACGATACAGTTCTTCGGTGGAAACAACAATCTGCACCCTGGATGGCAAGTAAATACTCTCACTTAACGCAATGTATTCATCCCGTTCAAGGAACTTGAAAACATTTAATGTCTTAATGGCATCTAGTTTATACCGGGAGCAAAAATCTGCGATATCGAATTCAAAATTCAAGCCTTCGCCTGCTTCGTAAGCTAACTGAAAATAATTTCCGAGATAGTGATAAGCCTGTTTAATTTCATCTACCGTTGGAAAACTCAATTCAAACTTGCGCTCTAGTTTTAACCTGTCGGCCTCTGTGTATAATAAAATGGCATAAGCCTTCTCTTCATCGCGGCCTGCCCTACCCGCCTCCTGGTAATAGGCTTCCAGGCTTTCTGGCAAATCCAAGTGTACCACAAAACGAACATCGGGCTTGTCGATCCCCATTCCGAAAGCATTGGTGGCTACAATTACCCGTATATTATTCTTTTTCCAGGACTCCTGTTTTTCACTACGTATTGGGGTTGGCAATCCGGCATGATAAAAATCTGCCCTTATCCCCTGAGCATTTAATTGGTGCGAAACTTCTTGCGTTTCGCGGCGGTTACGCACATATACAATGCCTGTACCTGCAACATTTTTTGCTATTGAGAAAAGCTTACGCAGCTTATTTTCTTCGTGAAAAACCACATAGCTTAAGTTTTTTCGCTCAAAGCTTTTTCTGAAAACATTGCGTTTTTTGAACGATAGCTTATCTTGTATATCGTCAATAACAAATTCGGTTGCGGTTGCGGTTAGGGCTAAGATGGGCACTTGAGGATGTAATTCCCGCAATTCGGAAAGATGCAGGTAAGGTG
>Ga0307412_10001856_pt1 | contig 11706 bp, 12 predicted proteins | sample DK1Cmetagenome_3_FD_203823 | JGI IMG/M metagenome (GOLD analysis project Ga0307412, IMG submission 203823) | Maize rhizosphere microbial communities from greenhouse at UC Davis, California, United States - DK15-C-1 | ecosystem: Host-associated > Plants > Roots > Rhizosphere > Soil | place: USA...
GGCAGGAGTCGTTCTCGGCCAAGCACGGCGTGGGGCGCTCGGTGCTCGACGCGGTCGGCATGGGTGCCGGCTTCATGCTGGCGCTCGTCATGATGGGCGCGCTCCGCGAGGTGCTCGGCAACGGCACTTTCCTCGGGGTCAGCGTCTTCGGCCCGCGCTACGAGCCGTGGGTGATCATGGTGCTGCCGCCGGGCGGCTTCCTGACGCTCGGCGTGATCCTGCTCGGCATGGCGTGGTGGCGCGAACGGCGGCGTCCGGCGCCACAGATCGCACCCCCGGTCGCGGCCCCCGCCTACGTGCCGGGCGCGCGCGGTCCGCAGCCGACACGCGAGCAGCCGGCCCGGGCGCCGGCGGAGGTGGTGTGATGGGCGACCTGCTCTGGATCCTCGTCTCGTCGATGCTGGTGAACAATTTCACCCTCGTGCTCTTCCTCGGGCTCTGCGCCTTCATGGGGATCACGAACAGCGTCGCCACGGCGCTCCGCCTCGGGCTGGCCAACCTCTTCGTCCTCGTGCTCACGGCGGCGAGCGTCTCGGTGCTGAACGGCTTCGTGCTCGGCCGCGCGCCGTACCTGCGCCTGATCGCCTTCATCGTCGTCATCGCGTCGTTGGTGCAGATCGTCGAGATGGCGATCAAGAAGCTGAGCCCCACGCTGTTCCGAGAGCTCGGCATCTACCTGCCGCTGATCACGACCAACTGCGCGATCCTCGCCCTGGCGATCTTCCAGACCAACCGGAGCTACTCCTTCGTCGAGGGGCAGGTGTTCGCCCTCGGCTCGGGGCTCGGGCTCATCCTCGCGCTGACGCTGATGGCGTCGATCCGCGAGAAGCTCCGCTTCGCCGACGTGCCGGCGGTCGCGCGCGGCGTCGCCCTCACGCTCATCGTCGCGGGCAGCCTGTCGCTGGCCTTCATGGGCTTCGCGGGGCTGGGGAGTGGCTCATGAGCGCCGCCGATCTCCTCCTCGCCCCGCTGGCCGGCGCGGCGCTGTTCGCCCTCTTCGGCCTGCTCCGGCCGGCGAAGGAGTGCTCGGGCGACTGCGGCGCCTGCACCGGCGCCGCCGGCGGCTGTCCGGGTGCCCCCGCCGCCACCACCACCCGTCCCACCGAGGGAGGGAGGCTCTGATGTCCGCCACCCCGTCGCGCGGCCCCGACCGCCGCCAGTTCATCGCCCTCGGCCTCGGCGCCTTCGTCGTCGCCTCGCTCCCGCTGGCGGCCCGGCGCCGCGAGCGCCTCGTGCGCCGCACGATGCCCGTCATGGGAACGATCGCCGAGCTGGCGGTGGTGTCGGACGACCCGCGCTACGCGCACGCGGCGATGGACGCCGCGATCGCCGAGCTGCTGCGCGTCGAGCGCACGATGACGCGCTTCACCGACCGGTCGGACGTCGGCCGCGCCAACGTGGGCGCGGCGCGCGACGCGGTGCGGGTCGCTCCCGAGACGGCGCTCGTCGTCGCCGAGGCGCTGGCGTGGGCCGACGCGACCGACGGCGCGTACGACCCGGCGATCGGCGGCGCGGTCGCGCTCTGGGACGTCGCGCACCGTCGCGAGCCGCCCGCCGAGGACGCCGTACGCCGGCTGGCGCGTCGCGGGCTGCACCGCGCGGTCGACGTCGGCACGCTGCGCGGCGCGCCGGCGCTGCGCTTCCACGACGCCGACGTGCGACTCGACCTCGGCGCGATCGCCAAGGGCTACGGGGTCGACCGCGCCGCCGAGGTGCTCCGCCGCTGGGGGGTGCGCGGCGCGCTGGTGGACGTGGGGGGGGACCTCTACGCCCTCGGCACCGCGCCCTCGGGCGACCCGTGGCGCGTCGGCATCCGGGACCCCGGTGACCCGGCCGCCCTGCTCGGCACGGTCGACGTCGCCGACGCGGCCGTGGCGACGTCCGGCACCTACGCCCAGTTCTTCCGCTACCGGGGGCGCCGCTACCACCATTTGCTCGACCCCGAGACCGCGGCGCCTCGCCAGACCGGCGTCCGCAGCCTCACGGTCCGGGCCGACCGCTGTCTGCACGCCGACGTGGCGGCGACCGCGCTGTTCGGCCTCGCGCCCGCCGACGCGGCGCGGGTGCTGGCGGCGCGGGCGCCCGGCGCCGCCGTCGTCCGCACCGCCTGAGCACGTTCACCGCTTCCTCCACGAGATCGAGGATACGACGATGATCCCCCCAACGTTCCCAGCGCTGCTGACGACCCAGGCTGCCGGCGCCGCCGCGAACGGCTCGACCACCGACCCCGTGTCGCAGCTCCTCGTCGGCGCGATCATCGTCGGCGTCTTCGGGCTCCTCGCGCTCGAGAAGGTGCACCGCCTGCTCGTCGTCATCGCCGCCGTCGCCCTGCTGTGGGCGATCACGTACCTCACCCCCTTCCACCTCATCTCCTTCGAGGGCGCGCAGCGGGCGCTCGACTTCAACGTCCTCTTCCTGCTCGCGTCGATGATGGCGATCGTCGCCGTGCTCAAGACGACCGGCGTCTTCGCCTGGGCGGTGGCGACGATGCTGAACCGCGCCGCCGGCGACCCGCGCCGCATCCTCCTGATGCTGGCGTGGCTCACGGCCGTCCTGTCGGCGTTCTGCGACAACGTGACGACGGTGATCTTCGTCGCGCCGATGGCGCTCGAGGTGGCCCGCGCGCTCGGGGTCCGCCCGGCGGCCTTCCTGCTCCCGGTCGTCATCGCGTCCAACGTCGGCGGCACGGCGACGCTGATCGGCGACCCGCCGAACATCATGATCGGCTCCGGCGCGGGGCTGTCGTTCGTGGACTTCATCGTCCGCCTCACGCCGCCGATCGCCGTACTCATGGTCTTCGTGACGGCCTTCTCCAGCTGGTACTTCCGCGACCAGCTCGCCGCGGCCCGCCGGACGAACGGCGAGCGGGTGCCGGTGCCGCCGGTCACCGAGCCGCTCCTCCTCCGCTGGGCCCTGGCGATCAGCGCGCTCGTCTTCCTCGGCTTCTTCACCCACACGCTCACCGGCATGCCGACGTCGGTGCCGGCGACGATCGGCGCCGGGGCGCTGCTGCTCGTGCAGGACGTGCTCTACCTGCGCACGCACCGCCCGACGCCGGAGGAGCGCACCCACGGGCTGCTGACGGTGGTCGAGAAGGAGATCGAGTGGCCGACGCTCTCCTTCTTCGGCTTCCTCTTCATCGCCGTCGGCGCCGCCGTGCAGACGGGCCTCATCGACACGCTCGCCCAGGGCCTCGGCCGCCTGGTGCAGGGGGGCAGCGCGACGCTCGGGCTGGGGGCGGTGGGGACGCTGCTCTTCGCGGCGCTGCTCATCGCCTGGGTGAGCGGCGTGACGTCGTCGATCATCGACAACATCCCCTTCGTCGCCGTCATGATCCCGATCCTCCACCGGCTCGGCGGCCAGTTGCCGGGCGACACGTCGGTGCTCTGGTGGGCGCTGGCGCTGGGCGCCTGCCTGGGCGGCAACGGCACCCCCGTCGGCGCGTCGGCGAACGTGACGGTGCTCGGCATCGCGGAGCGCCAGGGCGCGCGCATCAGCTTCCGCGAGTTCACGCACTTCGGCGCGCCGGTCGCCGCGGCCTCGCTCGTCCTGTCATCGGCGTTTCTGGCGAGCTACGTCTACTTCGGCGGGCGCCGTGCGGCCGTCGCCTGGACGGCGCTCGCGGTCGTCCTCATCGGCGTCCAGCTCCTCGCACGGCGCGCCGTCAGCGCGAGCGTGCGACCGGCCGTCGTGCTCCGATAGAGAGCGCTGCCGCGGCAGCGGTCAGCGAGTCCCGCTTCAGGAGGGCCCCATGCGTGAGATCACCATCTACTGCTCGGCTCGCGACCAGGAAGTCCCCGTCCTGGTGGACCACGACCCACTGTACGAGTGGGAGGGGTCGGTGCTCGAGTCGGCGCTCTACTGCCTCGAGATCGGGCGCGCGTGCACGGGCGCGACGTGCCCGCTCGGCGCCGAGCCCGCGCCGCGACGCACCGCAACGCCGTACGCGCCCGCGTCGCGTCCACTGGTCGCCGGACGCGCGGGGGCAGGAGGGTTCCAATGAGAACGGAAATGGCTTACTGCGCGGTCCGCCGCCGCCCGGTCCGGGTCATCGTCACCGACGAGCCGACCCACGACGGCCAGGCCCCGCTCCACGACGCGGAGCTCGTCTGCCTGGACGTCGGCAAGCACTGCACGGCACCCCGCTGCCCCATCTGCGGGCTCCCCCCGGAGGCGCTCGCCGCGCGGCTCGTGCGTGACGCACTGTACGGCCCGCTCAACCCGGTCGTGAAGCTGAAGTGCCCGGTCTGCGAGCACGTCACCGAGTACGTCGTCGTCGGCGAGCGCGTCGCGACGTGCGCCGAGTGCGGGAGGGCGGTGGACTTCGCTGCGCTCCCCGGCGTGAGCGGGCCGGCGGCGTAGGGCGCGTGTGCCGTGGCGCGTGGCGGCGCCGGCCGGTCGCGCCCGTGGTCAGGCGGGCGCGACCAGCAGGGCGCCGTGCGCCGGCGCGAAGTGGGCCGTGAAGTGACGCAGCACCGGCGGCGCGGCGGTCATCCGCACGCCGCGGATCCGACGCGCCAGCGAGGCGACGTGGAGTACGACCTCGGCCACGTAGTCCACGTGGCTCTGCGTGTACACGCGCCGCGGGAACGCCAGCCGCACCAGCTCGAGCTCGGCCGGCCGCTCGCTGCCGTCGGGCTGCCGGCCGAACATCACCGAGCCGATCTCCGCGGCGCGGATCCCCCCCTCCAGGTAGAGCACGAGCGAGAGCGCCCAGGCCGGGTACTCGTGCTGCGGGACGTGCCAGAGCCACCGCTTCGCGTCGAGGTAGAGGGCGTGGCCGCCGGTGGGGGTGACGATCGGCACCCCCGCCGCGAGCAGCTTCTCGCCGAGGTACTCGATCGAGCGGATGCGGTAGCGCAGGTAGTCCTCGTCCAGCGCCTCGCGCAGCCCGACCGCGATCGCCTCGAGGTCGTAGCCGGCGAGCCCGCCGTAGGTCGGGAACCCCTCGGTGAGCACGAGCCGCGTGCGGCAGCGCTGGGCGAGCGCGCCGTCGTTGAGCGCCAGGAAGCCGCCGATGTTCGACATGCCGTCCTTCTTCGCGCTCATCGTGCAGCCGTCGGCGAGGGCGAACATCTCGCGCGCGATGGCGAGCGGCGTGTGCCCCGCGTAGCCGGGCTCACGCATCTTGACGAACCACGCGTTCTCCGCGAACCGGCACGCGTCGATGAACAGCGGCACGCCGTGCCGGCGGCAGGCGTCGCTCACCGCGCGCACGTTGCCGAGGCTCACCGGCTGGCCGCCCTCGGAGTTGTTGGTGACGGTGACCATCACCAGCGGGACGCGGCCGCGGTTCTCGCACAACGTCCGCTCGAGCGCCTCGACGTCCATGTTCCCCTTGAAGGGGTGCGCCGCCTCCGGCTGGTGGCCGGCGGGGATCGGCAGGTCGAGCGCGACGCCCTCGCGGTCCTGCACGTTGGCGCGCGTCGTGTCGAAGTGGGTGTTGTTCGGCACGACGTCCCCCGGGCGGACCACCGTGCCGAAGAGGATGTGCTCGGCCGCCCGCCCCTGGTGGGTCGGGATGACGTGCGCGAAGCCGGTGACGTCGCGCACCGCGCGCTCGAAGACGTCGAAGGAGCGGGCGCCGGCGTACGACTCGTCCCCCTTCATCATCCCCGACCACTGGTGCACCGACATCGCGCCGGTCCCCGAGTCGGTGAGGAGGTCGATGAGGACGTCGCCGGCCTTGAGCAGGAAGACGTTGTGGTGCGCCGCCGCCAGCGCCGCAGCCCGCTCGGCCTCGGTCGTCTGGCGGATCGGCTCGACCGTCTTGATCCGGAACGGCTCGATGATCGTGTGGAACCGCATCCCCGTCACCGCGCCGCGGCGGCCGCGGCGCCGAGCTCCCCCTCGGCCCGCTCGGCGAACGGGCTCGGCGCGCCGACCGGCTCGAAGCGCGCCTGGAAGAAGCGGAGGAACTCCGGCTCGTAGGTGAAGCGGAGCCCGCGCACGCGGTCGCGCGCCTCGTGGACCGCGGCCACGCTCTCGGCGGTCACGTCCATGTGCGCCTGCGTGTAGACGCGGCGCGGGATCGTCAGCCGGACGAGCTCGAGCCGCGGGTAGCGGTTCTCCCCGCTGCCCGCGTCGCGCCCGGCGGAGACGGCGCCGCGCTCCATCGCGCGGATCCCCGACTCCAGGTAGAGCGCCGCCGCCAGCGCCTGCGCCGGGAACTGGTCGCGCGGGAGGTGCGGCAGCATGGCGGCCGCGTCGAGGAACACGGCGTGCCCGCCGACCGGGCGGACGATCGGGACGCCCGCCTCGGCCAGCTTCCGTCCCAGGTAGTGCACCTGCCCGATGCGGCTGCGGACGTGCTCCTCGCGCACCGACTCCTCGATGCCGATCGCCATCGCCTCCATGTCGCGGCCGGCGAGCCCGCCGTAGGTGTGCAGTCCCTCGTAGAGCACGACGAGGTTCCGGGCGCGCTCGGCGAGCCGCTCGTCGCGCAGCCCGAGCCACCCGCCGATGTTGACGAGGCTGTCCTTCTTCCCCGACATCGTCGCGCCGTCGGCGAGGTCGCACATCTCGAGCAGGATCTCGGCGACGAGCCGGTCGCCCTGCCCGGCCTCGCGCTGCTGGACGAACCAGGCGTTCTCGACCGCGCGCGTCGCGTCGAGGATCAGCCGGATCCCGTGCCGCCGGGTGTACTCGCGCACGGCGCGGAGGTTGGCGAGGCTGATCGGCTGCCCGCCGGCCATGTTCACCGTCGCCGCGACCGAGACGTAGGGGACGCGTGCCGCGCCGACGCGCCGCACGACCGCGTCGAGCTTCTCGAGGTCCACGTCCCCCTTGAACGGGTGCTCGGACGCCGGGTCGTGCGCCTCGTCGACGATGACGTCCTCGAACGTCCCGCCCGCCAGCTCCTGGTGGGCGCGCGTCGTCGTGAAGTACATGTTGCCGGGCACGTGGTCGCCGGGCGCGATCAGCACCTTCGAGAGGATGTGCTCGGCGCCGCGCCCCTGGTGGGTCGGGATGAGGTGCGGGAAGCCGTAGTAGCGGCGGACGGCGTCCTGCAGCCGGTAGAAGTTCCGCGACCCGGCGTAGGCCTCGTCCCCCAGCATCATCCCCGCCCACTGGCGGTCCGACATCGCGCTCGTCCCGGAGTCGGTGAGGAGGTCGATGTAGACGTCGTCGGAGCGTAGCAGGAAGGTGTTGTAGCCCGCCTCGCGGATCGCGCGCTCGCGCTCGGCGCGCGTCGTCATGCGCAGCGGCTCGACGACCTTCACGCGCCATGGCTCGGCCCAGCTCTGGTGACGCATCGTGCCTCCCGGCGCGCGCTCGGCGGCCGCGTAGAGTGTGTGCGACACACCCTACCAGCCGCGGCCGGGATTTTCAGTCGGGAGGTGCCGGACGGGGCGTAGGGGAAGCACCGCGCGCCGCCGACAGTCGTGTCAGGCAGCGCCTGATGGCCGCCGCGCGCCCGGGGACCGATACTGTGGGTCGGCAGGGACGAGCTTCGCCGCCTGCGCCACGTACCGCCGGACGCCGCCGGCGGCGGCGGACAACCTGCCGGAGTCGCGCTGCTCGCCCGCGCACCGCGCGGGTCACCGCCCGTCGGGCGGAGGCGCGCCTCTCCAGTCGGACCCCTTGCTGGAGGTCCCTATGATGTCGGCCGAGAAGAACAAACTGCTCGCCCGGCGCGTCTTCGAGGAGTACTGGAACAAGCACGACTCCGACTTCGCGCCGGACATGTACACGAACGACTGCACGCTGACCGACCCCTACATGCCGATGCGGGGCACGGGGACGGAGGCGATCAAGAACTACTTCGACACCTTCATGCGCGCCTTCCCCGACCTGCGCTTCACGATCGACGAGCAGGTCGCGGAAGGAGAGACGGTCGTCACCCGACTGTCCGCCACGGGGACGCACGAAGGGGAGCTCCTCGGCATCCCCGCGACCCACACGAAGACGACGCTGCCGGTGATCGTGTTCCACCGGTTCGAGAACGGCCGGATCGCCAGCGCGTTCGTCTACTGGGACGTGTTCGGCTTCCTGCGCGCGACCGGCGCGTTCACGCCGGCCGGCATGACGAAGCCGTCCTACGCGATGGCGTGAGGGGCGCGGCGCACTCGGCGCCGTGAACGAACAGCGCGGGTGGCTCTCCGGCGGCGGGCCACCCGCGCTGCGTTCCGGCACTTCCGCGCCGCGCCAGCTCCGGCGCGCGGCGGCCTGCCTACTTGGTCACCGTGACCGGCGCGGCCCGGACGTGCAGGTTGTGGTTGATCCGCAGGCCCGCGATGCCGTCGGTGGGGATGCCGGCCTTGGGGACGGCGGCGGCGAGCTTGTCGTTGACGAGGAAGTGCACCGTGTCGGGGGCGACGTGCGCGGTGAGGCGGTAGGTCGCCTTGCCGGAGGCGTCGGCCTTCGGCACCGCATCGCTCGCCTTCCACTCGGAGATGTTGCGCGTGCCGGCGCCGTCGCGGACGCGCACCAGGTACTCGCCGGTGCCGCGGACGACGAAGTACGTGTACTGCATCGACGGCTGGTCGAGGTTGCGCCCGCCGATGAAGATGCCGTACGCCTCCGGGTGTGCCGGCGTCTCGAGCTGCTCGATCGTCGTCGTGACGGCGTAGGTGCCGCGCGCGCTGTCCTTCGCCGCGTACACGATGTGCGCGGGGCCGGTGGTCACCTCCCACCGGTTGCCGCTCACTGCGTACTTGGCGCCGCTGATCTCGGCCCCCTCGCGGTCGGTGCGGCCGACGTAGCCGGCCGGCACGCCCGAGCCGCCGGTGGTGCGGTCGGGATCGGACGCCCTGGTGGCGGCGGCGGTGTCGCCGGCGGTGGCAACGCTGTCGCCGGTCGCCGAGGCGTCGGGTTGCTTGTTCGAGGAGCAGGCCGCGGCGAGCAGGGCGGCTCCGGCGATCGTCCAGGTCAGGCGCACGGGATCCTCTCTGGTGAGGGGTGAGGTGGGCGGCGCGACGACACGCGCGCGGCGCCGTCGCGTACAATATGCGCCGCGGCACGCATCGGTGCAGCGGGCGCCGGCCGCCCTGACGTCGTTCTTACACCACCCACGCCGCATTGCGCGCCGCACGGCCCGCACCCATACTGGCGCGGTGAGCCGCGACCTGGTGGTGTACCGGCGCGATCTGCCGGGCGGGCGGATCGTCATGATCTCGATCGACGAGCGCGACCCGTCGGCCGTCGTCGGGCACCTGCTGATGGAGCGCCGGACCGACCCGGCGCGGCGCAGCGGGCAGCCGCCGGTGCTCGCCGAGGTGCGCGGCGCGACGCGCGCCGAGGTGCTGGCGTCGCTGCGGACGCTGGCCGAGAGTGAGAGCGAGGTGGGTCGGCGGCTCGACGCCTGGCTCGCCGAGCGGCGCACCGCGCCGGCCGCATCGGGCGTGCGGGTGCGGATGCCCGACGGCACGTGGTGGAGCGTCGAGCGCCGGCACGAGATGACGCAGCTCTCGCTCGGCGAGGGGCTGAGCGGCGGCGCGGCGCCGCGCGACCGCGCGCTCTTCCTGTTCTTCCACGGCGGCGACGGTGCGCTGCGTCGCATTCCGGTGCGCGAGGACTTCCCGGAGCACCCGAGCGAGGACGAGCTGCGGGAGCTCTGGGCGCGGGCGGTCGTACTCCGATAGGGCGGCGCCGCGCTCCCCGGGCGCCCAACGAATCGCGTGTCGCACGCGCGCGATGTGGTACGCGCGACGGCGAATTCCGCGTGTGTGCGCGGAATTTGCAGAGCATCGCGCACACCCTCCTTCATGAGGAGCAACAACATGGCGACAAGAACGAAGACGAAGCGTAGCAGCGGGAGCCGTTCGAAGAGCGCGAGCAAGCGATCGGGTTCGTCGTCAGGCCGCCGCGCGCGGTCCGGCGGCGGTCGTTCGGGTGGCGCGCGCAGCTCGGGTTCGAGCTCGCGCGCTTCGTCGTCCCGGGGCTCGGCGCGCAAGAAGACGTCGGCCCGGAAGTCCTCGGCGCGCAAGCGCGGCGGCTCGTCGGCGCGGAAGTCCTCCGCCCGGAAGTCGTCGTCGTCGGCCAGCCGGGGCGGCGCCCGCAAGTCGTCGGCGCGGAAGTCGAGCGCCCGGAAGTCGAGCGCCCGGAAGTCGAGCGCGAGGAAGACTGGCGCCCGGAAGTCGAGCGCCCGCAAGTCCTCGTCGTCGTCGGCGCGGAAGTCGGCGTCCTCGCCGCGCCGCCGGAGCGGGGGCGGGGGAGCGCGCAAGCAGTCGCCGGTGGCGCGCGTGAAGCGCGTCGCGACGACGGTCATCGACCAGGCGGTGGAAGGAGTGAAGGGCGCCGCCGGTTACGTCGGAGACAAGGTCAGCGACATCACGTCCTGAGTCGAACCGGCGCGGCGGCGGCTTGATGTCGCCGGCGCCGTGCTACAGGATGCGGGGTGGCCTCGCCGGGCGACGACGTCGTCGCCGGCGGGCGCCGCCCCGGTCTCGTTTCCCCACCAGTCGCCATGAGCCTAACGACTCGGCCCCCCGACCCGCCCCTGCGCGCCCCGCCGCCGCCGCCCGACCGGACCGCGCCGGCGCGCCCGACGACGACCCGCCGCGAGTTCGCGGCCACGCTCGCCATCACCGCGCTCGGCGCCTGCGTCGGCCGCGCGCCAGGCGCGGGGACCACGACGAGCCCGGCGCCGGCGACGCCGGCGCCCCCGCCGACCGGGCCCGCTCCCGAGCCGGCCGCCGCACCCGCCGCCACGACGCCCCCCGACGCGGCGACCGAGGCGCTCGTGGCGGCGATCGCGGCACGCTACGGAACGGACGTCGTGCCGGCCGCCGCGCGCGGGGCGTTCCGCGAGGCGGTAGGGCGCACGGTGGAGCTGTCGCGGCGCCTCCAGCGCCCGCCGGTCGCCAACGCCGTGGACCCCTTCTCGTCGCTCTACCCCGCGCCGGCGCCGGCGCGGGCGCGGCGGAGGGCCCCGTGACGCCCCTCCCCGAGGACGTGCTCTACCTCGGCATCCGCGAGCTGGGCGACGGCCTGCGCGCGCGCCGCTTCTCCCCCGTCGAGCTGGCCGAGTCGTACCTCGCGCGCCTCGAGCGCCACGGGCCCTCGTTAGGCGCGCTGGTGACGACGACGCGCGACCGCGCGCTGCGCGAGGCGGCGCGGGCGGAGCGCGAGATCGCCGCCGGCCGCTGGCGCGGCCCGCTGCACGGCATCCCGTACGGCGTGAAGGACCTGCTCGCGACGCGCGACTACAACACGACGTGGGGCGCCGCCCCGTACCGCGACCAGCGCTTCGACTTCGACGCCACCGTCGTCGAGCGGCTGACGGCGGCCGGCGCGGTGCTCGTCGCCAAGCTGGCGATGGTCGAGCTGGCGGGGGGGATGGGCTACAACCAGGCGAACGCCTCGTTCACCGGCCCGGGACGCACGCCGTGGAACCCGCAGTACTGGTCGGGGGGCTCGTCGAGCGGCCCGGGCGCCGCGGTCGGTGCCGCGCTCGTCCCGTTCGCGATCGGCAGCGAGACCTGGGGCTCGATCATGTTCCCGTCGGCCTGCTGCGCCGTGAGCGGCCTGCGCCCGACGTTCGGCCGCGTCAGCCGCCACGGGGCGATGGCGCTCTCCTGGACGATGGACAAGCTCGGGCCGATGTGTCGCACCGCCGACGACTGCGGCCTCGTGCTCGACGCGATCGCCGGCGCCGACCCGCGCGACGTCTACGCGTCGGCCGCTCCCTACGCCTACGACGGGCGTGCCGGCGCCGCCCGCCGGTCCGCCCGGCGGCGGATGCAGATTGGCGTCCTGCGGAAC
>Ga0307412_10001857_pt1 | contig 11698 bp, 10 predicted proteins | sample DK1Cmetagenome_3_FD_203823 | JGI IMG/M metagenome (GOLD analysis project Ga0307412, IMG submission 203823) | Maize rhizosphere microbial communities from greenhouse at UC Davis, California, United States - DK15-C-1 | ecosystem: Host-associated > Plants > Roots > Rhizosphere > Soil | place: USA...
AACGCGGCCTACTATCGCGCGTCGGGTCGCGTCGCCGTGATCGCAATCCGGCCTGGGTGTCACTTCGCTTCGGGCGCGAGCGCGGTCCGATCACCATCGGGCGATCGGGCGATCGCCTGGCAAGGGGTCGGCCTCAGCAGCCATCCGTCAGGCGATGCTCATCGCGTCGCACCAGCCGACCCGCTCGATCGCATGGCGCATCGTCAGATGCAGCACGTCGCGCTGCGCATGGCTGCCGCCGATCCGGTGCGAGATGCCCGGCAGGCTCGCCAGCAGCGTGATCGCGAGGCGGTGGTCGCCGCGGCCGAACGCCATCAGAGCGCGGCATGCCGGCAGCCCGATCTGCCGCGTCGTCGCGCCATGCCGCGTCGGCAGCGACTGGCCGCGCCGCAGCGCGTCCTCGAGGCGGCGCGCCAGCGTCCGGTCGGCGGCGCCGACGAACGCGAGCATCGCGTGGACGTCGCTGAACGTGCAGAAGGCATCGTCGATGCGCGGTGCCCAGGCTGCCGCGAGATCGTTCCAGCGCGATCCGGGGTCGCCGCCCTGCAAGCCGATCCGCCACAGCAACGCTGAGGCATCGATCAGGTCGGCGAGCTCGCTGCCGGCCGTCGCCGCGAGGCGCCGGTCGTAAAGCGCGAGCGCGCCGGCCGCATCGTCCTGCGCAAGGTGGAACAGCGCGCCATGCCACCCGACGTGGTTCGCGACGACCGTGCCGGTCGACCACGCGGCGCGGTGCTCGTCCAGCCAGCGCAGGCCGGCCGCCGGCCGCCGCGTCATCTCGAAGACGTGCGCCATCACATGGTGCGCGCGCGCATCGGCCGGCTCGAGGGCGAGCGCTGCGCGCGCCGTCTGCTCGGCCGCCGCGAAGTCGCCGTTCTCCTCGAGCGCGAACGCGTGCATCGCGAGCACCGCATGGCGGCCGGGCAGGTCGCCGGACCAGGTCGGCAGCACCGCGTCGATGCGCGCCTTCATGCCGAGCGGATCGCCGGTCAGGTAATCGAACGCATGTGCGACCTGCAGCGCCAGCGCGTCGAGCGGCTCATGACGCAGGATCTCGCCGAGGATCGCCTTCGCGCTCTCGTAGTCGTCGGCCAGCACCGACGCGATCGCCGCGATGTGCAGGCGCTCGCGCCGCGTCGCCGGCAGCCCGGCCATCCCCGCCAGCAGCGGGATCGCCGAACGGACCCGGCGGACGTCGCGGCTGCACAAGACCTGGTAGGCCTGCAGCACGCGCGCCATCACGAAATCGGGCGCGTCGCGCAGCGCGGGCTCGAGCGCCGCCTCGGACCCGGCGCGCCAGCTCTGGAAGCGCGCGAGCGCCTGCTCGAAGGCGGCCAGGCCGGCGGCGGTCGCGCCGCTGACACGGCAGCCGCGCGCGTCGAACGTGCTCATCGCGACGCGCTGCTGCGCCCTCCATCAGCCGGCACGATGTTCAGGTTCATCCGGAACAGGTTGTCCGGATCGAAGCGCCGCTTCAATGCCTGCAGGCGCGCATGGTTCGCGCCGTAGCTCGCCGCGACGCGCTCGCCTTCGTCCTCGGTCAGGAAGTTGACGTAGCCGCTGCCGGTCGCATGCGGCGTCGCGTCCTCGAACGTGCGCCGGGCCCAGGCGCGCACGCGCCCGTCGTCGGCGGGGTCGGACCAACGGCCGTGCACGTTCATGATGTAGCTGGCGTCGCGGCCGACGAAGGCGGTCGCCGTCGGCGCGACGCGCGCCATCGCGCCGCCGAGCTGCGCCAGGAAGATCTCGCATTCGGGTCCGGGCAGCGTCTCGGTCGCGCCGATCACCATGTCGAGTGCGGCATCGGTCAGCGTGCTGAAGTTGTTCGACTTCCAGTAGTTGCGGCCGCCCGGCGCGAGCAACGGATCGAACGCGGTCTGGAAGCCGGCGTACGGCGTCGGCCCGAGCGCGCTGCCGACCGGCGTGCCGAACGTCAACACCGGCGCCGCGGCGCGCGCGCCGGCTTCGACCGTCCCGCAATGGAGGAGCGGGAAGACGACCACTTCCTTGCCGTGCACCTCGGCCGGCAGGAACGGCAGCGGCGGCGCCTTGCGCAGCACCGCCCAGACGCTCAGCTCGTCGGGCGCGCCGGCGTTGAAGTCGCGCCACGCGCGCAGGACCTGGCGCGCCTGCGCGAACGGATAGACGGCGAGGCCGGCATAGACCTCGGGGCCGACCGGATGGAGCCGGAACTCGAACGACGTGACGACGCCGAAGTTGCCGCCGCCGCCGCGCAGCGCCCAGAACAGATCGGGCTCGGCCGTCGCGGAGACGCCGCGGATCGCGCCGTCGGCGGTGACGACCGTCGCGCCGAGCAGGTTGTCGATCGTCAGGCCGTGGCGCCGCGTCAGCCAGCCGAAGCCGCCGCCGAGCGTCAGCCCGGCGACGCCGGTGGTCGAGTTGATGCCGAGCGGCGTCGCCAGGCCGTGGGCCTGCGCCTCGCGGTCGAAGTCGGCGAGCAGCGCGCCGGGGCCGACCCGCGCGGTCCGCTCGGCGGCGTCGATCCGGATCGTCTTCATGCCCGACATGTCGAGCATCAGGCCGCCTTCGGCGACCGCGTTGCCGGCGATGTGGTGGCCGCCGCCGCGCACGCTGAGGAGCATCCGGTGCTCGGCCGCGAAGCGCACGCCGGCCTGCACGTCGGCATCGGTCAGGCAGCGCGCGATCAGCGCCGGGCGACGGTCGACCGTGCCGTTCCAGACCTTGCGGGCTTCGTCGTAGCCGGCGTCGGCCGTGCCGATCACGCCGCCGCTGACCCTGGCCCCGAACGCGTCGACATCGGCGGGCCGCAGCTGCTGGACGTCCCGGTCCAGCGTGTGGAAAGTGGTTGAGTGCATAGGGTGCTCCGTGGGTGATCGGTTCGACGAATGGCGTCGAGCTCGATGCGCGACGTGGATCCCATTGTTCGAACCGATCTGCCCGCCGACTTGGCTGCGCGTCGCCGAGGCTTGTCCGCGCGTCCGCGGTTTGCGCAACCGGGACGCCGGCTTGCCCCGGCGCCGTGAATTCAAGACCGCCTCGACCAGCGGCGGCGAACTCGTCCCCGCGTCAGAAGCGGGCGAGCACCCGGTAGCGCAGCGCGGTCGAGCCGTTCGCCGGAACGCGCACCTGCCATTCGGCGGTGCCGGCCGCGACCTTGGCGTGCGGCTGCGACTCCTCGAGCATCGTCCAGTCGCCCGGCACGGGTTCGCGCACGGTGACCGTCACGGCTTCGGTCTTCGCGTTGCGCAGCACGATCTCGTAGGCGCTCTCGAACACGTAGCTCGCCTTGTTGGTCGGCTCGCGCCGGCGGAAGTCGGTCTGCTTCTTGTCGGCGGTGACGTCGAAGGCCTCGCCGAGGCGCAGCCGCACCTTCTCGTTCTTCGCGGTGTGGTCGATCCGGTCCTCGCCGACGAACTGGGCGTTGCCGGCGCTGTCGCGCTTGTAGACGCGGACCACCCCTTTCGGCAGCGGCTGGCCGAGGCGGGCGCCTTCGGTGTTCATGAACTCGACATAGACGCCGGTCTTCAGCTTCTGCCCGATGTCGCCGACGCTCGAGCGGTAGTAGTAGTCCGCACCGTTCAGCACCAGCTCCTTCCTGGTCGGCACCGCGCTCGCGTTCAGCAGCGCGACCTGCTTGGTCTGGTTGTCGGCCAGCGTGGTCGGACGCTGCAGCGTGTAGAGGTGGTACTCGAACAGGGACTCCTGGACCATCGGCGCCGGCGCCGCGGCCGACTTCGCGAGCACGGCGTCGGCCATCACGTTTGCCCGGCGCATCTCCTGGCGCACCCGGTTGACGTCGCCGGCCACCAGTTGCAGCCGGGCGCGCGGGTAGGCGGTGCCGCTGCGGTTGGTCAGGGTGACCCAGCCGTTCAGGTCGAGCGCGTTGTCGGCCGCGTTCAGCTCGGCGACGTAGTCCGCCTGCCACGACAGCCCGGCGCTCAGGTAGGTCAGCTCGACGTCCTGGGTTCCGGCGACGCGGTTCTGCAGATCGGTCACGAGCGTCGGCCGATCGCGCAGGTTCGGCGGTACGCCGTCGAAGACGATGCGGCCGGGCGCACCGATCTCGATGCGGTCGCCGATCTGCAGCACGGCGCCCTCGGCGGTCGAGAGGACTTTGGCGCTCTCCACGGTCTCGGCACCGGTCGTCGGATGGGTCCGGACGACGCGCACCGTGCGGCCGGTGTATTTCTCGAGCAGCTTCGCAGGCGTCAGCAGATCGAAGTCGAAGTTCTGCTCGAGCAGGTCGAAGCCGCCCGGGTTCGAGAGGCTGCGCAGCTGCGCGGTCTCGGGTCGCATCCGCGCGCTGACGTCGCGCAGCGCGAGGCGATTGCGGCCGGCGTCGAGGACGACGCGGCGCGCCTCCTTCACGAGCGCGAGATCCTCGTTGTAGATCGTCACCGCGACCGACTGCTGGTCGTCGAGCGTGCTGCGGCGTTCGGCCGGCACTGCGGCTGCGCTGGCAGCCGGCGCCACCGGCTGCTGCGCAGCGGTCGGCATGGCGAGCAGGAGGGTGGCGATCGCCACGCAAACGGTCGAGAGCGGAAGGGTGGTCGGCATGGGTGGTTCCTCGAAGCGCAGCAGATCCTGCGCACCGGCTGATACGCCGGCGGCGTCGGAACGGGGTGAAACGGCGGAACGGAATCGGCGACCTACCCGGCAGGAACCGGGCTATCACCAGACCGCGATCGGGACACGGCGCCGATGGCTTGGCGTGTCAGCGCATGGAACCGGGCACGCTCGGGTCGCCGTTCAACGTCGGCTCGGCGCGCCGCTGAAGGGATGCAATGCCGCGTCAACGCGACCCGGCAAACCCTGCAATCAGGGGGCAGCCCGTGAATCCGGCCTGCGGATCTCGCGCCGCCGGTACTCCTCGCGAACCTCTTCGGCGCGCTTATGCTCACGCTCGCGTGCTTCCGCGCTCTGTGGCGCGCACTTGACACGGGTCGGGATGTTGCTGCCGGTCGCCGGTTCGCGGCTGATGCAGGACTCCTGCGCCACCTGCGTGTCGGCGGGATCGGTGGTGGCGCAAGCGGCGGTCAGCGCGGCGAGGGACGAAGCGAACAGCCATCTCATCTCGGTCTCCTGCCGCGAGTGAAACGGCGTGCCGGATCATGGCACACGGTCGACGCCGGCCGAGGGCCCCGAGTGCGGGGCGAACGACGTGTTCTCAGCCGTCGCTTCGTCGATGTGCGCTTTCGAAGCGGGCGAGCGACCTACCATCCGCGCATGACGCGCACGCCTTCGCAGCGACGCCCGCGCTTCGCCGTGCCGGCCGCATGAAGCCGCCGTTGCTGCGCCGGCGGCATGTGCGCTGGCTGCTCGGCGGCTCGCTGGCGTTCGTACTGGCGGTCGTGGCCGCAGCGGCGTGGGTGCTCTCCCTGCCGGCCTTCGGCGGCCGCCTCGAGGGCGAGCGGCTGGCGCGAGCCCGCGCCAACCCGCACTTCCACGATGGCCGGTTCGTGAACCCGTTGCCGCCGGCCGGCTACACGCTGGCTGACGCGTGGAACCTACTCGTCGGTCAGTTCGGCGACGAGGTGCGCAGCCCGCCGGCGCCGATTCCGGTGCTGCCGGTCGACTCTGCCGCGCTGAAAGCCGCCCCGCCGACTCCCGGGTTGCAGGCGCTCTGGCTCGGACATGCCGGGGTCTACATCGCGATCGATGGCGTTCGCCTGCTGGTCGACCCGGTGTTCGCCGAATACGCTTCGCCGTTCGAGATCGGGCCGCGGCGCTTCCACCCGCCGCCCCTGCGTCTCGACGACCTGCCGCCGATCGATGCGGTGCTGATCACGCACGACCACTACGACCACTTCGACATGCGGACGGTGCGCCATCTGGCGCAGCGCGGCACTGCGTTCTTCGTGCCGCTCGGCATCGGTGCGCATCTGCAGGTCTGGGGTGTGCCCGTCGCGCAGATCCGCGAGATGGAGTGGTGGCAGGAGGAGGCGCTGCGCGGCGTACGGATCGTCTCGACGCCGTCGCGCCACTACTCGGGCCGTGGCCTGACCGACCAGCGCGCCACGTTGTGGACGTCTTGGTCGGTGCTCGGTACGCGGCACCGCTTCTACGTCAGCGGCGACACCGGCTACTCGGATCATTTCCGCACGATCGGCGAGCGCTTCGGCCCGTTCGATCTCGCGTTCGTCAAGATCGGCGCCTACGGACCGGGCGCGCTCTGGCTCGACATCCACATGAGCGCCGAGGACGCCGTCCGTGCCCACGTCGACGTGCGCGCGCGGCGCCTGTTTCCGGTGCACTGGGGCACCTTCAACCTCGCCTTCCACGCCTGGGACGAACCGATCCGGCGCGCCGTCGCAGCAGCGCGACGCGAGCGAGTCGAACTGCTGACGCCGCGCGTCGGCGAGATTGTCGACGCCGATCGGACGTTCGCGTTCAACCCGTGGTGGGAACGCGTGCGGTGAACCCGGACGATCGTGCGCGGCGGCGCGCTTGAGACGGGACAGAGGCACGCTTCAAGGACTCGATCCAGCCGATCCCCTCCAACGGGTGGTACGCGCGGGAACTCCGCCACCGTTGAAGGGTCGATGCCGGTGACACCGACGAACGACGATGCATTTGGTTTCCTTGTCGGTGTTGTTCTTCGTCGTTTGCTATTTCCTCGCACGAGGCAACTGTCTAAGCTCGGTCATCCGTTTCGGGAGTTGTCATGAGCCCGGTCGAGAGACGCCAATACGACCAAGACCAGTTGACGCCGGAGGTGCTGGCGTTGCTGCTGAGTTGCGGGGTGCGGATCCGCGCGTCCGATCTCGCCGCACGGGCGATCGCCGAGGCGCACGGCGTCAGCGTCGGTGATGGTCACGCCGGCGCCGGCTCAGAGACTCTCGTACACCAGGTAGCCGACCCAGATCCAGAAGCCGGCCACCAGCGCAAAGAACAGCGGCCACGTGAGTCGTTCAGACAGCGTCTGGGGGCGTTTTTTTCTTTCCACGTTGTCACCTCCCTGGGCCTTGCCGGCCTCTTGGCCCGGAGGTTACGTCGTTTGCTCCACACCCGCACGCAACCTTCGGGAGCCAAGCATGGCTGAAGCGGCGGACCGGGGACGATACGGCGGCGGATGCTGATCGCACTCGACTACGACGGGACCTATACCGCCGATCCCGGTCTGTGGCATCCGTTCATCACCGCGTCGCGGGCCCGGGGGCACCGCGTGTTCGTCGTGACGATGCGTTTCCCGTCGGAGGGCCGTGAGCTCGAGCAGCGCCTCGGCCGGCACGTCGACCGGATCATCTTCACCGCGCGCGAGGCGAAGCGGCGCCACGTCCGGCGGCTCGGCCACGACGTCGACGTCTGGATCGACAACCACCCGGAGTACATCGACGGCGACGCGCCGCCGGCGACGCTCGCCGGCGTGCGCCGGTCGGCGCGCTGGGGCGCGGCGGCCGGCCGGGTCTTCCGCTTCGTCTGGCCGGAGCGGCCGGCGAAAGCGGCGCCGACGCCGACGCCCGAGTCGGGGGGCAGCACGCACGCCGAGCCGGTCGGCGAAGCGGTGACGATCGACGGCGCCCCGTCGTCCGAACGCCTCGTGATGGTCTACGGCTTCAAGGTCTGGTCGGAGAGCCAGGGCCGCTACCGGGTCTCGAGGTACAAGGCGCCGCGCGAGGTGCTGGCGCGCTACGACGTCGAGATCATCGGCGAGACCGCGCAGGTCATCGCCCGTTCCGATCTCGACGGCAAGGGCCGCTACCTGAACGAGGAGAACCGCTTCGCCGAGTCGTCGTTCCGGTCCTCGTCGTTCGACCTGCAAAGCGGCCTGCAGGTGATCGAGGAACCGCACGGCGCGCCCGGCACCGACGCCGCAGCGAAGGACCGCGCTGCCGCGTCGAGCTAGCGCTGCGCGCGTCCGCCGTGCGGGTGGTGGTGCGGATCAGCCGCGCCAGAACTGCGAGGTCAGCAGCACCAGCACCGGCAGCAGCTCGATCCGCCCGAGCAGCATTCCGAATGTGCAGACCCAGGTCTGGAAATCGGTCAGCGCCGCATAGTTGACGGCCGGTCCGACCTCGCCGAGTCCGGGCCCGATGTTGTTGACGCAGGCGATCACCGCGGTGAACGCGGTGACCACGTCGAGCCCGGAGAACAGCAGCAGCATCGTCAACGTGATGATGGTCGCGCCGTAGATCATCATGTAGGCGAGCACGCTCTGCAGCACGCGCGGCGCGACCACCGCCTCGCCGAGCACCACCGGGTTGACGATGTTCGGGTGGACCAGGCGCACCAGCTCGCGCTGCGACTGCTTCAGCAGCAGGATCACGCGGATCATCTTGATGCCGCCGCCGGTCGAGCCGGCACAGGTCGCGAAGCAGCCGAGGCCGATCATCAGGACCGGCGCGAACGGCGGCCATTGGGCGTAGTCGGAGATCGCATAGCCGCCGGTCGTCGCGACCGAGATCACGTGGAACGCGGTGTGGCGCAGCGCCCGCAGGTAGTCGTCGTAGGTGCCCTGTACCGTCAGGTAGACGGAGATCAACGCGATCGAGCCGAGCACGACGCCGAAGAACGCGCGCACCTCGATGTCGGAGAGCAGAACGCGCAACGACCGGCTGCGCCAGGCCACGAAGTAGAGCGCGAAGCTGATGCCCGCCAGCATCATGAAGACCATCGCGACGATCTCGATCGCGGGCGAGTTCCAGTGGCCGAAGCTGGCGTCGTGCGACGACAGGCCGCCCAGGCTGACGGTCGAGAACATGTGCATCAGCGCGTCGGCCCAGCTCATGCCGGCGATCCGGTAGGCGAGCAGGCAGGCGACCGACAGGACGCCGTAGACGGTCCACAGGCCGCGCGCGGTGCGCGAGATGCGCGGCGTCAGCTTCTGGTCCTTCATCGGGCCCGGTGTCTCGGCGCGGAACAGCTGGGTGCCGCCGACCCCGAGCATCGGCAGGATCGCCACCGCGAGCACGACGATGCCGAGGCCGCCGACGTAGTTCAGGAAGCAGCGCCAGACGTTGATCGAGAGCGGCAGCGTGTCGAGGTTCGAGAGCACCGTCGCGCCGCTCGCGGAAAAGCCCGACATCGCCTCGAAATACGCATCGGTGAGGCTGATGTTCGGCAGCGCCAGCATCAGCGGCAGCGCAGCGAAGGCCGGCAGCACGGCCCAGATCAGGCTCACCAGCAGGAAGCCGTCGCGCGGCTGCAGCTCGCGCCGATGGCGCGCCGTCGCCCACGCGACGGCGAGGCCGAGCCCGAGCGTCGCGAGCGCCGAGATCGCGAACGCGGCAGCAGCGCCGTCGCCGCCGATCGCCGCGAACGCCAACGGCAGCGCCATCAGCAGCGCGAACATCACGACGATGCGACCGACCGGTGCGAGGACGGCGAGCAGCGGGTGCGACATCAGAGGAACGTCGCGCCCACTTGGAACAGCCGCTCGACCTCGCGCACCATGCGCTTGTGCGGCAGGAACACGATCACGTGGTCGCCGCTCTCGATCACGGTGTCGTGGTGCGGGATGATGACCCGGCCCTCCGGGCCTTCGCCGCGCACCAGCGCGCCGATCTGCGCGCCGGCCGGCAAGGCGACCTCCTCGATGCGTCGGCCGACCACCTTCGACGACTTGCGGTCGCCGTGCGCGACCGCCTCGAGCGCCTCGGCGTCGCCGCGGCGCAGCGAGTACACCGCTTCGACGTCGCCGCGCCGCACGTGCGTCAGCAGCTCGCCGATCACGGTCTGCGCCGGCGACAGCGCGATGTCGATCTGCGTGCCCTGGACGAGGTCGGCATAGGCGCGCCGGTTCAGCAGCGCGAGCACCCGCTTCGCGCCGAGCCGCTTCGCGAGCAGGCAGGACATGATGTTGTCCTCGTCGTCGCTGGTCAGCGCGAGGAACAGCTCGGTGTCGCGGACGTTCTCGTTCTCGAGCAGCTCCTCGTCGGTCGAGTCGGCGTTCAGCACCAGCGTGTCCCCCGGCAGCTGGGTCGCCAGGTACTCGCAGCGCTGGGCGTTGCTCTCGATGACCTTGACGCGGCAGTCGTTCGCGAGCTGGCGCGCCAGCCGCAGCCCGACCTTGCCGCCGCCGGCGATGATCACGCGCCGGACCGGGTCACCGCGCCGGCGCAGGGTGCCGAGGACGCGCCGGATGTCGTGGGTCGCGGCGAGCACGAAGACCTCGTCGCCCGGCTCGATCCGGGTCTCGCCGTCGCACAGGATCTGGCGGTCGCTGCCGCGCTCGTCGGTTCGGTAGATCGCGACGAAGCGCATCGCGATGTCGGGCACCAGATGCGGCAGCTCCGAGATGATGTGGCCGACCATCGGCCCGCCGCTGATCGCGCGCACCGCGATCAGGCTGACCCGCCCCATCGCGAACTCGAGGACCTGCAGCGCCTCCGGGTACTCGACCAGCTTGTGGATGTAGCGCGTCACCGATGCCTCGGGGCAGATCACCGCGTCGACGCCGAACGACGCGCGCAGGTCGGGCGCCTGGTCGTCCTGGAATTCGGCCGAGCGCAGCCGCGCGATCGTCGTCGTCACGTTGAAGCGCTCGCGCGCCAGCTTGCAGACGACGAGGTTGGTCTCGTCGAGGGCCGCGCAGGCGATCAGCATGTCGGCGTCCTGGATGCCGGCGGCCATCAGCACGGTCGGGTGGATGCCGTTGCCGGTGACGCCGCGCAGGTCGAGCCGGTCCTGCAGCAGGCGCAGGCGCCGCGGGTCGGTATCGATCATCGTGATGTCGTTCTGCTCGGACACCAGGTTCTCGGCGACGCTCTCACCGACACGGCCGGCACCAAGAATGAGGATGTTCATCCGCGAGAAAGCTCCGGCATTCCAGGCCGGAGACGACGATCGAAAGGACGCCAGTGTGCCGGCAAACGGCAGGCGTGCCGAATCGGCCCGGCCGGCGCGCTCCCGCCCTGGTCGTTACTTGACGCGGCTCAGCGCGACGCCGGCGTGCGCGCGCACCGCGTCTTTGCCGGCGCGCTTGGCCGCGTAGCAGGCCGCGTCGGCGGCGGCGACGACCGCGGCCGGGTCCTCGAACGCAACATCGATCTCGACCACGCCGATGCTCGCGCCGACCAGAGTGGATCGCCTTTCCACCACAGCGTGTGGGCCTCGATCCGCTCGCGGATGTCCTCGGCGACCCCGACCGCGCGGGCGGTTGCCGAGCAGGACCGCGAACTCGTCGCCGCCGAGGCGGGCGACGACGTCGTCGGCACGCATCCTTGCTTCGAGGATCTTCGCGACGTCCTTCAGCAGGCGGTCCCCGGCCGCATGGCTGGCGCCGTCGTTGACCGCCTTGAAGCCGTCGATGCTGCAGCACGCGCGACAGCTCGCCGAGCTCGCCGCCCATGCGCGGCCAGTCGCCGTCGGCCTGCGCGTCGTCGTCGAGCAGCGCGAGCGCGCGGCTCTGCAGACGGCCGAGCGGGGCCAGCAGCACGACGGTGATCACCAGCGTCAGCACGCCTCCGAGCAGCGCGAAGCCGAGGCCGACCCAGCGCGCGCGTTCCTCGCCCTTCGCGATGCCGACCAGCAGCGCATCCGCCGGCGCGGTGCGAAAGACCAGCCAGTCGGCGTCGGGCACGCCGGCCAGGCCGACGTCGTATCCGCCCGAGCGCATCGAATAGCCGGCCGGTTCGATCGGGCGGCCGCGCCCCTTCCACTCGGCCATCGCCGCCTTCAGCGACGGCTCCGAGTCGGCGCTGCGCAGCAGCCAGTCGTTCGACGGGGGGCGATGATCTGGCCGGTCGAATCGGTGACGATCGTCGACGCCGGGAAG
>Ga0307412_10001858_pt1 | contig 11683 bp, 10 predicted proteins | sample DK1Cmetagenome_3_FD_203823 | JGI IMG/M metagenome (GOLD analysis project Ga0307412, IMG submission 203823) | Maize rhizosphere microbial communities from greenhouse at UC Davis, California, United States - DK15-C-1 | ecosystem: Host-associated > Plants > Roots > Rhizosphere > Soil | place: USA...
GGGGCGGCTTTGCCGCCCCGCCGAAACCAAAAAATGAGCTCAAACAAATACTGCAATCGGGGCTAAGGTTGCAGCCGGTGATTAAATATTTGAAACATTAGAAAGTTTGTCTTCATGAAAGAATGCAGGCCGATTTAAAACAAAAAAGATGTGGAATTAGTTTTCCCACATCTTTTTTTATCGTTAATTGTTTAATACAATATTGTATCAAACCTGAATGACTCCCAAATTAAATTTCTCAGTAATAGGAGAATGATTGGCAGCCTCAATACCCATAGAAATCCATTTTCTTGTATCTACAGGGTTAATAATTGCATCCGTCCACAATCTCGCCGCCGCATAAGTGGATTCCGTTTGCTTTTGGTATTTTTTAGAAATTGAACTTAAGATCTCATTATGTTCTTCTTCCGTAATCTCTTTTCCTTGTTTTTTTAAGGTCGATTCCTGAATTTGTGCTAAAACTTTTGCCGCCTGAGATCCACCCATTACAGCTAAATCAGCCCAAGGCCAGGCTACGATCAGTCTCGGATCATAAGCTTTTCCGCACATTGCATAATTTCCTGCGCCGTAAGAATTTCCTGTAATAATTGTGAATTTTGGAACAACAGAATTAGAAACGGCATTTACCATTTTTGCTCCGTCTTTAATGATTCCGCCATGCTCGGATTTTGAACCAACCATGAAACCTGTTACGTCCTGTAAAAAGACCAAAGGTATTTTTCTCTGATTACAATTGGCAATAAATCTGGTCGCTTTATCTGCAGAGTCAGAATAAATTACACCTCCAAACTGCATTTCGCCCTTACCGCTTTTTACCAATTTTCTTTGATTGGCGACAATTCCTACAGACCAGCCATCAATTCTGGCAGTTGCACAAATAATAGTTTTACCGTAATCCGGCTTATATTCTTCAAACTCAGAATTATCTACAAGGCATTTAATAATCTCTAAAGTATCATATTGATCAGCCCTTGAAACCGGCATAATTCCGAAAATATTTTCCGATTTTTCTTTTGGTGGGAAGCTTTCAATTCTGTCAAAGCCCGCTTTTTCAGTACTTCCGGTAGATTTCATGATATTTTTGATTCTATCCAACGCATCCTTATCATCCTTTGCCTTGTAGTCAGTAACCCCGGAAATCGAGCAGTGAGTTGTAGCACCACCCAATGTTTCGTTATCAATACTTTCTCCAATCGCAGCCTTCACCAAATAGCTCCCTGCAAGGAAAATTGACCCTGTTTTATCCACGATCATCGCTTCATCGCTCATGATTGGTAGGTAAGCTCCACCAGCGACACAACTGCCCATTACAGCGGAAATCTGGATGATTCCCGAAGCGCTCATTTTAGCATTATTTCTGAAAATACGTCCGAACATCTCCTTATCAGGGAAAATTTCGTCCTGCATCGGTAAATAAACTCCCGCGGAATCAACTAAATAAATGATGGGAAGCCTGTTTTCCATGGCAATTTCCTGAGCTCTCAGGTTTTTCTTTCCGGTAATTGGAAACCATGCGCCAGCTTTTACAGAAGCATCATTGGCGACAACAATACATTGTCTTCCGGAAACGTAACCAATAACCACAACAACGCCGCCACTTGGGCAACCGCCGTGCTCTTCATACATTTCAAATCCTGCAAATGCACCTATTTCTATGGAATCAGAATTCTTATCAAGAAGATATTCAATTCTTTCTCTTGCCGTCATTTTTCCCTCATCACGAAGCTTCTGAAGTCTCTTTTCACCGCCACCTTTTTTGATTTCGGTGAGTAAACGATTTATTTCTGATAACTTTAATTTGTTTTGATCTTCTCGTTTGTTGAATTCAATGTCCATAAAAATTTCAATTTTTTCCGCTTAAAGATACTATTTTTCACAGGAATTTAAATTGATTTAAAACAGATGTTTAATTTGTTGGTACTCAGAATTTTGGGAAATATTTAACACAAAAATATTTTTGATTAAATGATATTTTTTCTAACTTTACATCAGAGTAATAGGGATATATTCTCTATGAATACTCTAAGTTCCTAGTTTATTTTTTTAATAGTTTATTATTTGAAGGCCCTGAAAGTTGAATAAATTTTCAGGGTTTTTGGTTTTTATAAACTAATACCTTACAATATATGAATAATTTTCGTTATAAATTGTCAGAAGGAAAATTCTCAAAAAAAAGATAAATTTAATGCAGATTTTTTACGGTATTTGTAAAAGCTATTTGTAAATTTGCAAAAAAATCAAAATAAGGTAGGATATGCATAAATTAGCACTTTTCAGATTGCATTTAATCGTGTTTTTATGGGGATTTACAGCAATTTTAGGAAAACTGATTCATGCTAATGCTCATATCCTGGTTTTTTACCGGATGCTTTTTGCGGCGGTCTTTTTATTTGTTTTTATCAGGGTTTTTAAAAAAGAAAGTATAAAAGTTTCCCGGAAGATTTTCTTTCAACTGACTGCAATTGGCTTTGCGATGGCACTTCATTGGTTTTGTTTCTTTTATTCTATAAAACTTTCAAATGTTTCTATTGCGTTGAGCTGTCTTTCATTATCAACCTTATTTGCCTCGATTTTAGAACCTATTATTTTTAAACGGAAAATCGACATTTCGGAAGTGCTGATGGGAGTCGTAATCGTTGCCTGTATCTTATTAATATTTAAAACTGAATTCCAATATAAGGAAGGAATCTTCTATGGAGTTCTGTGTGCTGTTTTCGGGACTATATTTTCTGTTTTTAACGGGAAAATGTTTGGTAAAACAAGTTCGGGGAATATTATTTTTTATGAAATTTTCTGTGGATGGTTCATTTTATTGGTAATTTATTTGTTGACAGGACAAATTTTTCAGATGAATGAAATAAGTTACCGTGATATTGCGTTAATATGCTTGTTGGCAAGTGTTTTCACAGCTTTTCCGATGTTGGAATCCGTGAATCTAATGAAATACATTTCGCCTTTTACATTAATTTTAACAGTTAATTTAGAACCGGTTTACGGAATTATACTAGCTTTTTTTATCTTTGGGGAATCAGAACATATGAGCCCGATTTTTTACATCGCTTCAGGTGTTATGATACTGGCAATCATTGTCAATGGATTTATAAAAGCTAAGAAACAAAAAAATTTAAATTAAGCATCAATTTATATGATGAAAAAATATCTTTTACTTGTATTTTCCCTTTTGTTTGGGATGTCACAATCTCAGATTATCAGGAAATATTCCAACGAATTCCTGAACATTGGTGCGGGAGCCAGAGGTTTGGCGATGGGTGGCGCGGTAATTTCCAACCAGGATGATGTATATTCTCCGATGTGGAACCCGGCGGGCTTAATGGCCATCGAAAAAGACTGGCAGGGAGCAGCAATGCACGCAGAATATTTCGAGTCTATTGCAAAATATGACTATCTGGCTTACGCAAAAGTTCTGGAAACGGGAGTTTTCGGAGTTTCCGTGGTGAGGCTTGGTGTCGATAACATTTTGAATACTACCCAATTGATCGATACGGAAGGTAATATTGATTATGATAAAATCACGAAATTTTCTCAATCCGATTACGCGGCCATACTTTCATACGCTTTTAATCCGTCTGGAAATACGAAATTAGATGTTGGTATTAATGCGAAAATCGTTTACAGAAATGTAGGAAAATTTGCCAACGGTTATGGTTTCGGTTTCGATATTGGAGCTATTTATAAAATGGACAATGGCTGGAAACTGGGAGGTATGCTGAGAGATGCAACCACTACCGTAAACTTTTGGAGCGTTAACCAAAAAGAGCTTTCAACGGTTGTAAACGGGGAAGAATTCAACCCGGCTCCGAAAGATAAAATGGAATTAACCATGCCGAAACTTAATGTAGGAGCAAGTAAAATATTTGAAATCAACAGCAGCGTTTACGTTTTACCGGAAGCCGGAATTAACGTCGATTTTGCTAAGACAGCAGCACTTATTTCTACTGATTTTGCAAGTATTACGCCTTATGCCGGAGCGGAATTAGGTTTTCAGAAAATGATTTTTGTGAGATTAGGGGTTAATAGATTCCAATCCATTACAGATATTGAAGACCTTAAAAGAAAGGTTTCTTTCCAGCCAAGCGCGGGGATTGGGATCAGATACAGAGGTCTTACGCTGGATTACGCGATTACCAATTCCGGAATCGGTGGATCCAATTTTTACTCCAACTTCTTTTCTTTGAAGCTGGATATGGGGCAGTTTAGAAATGATTAAAAAGCATGAAAAAAATATTTTTTTTCGTATTTCTTTTTATTCAATGCAATATCTTTTCACAAATTGGATTTGTTTCGAATATTAACCCTAAATTCAAGCATATTCATGCTGAAGTTGGAAGTAATATTGGTGTACAAAATACTGAAGTATTTAATTATAATTTAGATATATTCCTTGACAAAATGATTAAAGAATCACAAATTGAAATCAACCGTTTTTCTGATTTTGATTTTAACATTCTTGATAGTTTTGTAGGTTTCCAAGAAAGAAAAACAAATGAATATTTGGAAGATTTTTGTAAAAAGAAAGGAGTTAAGCAATTAATTATCTTTTATAGAAATAACTGGTTTTCAAAGCATTCACCTTATGGAAACCTGTACAACTTAAAATTTGATTTTGGAATACTTACTCAGGTAGGAAAGAAAAAAAATATTTATTTTATGAATCGTACGCTAATGGCATATTATGATTCAGGAACTAAAAGTCTGAACCTGACGAGAGTAAAAGGAGATAATCAACGTGAATTTATAAAGATTAATTCAAAAGATGTAGTTATAGATAATAACAGTAAATTGGTTAATTCAGAATCTGTGCAAAAAGACTTTATTAATCAATATGAATCAAAGGTAAGAGCTCATTTCATGGATGCTTTAAAGAATATTCATTAATTTTTATTGTAAATATACACCTCTAATTTAAATATTATTCTAAAATAGAAAAATGAAAAAACTATCAATACTCATATTTACAGCTTGTTCAATGTTTGCTTTTGGACAAAAGGTTTCAGATTATAAATATATTTCAATTCCTGCAAAATTTGAGACATTTAAAGAACAGTTCAATTTGGATGTTTCTTTAGCAAAGGCTTTAAAAGGAAAAAAATATATAGTACTTCAAGGAGATAAAGACCAATGGCCTTTAGAAACAAGAGGGAATTCCTGCAGCATTTTGAATGCAGACCTCAAGGATGATAGTGGTTTTTTGAGAAATAAAGTGACTTTAGAATTTAAAGATTGTCATGACAAAGTTATTCAGTCTATTAAAGGATCTTCAAATATTAAAGACTTCAAAGAAGGGTTTAATGATGCTCTGAAGCAAACGTTTCCCGGTATTCCTGTTTCTAATCCAACCGATTTACCAGTTCAATCACAAGCTCAAACTCAAGAAACAACCGTAAATACACAAACATTTACAACAACGGCTTCTGCTGCTGATAACAGCGCTGTGAAATTTAGTAACGGGAAAATGGATTTACAGAGAATACAGATTGATAACAACCAATTTATTTTGGTGAATTCTAACAGCTCTTCTCCATTTGCGACATTTAAATCCACAACAAAAAATGATGTTTTCAGAGTGAAATTACAAAATGGCGATTCTACATTAGGATATTTTGAAAATGGGAATATTGTAATAGAAATTCCACAATCCAACGGAGAATATTCTAAGGAAGTATTTTTGAAGAAATAAATAATTTAAACTTAAATAAAAAAAGTCCTCAATGCGAGGACTTTTTTATTTAAATATGAAGAAGTTTTTATTTCTTGATAAACTTTACGGTTTGATTTTCTTTTTTGCCGTTAATCTTTGCTGTATATATTCCTGGAACAAGTTCCGATAATTTTACTGAAGCATTATTGTTATTGTTTGAAACAGTTTTAATTAATTTCCCGTTAGCATCATAAATTTCTATAGATTCAATTGTGTTTTTACCCTCAATATTTAAAATATCAGAAACGGGATTAGGATATACTTTAGCTGTAGATTTTGTAACTTCTGAAGTAGCCAGAGCACCTACAATATTTGCCGTATAATCCGTCCAAGTCCCATATCCATACCCTCCACATGGTGATTGTGCTGGATTTCCGTCCCCGGCATTCGCCAGACGGTTCCAAATTCTCATTCTGTAAGCTCCCGCCGTTACAGAAGTAGGAACTGTAAATGTTCCGCTGTAAACTTGTGTTGCGTTGGCAATATAACCAGGTAAAAATAAAGCTTCTCCCGCATCATCAAAATCACCGTCCTTATTGAAGTCAATAGCCATTCCGCAAGAAAGCCATCCTACTGTTGTGACATTAATGTCATAATTAACTCCTGTCGTTAGGTTCATACTCACCGAAGTTCTGTCTCTTCCGCTGGTGCAGGTTCCTGCCGCAAAAGTATTGTCGAAACTAGCCTGCGGAATGGTAACCTGAGTAATTCTCCAACCGGAGCAGCCGCTAACGTATGTCGGATTGCAATAGGTTTGTGAGTGAAGAAGATTAGCAAATGCAGACGCAAAGAATAATGCAAAGAATTTTGCGAAAACGTAGTTATTTTTCATATGGTTAAGGTTTGTGGTACTAAAATATGAAAAAAATACTATAAATAAAATTTTGTAATAAATTAAATAAGTATAAAGCAGTTAATTTGAATATTAATGACTGGAATAGTAAATTAATTACTACTATTATTAAAGAAATCATGCACAATTTTCGCTTTACTTTTCCCTAAAATCTCTTCCAGAGTCTCAAGATTTGATTCTTTGATGCGTTTTACAGATTTTAATTTGGATAAAAGTAATTCAATCGTTTTTCCTCCAACACCCGGAATTTCTTCCAGTTCAGACTTTATAGTTGAATTTTTTCTTCTGGTTCGGTGATGTTTTACCCCAAAACGGTGTGCTTCATCCCTTACTCTTTGCAAAATTTTCAATGTTTCGGATTTTTTATCAAGATATAAAGGAATAGGATCTTCCGGAAAGAAGATTTCTTCCAGTCTTTTTGCTATTCCGACAATGGTGATTTTTCCATATAATCCTAATAACCGCAAGCTCTTCACTGCAGACGATAATTGGCCTTTTCCTCCGTCAATCAAAATCAATTGTGGCAGGTTTTCTCCTTCATCCAGCATCCTTTTGTAACGGCGGTAGATAACTTCTTCCATCGTCGCAAAATCATTCGGGCCTTCCACGGTTTTTGGATGAAAAATTCTGTAATCCGCTTTGCTGGGTTTTCCGTCTTTAAAAACTACACACGCCGAAACGGGATTCGTACCTTGAATATTTGAGTTGTCAAAACCTTCAATATGTCTTGGTTCCACAGGCATTCTCAACAGTTTTTGCATTTCCGCCATGATTCTGTTCGTGTGTCTTTCCGGATCAACGATTTGTACCTGTTTTAATTTTTCCAAACGATATTCTTTTGCATTTTTTTCGGAAAGTTCAACGATACGTTTTTTATCCCCGACTTTCGGAACGATCAATTTTACATTTGGAATTTCAACGGACAAATGGAATGGTAAAAGCACTTCCTTTGAATCTGAGCTAAATTTCTGTCTGATCTCAATCAAAGCTTCTTCCATGATTTCCTCGTCGCTTTCTTCAAGGATTTTCTTGATTTCAGTCGTAAAACTCTGGATAATATTTCCGTTCCTGATTTTAAAGAAATTCACATAAGCTGCCGTCTCGTCACTCGTCATTCCAAACACATCCACATCATCAATATTAGGGTTTACAATGGTGTTTTTAGCCTGATAATCCTCTAAAATATCGAGTCTTTCTTTAATAAATTGTGCATGTTCAAACTGAAGATTAGAAGCATGCTTCATCATTTGGTTGATCAGATATTCCTTTGCTTTTCGGAAATCACCTTTGATAATTCCACGGATAGCATCGATTTTTTCATCATAATCCTGCTTGTTTTCCAAGCCTTCACATGGCCCTTCGCAATTTTTAATGTGATACTCAAGACAGACTTTATATTTTCCTTCATTAATTTTATTTGGAGAAAGATTTAAATTACAAGTTCTTAATTTGTAAATATGTTTAATCGTATCCAGTAAAATCTTTGCCGGACGTACTTTTGCGTATGGCCCATAATATTCCGAACCATCTTTTATTACAGTTCTTGTTAAAAATATTCGCGGAAAGTCTTCATTTTTAATACAAATCCAAGGATAGGTTTTGTCATCTTTCAACATGACATTATAAAAAGGCTGATGCTCTTTTATCAGATTGTTTTCCAATAAAAGCGCGTCGTATTCGCTGTTTACAATGGTTGTTTCCAACCGTTGGATTTTCCCGACCATTATCCTGGTGCGGTATCCGGGAAGATTTTTGTTGAAATAGGAAAGAACCCTTTTCTTTAAATTTTTCGCTTTTCCTACATACAATAGCTGATCGTTTTTATCATAATAACGATAAACGCCTGGTTCGGAAGGTAAAGTTTTGAGTTGTAATTCTAAAGAAGGATTCATATAACAAAAATAAGGAATTTCAAGGCACAAAAAAAGCCGTAGAAATCTACAGCTTTATGATTTTATGTTAAAAATTAAAATTATCCGTTAATCATTGCAGTATATTCACTCACAAGGAAGCTGAAATAATCCCATTCTACTGAATTTTTAGGATATTTTTTCATGAATTCAGCATTATCGCCAAAAAGAAAATCATAGTTGTCTTCAAAATCATCTTTGTGAAGCCACATTACTTTATCACCCTTTTTTACATAAAAAGACTTTATCACGCCACCACCTAATTGAGGGCCATATCCAAATGAAACTCCTCCGGTTTCTTTCGCTCTTGGATCATGATAAACAGAAATAATATTATCAAATCCTGGGTTGATCACCTGCATTAAAAATTCTTGGTCGTCTTTTTTGTTTTTCAGAGAAACTGTTTGATTTACAAAATGAATACGTCCGTTGGTTGTACTTTTATTTAAACTTTTTGTTCCGATACTTCTGATGTTTCCCATATACTTTGCCACTTTCGCAAATTTCTCTGCGTTACTTGGATAAACATACATTTCACCGATATCATCAGCATTGAAAACCATACTTTTTTTAGAAATACTGTCTTTAAGTGATACTTCGAAAATTTGTCCTTTTTTGGTATCGATTTTATTACAGAAACCTTTGTGTTCGCTTCCGTCTTTTAAAATTACTGTGGAAGTTTTCTTCGGGGATGGAGTGTTGAAACCTTCATTAAAAAGGTATTGTTCCATTTTTTTAATTTCTTCTTTGGAATATTTTACTTTCTGTGCGAAAGAGGCTGTGCTTACAAGAAACAATGCAAGCAATAATGTTTTAAGCTTCATAAGGTATTAATTTTATTCGGCGGTAAAAATAGTAATTAAATTTGGTCTTTTTAGGAAAAATAAATGGTGTGAAATTTAGCTTTCCCAATTATGGCTAAATGTGTAATTTTAAGACAAATTTTTAGAGAATGATATACGGTGTAGATGTTTTCAGTTTCCATGATGTTTTGGAGATCTGTAAAACTCCAAATAAAGCAAAACTTAATAAAGCTGCAAAAGATCAGATTTTAAAATCCCAGAAGAATGTTCAGCAAATTGTAGAGTCGGATCGTTGTGTTTACGGGATCAATACAGGTTTCGGGCCACTTTGCGATACCAAAATCTCAGCTGATGAAACGGCATTGTTACAATATAACCTAATTATTTCCCACGCAGTAGGTGTAGGAAAACCGATTGAGAAAGAGTTTTCAAAAATTATGATGATTGCTAAGGTTCATGCATTGTCAAAAGGGTTTTCGGGAGTTTCTCTTGAGGTAATTGAGAGAATGATTGTAATGTTGGAGAAAGATATTATTCCTGTCGTTCCGGAGCAGGGTTCTGTGGGAGCTTCGGGAGATCTGGCGCCTTTAGCACATTTGGTTTTGCCGCTTTTAGGATTAGGAAAAGTTTGGGTAGGAAATGAGATCTTTGAAACTGCTGAAATTTTAGAAAAAAACAACCTTGAACCATTGACTTTAGGACCAAAAGAAGGTTTGGGTTTAATTAACGGGACTCAGTTTATTCTTGCTCATGCAATTAAAGGTCTGGAAAAATTTGAATATCTATTGAATCTTGCGGATATGACGGCTGCAATGAGCCTTGAAGCGTACAGAGGTTCGGCAAGCCCATTTAAAAAGGAGCTTCACGAAATCAGACCGTTTGAAGGAAGTAAAAAAGTAGCGGCAAGAATGCTGAAATTTTTGAAAGGTTCTGAGAATCTGAAAGCTCACGAAGATTGTGAAAGAGTTCAGGATCCATATTCGATGCGTTGTGTTCCACAAGTTCACGGAGCAAGCAGAAATGCTTTCGAACATTTAAGAATGATGGCTGAAACAGAATTGAATTCAGTAACCGATAACCCGATTGTTTTAAGTGCCGAAGAATCCATTTCAGGGGGTAATTTCCATGGACAATTAATGGCGTTACCTTTGGATTATGCAACATTGGCGGCGGCTGAATTAGGAAATATTTCAGATAGAAGAAGCTATCTGTTATTGGAAGGAAAGTACGGCTTACCAAGATTATTAACGGAAAGCTCAGGCTTAAACTCCGGATTTATGATTCCTCAGTATACTTCTGCGGCGTTGGTTACGGAAAATAAAACGTTGTGTTTCCCGGCTTCTGCGGATTCCATTCCGACAAGTTTGGGTCAGGAAGATCATGTTTCTATGGGAAGTATTTCAGGAAGGAAATTCAATCAGGTTTTAGGTAATTTGGTTAATATTTTGGCGGTTGAATTGATGTTTGCGGCTCAAGGTTTGGAATTCAGAAGACCTGCAAAATGCTCAAAAATTATTGAAGAAAATTATGCAATTCTTCGTTCAAAAGTTGCCAAGCTGGAAGAAGACCGATTGATTGGTGAAGATATGCTCGCCATCGCGGAGTTGATTAATGAAAGGAAATTTGTTGTGAATTAATTTTTTCAACTTTAAATAATATGAAAGCTTTCAGAAATGGGAGCTTTTTATTTTCTCCCACAGATTTCACGGATTTACACAGATCTTGATTTTTAGAACTAAATATTTTCAATCATCCGTGTAAATCCGTGAAATCTGTGGGAACAAAAAACATTCAAGTTTTATAATCTAATTTTCAATATATTAATTTTGCAAAACAAAACAAAAACAAAAGATGACAATTAAAAGAACAGATTCTTCCGACACAGATTTTCAAAATTTAGTTAAACTTTTAGATGCAGATTTAGCCATTCGCAACGGTGAAGATCACGCTTTTTACGATCAATTTAACAAAATTGATGCTATTAAAAACTGTATCGTTATTTATATTGATGAAACTCCGGCGGCTTGCGGGGCTTTCAAAAAATTTGAAGAAAATACGGTTGAAATCAAAAGAATGTACACCAATCCAAATTTCAGAAAAAGAGGATTGGCCACAACAATTGTAAATGAGTTGGAAGCCTGGGCAAAAGAATTAGGGTATGAAAAAGCTGTTTTAGAAAGTTCTTTAGAGCAAAATGAAGCATTATCCGTTTACGAAAAAACCGGCTATCAGAGAATTCCAAATTACGGGCAATATATCGGAATAGATAAAAGTGTCTGCTACGAAAAATCACTATAAACACTATCTTCAATTGTTATTTTTAACATAATAAAAGTAAGATTAATTTAAATTTCAACTGTCTGTATTTCAATGTAAAGTGATATCTTGGTGTTACCAA
>Ga0307412_10001859_pt1 | contig 11678 bp, 13 predicted proteins | sample DK1Cmetagenome_3_FD_203823 | JGI IMG/M metagenome (GOLD analysis project Ga0307412, IMG submission 203823) | Maize rhizosphere microbial communities from greenhouse at UC Davis, California, United States - DK15-C-1 | ecosystem: Host-associated > Plants > Roots > Rhizosphere > Soil | place: USA...
ACGCGGGCTTTAACGCCCAAGGGGGTAGCGGGCTCCGGTCCGTCACCGCAGGGAGGAGCTAGATCCGATGCGGCAATCGTCAAGTTACAAGGGGGGTATATCCGCACCACGCCGACGGCCAGCACTGCACTCTTCAGCGGCAGCACCGTGGAAAGAACGGGGTGTACCCGCACCACGCCTAAGACCAGCACCAAGCCCACCCGGACCACGCCCACGCGAGGCCACCCCCTAAATGGCCACCCCCACCCAGCCCATCGCCGACCTCTCCGCAGCCCTCGTCACATCCCCGGTGCCGATCGCCCACTGGCTCGTCATCGCCCCCGTGGCGCTCTGCATCACCCTTGGCGCCATCCTCCTGATGGCCCGCGGCTCCGTGCGCCTTCAAGCATGGCTCGCCATCCCCGGCCTGGCGCTGCTCGTCGCCCTCGACGCCGCACTCCTCGTCAAGGTCATGGCCGACGGCCCGCTCACCATGGTCATGGGCCGCTGGCTGCCGCCGTTCGGTATCGCATTCACCGTCGATACCCTCTCCGCCGTCATGGCGCTGACGGCGGCGATTGCGGCACTGGCAGGCGGCATCCACGCGCTTTCCGATATCGACGAAACCAACCGGCGCTACGGCTTCTTCCCGTTCCTGCTAATGCTGATGGCCGGCGTCACCGGCGCGTTTCTCACCGGCGACGTCTTCAATCTCTACGTCTGGTTCGAGGTGCTGCTGATCTCGTCCTTCGGCCTGCTGATATTGGGCTCCGAGCGCAAGCAGATCGACAGCGCGATGAAATACGCCGTCCTCAATCTCCTCGGCACCACGCTGTTCCTGATCGCCGTCGGCATCCTCTATGCCATCTTCGGCACGCTCAACATGGCCGATATCGCCAGCAAGGCAGGCGAACTCAGCGAAACCGCGCCGCTGACCACGCTGGCGGCCCTCTTCCTCTTGGCCTTCGCCATGAAGGCTGCCGCCTTTCCGGTCAATTTCTGGCTGCCTGCCTCCTATCACACCCCGCGCATCGTCGTGTCGGCACTCTTTGCCGGCCTGCTCACCAAGGTCGGCATCTACTCGTTGATCCGCGTGCTGGTGGTGCTGCTGCCGCTGGAGCGCGAGGAGCTCAGCCTGCTGATCGCCATCACGGGTGCTGCCACCGCCATTTTGGGCGCGCTCGGCGCGCTGGCGCAGGATGATGTTAGAAAGCTGCTCGGCTATGTCGTCATCTCGGGCATCGGCAACATGCTGATCGGCATCGCCATCGGCACGACAGGCGCACTGTCCGGCACCGTCTTCTATGCCCTGCATTCCATGCTGCTGATGACGGCGCTCTATCTCGCGGCCGGCCAGATGGCCTTTCTCGGCGGCAGTTTCTCGCTGACGAGGCTGGGCGGTCTCTATCGCCGCAACGGCCTCTTCGCCGCCATCTCGCTCATCCTCTTCTTCGCCGCCTCCGGCCTGCCGCCATTTTCCGGCTTCTGGCCGAAGCTCATCCTGGTCAAGTCCTCGCTCGATGTCGGCGCCTGGTGGCTGGCAGCGGCCGTGCTGATCAGCGGCTTCCTGACGACGATCTGCTTCGGCCGCGTCTTCCTGCTCGCCTATTGGCGCCCGGCCACCGAAAGCGCCGAAACCCATGTCGCCACCGGCTGGAGGACGATGCTGCCGCTTCTGCTTCTTACCGTCTTCATCGTCGGCTTCGGCCTGCTGCCGGAACGCCTGCTGGCGCTGACGCAATCTGTCGCCACCGAGCTCACCGATCCCTATCCCTATATCGAATCCGTCTTCCCGGGAGGCGTCGCGCCATGATCGCCTTGCTTCTCAATCTCCTGCTGGCGATCGCCTGGGCAGCACTCAGCGGCAGCACCTCGGCCCATAATCTCGTCCTTGGCTTCGCGCTCGGCGCGCTGGCGCTCTTCCTGGTGCGCGAACCGTTCGGAGCCAAGGCCTATCTCTGGCGCCTCTGGGCGATCACGTCGTTGGCGCTGCTGTTCATCAAGGAGCTCGCAATGTCCGCCATCAAGGTGGCGACGACGGTGCTTAGTCCCGAGATGAACCTGAAGCCCGGTATCTTCGCCTTTCCGCTCACCGTCGATCGCGATTTCGAAATCACGCTGCTCGCCAACATGATCACGCTGACGCCGGGCACGCTGTCGGTCGATGTCTCCGATGACAGGAAGACACTCTACGTCCATGCGCTCGATTGCGCCGATCCGGATGCGATCCGGCGCGATATCGCCAACGGCTTCGAGCGCAAGATCATGGAGGCGTTTCGATGACACCCGACGCGATCGTCTCCATCTCCGCATCCGTGGCCCTCGTCATCCTCGCCGTCACCTTCCTCGTCGCATCCTGGCGGGTCATCGTCGGGCCGACCTTGCCGGATCGCATCCTGGCGCTGGACACGCTGTCCGGCACGGCGATCGGCTTCCTCGCCGTCGTCGCGGTCAAGACCGGCTTCGCGCTCTATATCGATATCGCAATCTCGCTCGGCCTCGTCGGCTTTCTCGCCACCGTCGCCTTCGCCCGCTTCGTTCTGTCGCGCGGCCCGCTGCCGGGTTCGGCTGGACCCGTGGCGGCGCAAACGGATAAAACCGTCCGCCCGGCCTCGAAAAAGCCCGATGCGAAGGTGAAGAGCGATGCCAAGCTGAAGATCAAGGCCGCGCCCGCGCGCAAGACGAAGAAGGACAGGACATGATGGATTACATCACCGCCATCGTCGTTTCCGTGCTGCTCTTGTCGGGCGCGCTTTTCGCGCTGGCGGCGGCCCTTGGTATAGTCAGACTGCCGGATTTATACACGCGCATGCACGCCGCCTCGAAAGCCGGAACGGTAGGCTCGGGTCTGTTATTATTTGCGGCCGGCATCGAATCAGGAGAAATCGCGGTATTTGCACGTTCGCTTGCTGGTTTCGTGTTTTTTATACTGACGGCTCCGGTCGCCGCTCATCTCTTGGCCAGGGCGGCACACAAGACAGGTTATCGTCTGTTACCGCCTTCGGTGCGTGACGATCTTCTTGAAAGGTAAGAGTGCTATATATTCAAGATTTTAAGCAGTTTTTTGCAGTTTTAAGCAGATGTGAGGATGATTAATGTTTCCTTCGCGCTATACTAATTCTTGGGATAGAGGCGTTTTTTGACGGATATATATGAAATATTAATTGGCGTTTTCGCAAAACGGTGATAATTGATGCTCAAGTAGAGTTCTGATATTGAATTAGAATCACATTGCATAATTCCTCGGTCGCTTTGAATTTCAATGTTTAATTGAGGGTCGTGTGCGGGTGTGTGCGTACTAATGCAAGATCAGGCAGTATAAGAACGGGTTTCGGCCTCAGGAATCTAGGGGTGGATTTCAGTTTTTCGAAACATGTAGCCGCAGACTGAGTTTTTTGCTGTTCGCTCTACGATAGCGGTCTTGAGCCAAGGAGGCTTTAGACCTTTTGAGCATGCAAACAGGAGAAACGAAATATGACGGATACTGCAGCCGGAAGCGGGCCAGAATTGCTGGTCGAGCTTACCGCGGATATCGTCGCAGCGTATGTCAGCAACCACGTCGTGCCGGTTGGCGACCTCGCCAATCTTATTTCGGACGTGCATTCGGCGTTGAGCAACACGTCGACGCCGACACCGGCCATGGCTGTCGTTGAAAAGCAGAAGCCTGCTGTCTCTGTGCGCAAGTCCGTCCAGGATGAGCAGATCACCTGCCTCGAGTGCGGCGGCAATTTCAAGTCGCTCAAGCGCCATCTGATGACTCACCACAGCCTCTCGCCTGAAGAATATCGCGAAAAATGGGATCTGCCGGTCGACTACCCGATGGTAGCGCCTGCCTATGCCGAGGCGCGCTCGCGCCTTGCCAAGGAAATGGGTCTCGGCCAGCGCCGCAAGCGCGGCCGCGGCTGATAGATTTGTCGCATTGAACGATCACGATCAGCCGGGCGAGAGCCCGGCTTTTTCGTATCCGCGCATGTCTCCCGAAAGTGGACACCGGTTTCGGGATAAAGACATGCGGCAAGCAAAGAAGGCGTTAAGACGACGAGGAAAATAATCCCAAATAATTTCAATCCTCGTTAAAATTCGTGAGCGAAATCAGCCGAAATCGATCAAGGCGCGCTTTCGTTTATCCCCGTTCCTGTATAGCGTGTATGAATTAATTCCTATTCATAGGAGTATTCATATGCCGATTGGACATTTTTCCCCGCCCGGCGCCGCGAATGCGCCGCTGTCCCCGCTTTATGGGGAAGAGCAGACCGTCCTCTCAAGGGATGATCGCCCGCCGTCGGCCACGGATGCCGTGCGCACCGTCTGCCGCATCTGCCAGGAAGTCACGACCGAGATGGTGATGATCGCCGGCCAGCGTGTGCAGATGCGCCGCGACCGCCGCCGCACGCTCTGCCACATCAGGCAGATCGCCATGTATGTCTGCCACGTCGCGCTGCAGATCCCGCTGCATGAGATCGGCACCGGCTTCGGCCGCGATCGCACCACGGTCAGCCATGCCTGCCACGTGGTCGAGGATCGCCGCGACGATCCCGCCTACGACGAATTCGTCGCCGCCGTCGAGCGCACGGTGAATTCCATCTTTCGGTCCGGTGGAGGACACGGCCATGAGTAAATCGGCAAAGACCAAGACAAAGCCGGCCGCTTCGCAAAAGCCGATGGTGAGACTGCTGAAGCTGCTCATCCGGGGTGAGGCACGGCGACTTGATGGCGAGGGGAGCGATATCGACATCCTCTTCGCCGACGGAACGGCCGCCGGCTTTCCCTTGAGCTTGATCGCCGAAGCCCGCGCCTCCGGCCTCATCGAGGAGCAGGGTGAATTATTGCGCGCATCCAATCAGGCGCGCGCCTATCTGCGCCGCGCGGCCGCCGAGGCCGATGAGGCCTTTCTCACCCAGCACGCGGATATCGAGACGAGCGCCCGGGAAGTCGACGGCGTCGTCAGGCGGCTGCGGGTCAACAAGGATGAATCGCCGCTCGCAAGCCTCGAGCGTCTGAAGGACCGCGACGGCGCTGCCTTCATGCCCGAGGCCGCGATCAAGGCCGGCGAGAGGCTGCACGCCGATTTCACCCGTGCTCAGCTGCAGCCGCGCGTCACCGCCTCCTGGGAACCGCGGCTCTCAAGCCGCGCCAGCGGCGGACGCGGCGGCATGGCGGATCTGACCGACAGCGCCGTCGCCGCCCGCCTTGCCGTCAATCGCGCGCTGGAGGCGTTGGGGCCGGAACTGTCGGGCGTGGCGCTGGATGTCTGCTGCTTCATGAAGGGGCTTGAGACGGTCGAGCGCGAGCGGCAATGGCCGGTGCGCTCCGCCAAGCTGATGCTGCGCACGGCACTCATGGCGCTCTCGCGCCATTATAACCCGCAACCACCATCCCGCCGCCCGCGCATGGAGCATTGGGGCACGCCGGACTATCGTCCGGAACTCTGGTCCTGATCGTTCAATCTGAAAAGAAAGGCTGGCTTTACGCCGCCGCCCGCAGCCGCGCTTCCTCGCGGATGCGGTTGACCATCGAGCGCAGCCCGTTCGAGCGCTGCGCCGACAGGTTCTCGACAAGACCCATCTTGCCGAACACCTCGAAGGCATCCAATGCCGCGATCTCCGAAGCGGTCTTGCCGGAATAGGTGGCAAGCACGATCGCCACTAGCCCGCGCACGATATGCGCGTCGGAATCGCCCTCGAAGGTCATCACGGGATTGTCGCTGTCGTCGGAGACATGCGTCACCAGCCACACCTGGCTCGCGCAGCCCATCACCTTGTTTGATGATGTCTTCTTCTCGTCCGCGAGATCAGGCAGCGCTTTGCCGAGTTCGATCACATAGCGATAGCGATCTTCCCAATCGTCCAGGAAGGTGAAATCGTCGATGATCTGATCGAGGGACGTCATGCAAATGGCCTTTCGTTGTCTCCCGATCATATAGGGGAGATGCGGCCAGATTTGAACTGTTAAAAAGAAACGCCGCGAAGGATGGGCATCCTCGCGGCGCAGCAAATTGCTGAAGAATAAACAGGGCAGGCACGTCAGGCACAGGGCGGGGCCATTGGCCGGCGCCGGTGCAAGCTTTGGGTGCGGCGGTGGCCGCGGAATTCGTTAGATCGCCGGACGCGGGGTCGGCAGCGGAATGGTGCCGGTCGTGACCCGATCGGTCGCGACATGGGCGGCGGCCGGGCTGTCTTCGCCGTCGTCAACAGGCGGGCGGTAAGGCATCGGCTGGTTCAGCGCCACGGTGCGGTCATCGCGCAGCTGCTGCGGAGCGGCTGCCGTTGCCGGCTCTACGGTCGTCGCAGGCGCCAGGCCGACGGAAGGTGTCGCGGTCGTGGCAACCGTGGCGCTCTTGCCGCTGCCGAACTTGCTGTCGAGCAGTTCAAAGGCAACGAGGGCGCCGGAGCGGGCCCGCTCGCCGAGAACGCCGAGCGTATTGGCGCCCTTGGCGCAAACCTCAGGCTTTTCGCCGCACATGCCGCTCAGATAATCATAGGCGCCGGTCACGGCGACGAAAGCGTCTGCAATCTGCAATGTCGATCCGGTCTGCGTGTTCGTCTGGCGCTCGCCGCTGAAGAACGACAAGGCGACGAAGAGAAGCCCGAGCCAGATCGATGATTTGAATAGAAACCACATGTTCGTTGCCCATCCTGTTTTCCCGCTCGGTCTTGCCGCCGAATCAGGTCCGTCTTCCGGTGTGATTTCACCCTAGCCAAAACTTGCGAATGCCGGTTTTCGAAACTCGGTGGCATTTGCGTCAAATTTAGTTCAAATTTTAATCGAAACCGCATTCGGCGCATTTCGGTCGAATTGTAGCCATTGGCGTTAAGCATGCCATGAGCCACCTCCTGTAATTGCAGGCTTTCCTTGAAGCGCGTTCGCCCCAAGCGTTAACGACTTGCCGAAAAATGAGCGAAATCCGTCGCTTACTCGCTGTTAACCGTAAAAAACAAAGGGCCCTTCCGGTGGCCCAAAATGGGACTTTTCGCGCTTTCCGGCCGGGGAGCGGCACTTTCCCTTATTCTTTCCTTAAGCGCCCGGGGCCTATTCTTGGGCCTCTGTGAAGAGCCTTTTTAGGGCGGGTATTGCGTGCTTGTATTGAGTGACATCGTGGATCGGGCGACAGCCCTCGTGGACCGGGCGGCGGATCGCTGGCTCTCCCGGACGGGAGGAAGTGCCGCGGTGCGCCAGCGCGAGCTGACCATCCTGCGCCGGCTTGCGCTTCTGTCTTCGGCAGCACTTGTCGTCGCGCCCGCTGCTCTCTCCATCGTCACCAGCCCGGCCGTCGCCCTTCCGGCAGGCGTCGCCGCCGTCGTCGGCGGCTTCCTGTTTTCGGCCGTCGGCAGCATCGCGCTGTCGCGCCAGAGCATCGTCACCTCGGGTGTCGCCACCCAGTCGGCCGAAGAGTTCTTCATGGAAGCCTCGGCCGGCCTCATCCTGTTTCTCGATCCGCAAGGCTCCGTCGTCAATGTCGGCGGCCGCGACAAGCGCGATTATCTCGCCTGGATGCGCGCGCCTGACGGGCGCAGCTTCATAGAGCAGATCCACGTCTCCGACCGCATCCTCTTTCTGCAGGCGCTCGACCGGCTGCGCCAGGGCGAGGAGCAGGCGGCCGTTGATCTCCGGCTCGAGCGTCCGTCGGTCTCGGTCGACAATCGCCAGTTCTCCCATCTCAGAACCGATCTCACCGCGCGCCGCGATAGCGATGGCGCGCTGATCAGCGTCGTTGCCCAGCTGCGCGATGTCTCCGCCGAGCATCAGCTCCGCGTCGAGGCCGAAGCCCATGCCGCCGATGCCCGCTCGGCCAATGATGCCAAATCGCGGTTCCTGGCCGCCGTCAGCCACGAGCTGCGCACGCCGCTGAACGCCATTCTCGGCTTCTCCGATATCCTGATCGGCGAGTATTTCGGCAAGCTCGCCAATGAGCGCCAGCGCGAATATGTCGGCCTTGTGCGCGATTCAGGCGCGCATCTGCTCTCCGTCGTCAACACCATGCTCGACATGAGCAAGATCGAGGCCGGCCGCTACGAGCTGGTGCTGGAACCCTTCGATATCGCCACCGTCGTGCGCTCCTGCGAGGCCATGCTCGGGCTGCAGGCCAAGACCAAGGGCGTGTCGCTGACGAGCCGCATCCAGCGCGGTCTCGACGAGGTCGTCGCCGATCAGCGCGCCATCCAGCAGATCCTCATCAATCTGGTCGGCAATGCCGTCAAGTTCACCGAAGCCGGCGGCGCGATCTCGCTCGACGCCTCGGTGCGCGACGGCATCCTGACGCTCTGCGTCTCCGATACCGGCATCGGCATCCCGGCCGACAAGCTGCAGCTGCTCGGCCAGCCTTTCGTGCAGATCCAGAACGATTACACCCGCCGGTTCGAGGGCACGGGCCTCGGCCTGTCGCTGGTCAAGGGCCTTGTCGCGCTGCATGGCGGCGATTTCGCCATCGCCAGCACGCCGGGCTCCGGCACCATCATCACGATCTCGATTGCGGCGGATGGCTCCGGCGTTCCCGTCATGGACCTCTCGGCCAATCACCCGGTCGAGTTTCCGCCGCGGCTGAAAGCGTCGACTGGCATGACCGACATCTTGGAAGAGGGGCTTTTCGATGGCCGCGAGCAAGCGAAAATCGCCTAAGGGAAAGAGGGGCAGGCAGAAGCCGAGCCTTCTTCTCACCGGGGCTGCCGCCGTTGGCGGTTTGGGGCTGCAGGGCATTGGCGTGCTCGGCGGCGTCATCGGCCGCAATCCGTCGATCACGGGCGGCACGGCCGCCTTCCTCGTCATCTTCTCCTTCGTCGCCGCCAATGCGCTCTGGTATCAGCCGGGCGTGCACCCGCACCCGTTCCTGCGCACCCGCGACAGCCTGTTTCCGAGCGCGCTGATCGGCCGTCCGCCGGTCGAGGAACACACCGGCGAAGTCACCACCTTCAAGATCGAGCGTGAAGGCGAGGGCGAGGCGAACAGCGCCGAGACCACCAACGCCGTGCCGCCGGCACCGGTCGCCGGCCAGCCCGCGAACCAGCTGGTCATGGACATCCAGGCCGAACTCGTCCGCCGCGGCCTCTATAACGGCGCGCCCGACGGCGTCATCGGCCCGCGCACCAGCGCCGCCATCCTGTTCTTCGAGGAAACCGTCGGCATGCCGCAGAGCGGCGACGCCACGCCCGAAGTGCTGGCAGCACTCAGAACCGACGCCATCGGCCCATCCGCCATTCCCACCGAACGCCCACGCGAGGACGTCTCGGCCCAGGCGCTCGCCGAAGACCCGGTCGCCGCCGCCATCCGCAGCGCCGAACACCAGGTGAAGACCGCCCCGACGCCGAAAGCGGCCCCCAAGCCCGCCCCGGTTTCGGCCCCGACAGCCCAGGTGCCAGTCCGGCAGGTCCCGGTCCAGAAGATCTCGGCCCCGAAAAACGCGCTGGAACCCGTCCCGGCCAGGCAAACCTCTGCCGCCCGCGCCGCCGCAACGCCCTCGACCTCGCCGTCCTCGACCTTGAACAGCGTCGATCTGGTCCTGAAGATTCAGCAGGGCCTCGCCAACATGGCCTACACCAATGTCGGCGTCGACGGCGTCGTCGGCGAACAAACCCGCGTCGCCATCCGCCATTTCCAGAAGCACTACAACCTGCCTGAAAACGGCGAGCCCAGCGAGGCGGTGCTGAAGAAGCTCAAGGATATCGGCGCGCTCTGAGCGGGTTATACCCAGCCACAATTATGACGTGAATTGCTACAAGAAAGACACCACTGTCAAAGTGGGGCGTCGATGCATCGTTTCGTCATGTTGGTGGCCGCAGCTATGACCTCCCTTGGTTACTCCACGGTCGTCGCGGCTGGGGCAGAGAGCAAGCCTTACGAGTTCCCGGTGCGCTATGCCGTCGTTATCGACAACGCCGAACCGATCTCGGGCGAGGTGACCTGCAAAAGCGACCGGGATTGCGAGTTGCTTGATCACAAGAAGCCGGAGATCAGGCTTGTCCTTCGCGGACAGAGCCCGGTGCAGTATATATCCGCCTCCTGCTCCCCCAATTGCCTGCTCTGGCCCGAACACCCAATCATTACCCCGCAAGAGACGCCGCAGTTGATGAAGCTCGATTTGTCCGTAGGCGAAAACCCCAGCCCGAGCGCCGTGCTTCTGAAGAGGCACCGGATAGGAACGATCTTCATCGCTTATTGAGCTTGGCCGCCTCGTTGCGGCCCCGCGCACACCGGTCTATACCGCCTGCATGAGACTTCGCACCGACATCTTCGTATCCGCGCTGCTGCGCCGTGTCTTCGCCAAGGGCGATTTCGCCGCTGTCGAGAAGAAGGGCGCCGACGAGGCTGGGGCGGTCTTCATCCGCCAGCATTTTCGCGATGGCTCCGAGACGCTTTATGGCCCCGCGCCGCAGAGCTTCTTCGATGAGGAGGACAGCGGCGAACGGCTGTTCGAGATCAGGCTCGAGCGCAAGGATGCGGATGACGTGAGGACGATGCTGGAGCGCGAGCGCAAGTTCGACAACGACCTCTGGGTCGTCGAGCTCGAAGCCGATGATGTCGCCGATATCGTGCCGCTCGCCAGGGAGAGCGACGACCGTTTCTAATCAGATCAGCGCGAACGTCCGACGAGCCGCATGGCGCGCGCCGGCGGCTGGTGGACGGCGCGGGCATGCGCGGTCTGCTGTGCGACCGGATGGGGCGCGGCCGGCGCCTGTTCCGGCAGATAGGTGTAGCTGTCGGCCCGGCGCCATGCCTCGACGCGGTCGCGGCATTCTTCCGGATCGAGTGCATCGAGCACCATCCACGCGCGGGTGACGCTGTGCTGCGCCTCGGCCAGATGCGGATAGAGCTTTTCGAGAACGAAGACGGCGTCGGAAAAATCCATGCCGATGCTGGTCAGCGTCGTCGCCATCTGCTGGCCCGACGTGTCGAGCATGATGCGCTCGGCAAGCCAGCGGCTGGCTGACAGCGTATCGGCAAGGGCGGTCGCGAAGGCGACCGCCTCGCGGCTGCGGGCAAAGCGCACCAGCAGCGCCGATTGCAGTGTCGAAAGGGTGCGAAGACCGAGCCGGTCGTTGTCGTCGCGACCGAGATGGCGCGCCAGACCGCGCAGCGTATCGCGAACCTCTTCCTCGCGCGCGCCGCCGGCGGCGGGCGTTTCGGCGGTTGTCGCCAGGGCAGGGGAATGTGTTGACTGAACGCTCTGCTTTTTCGCTGCCGCAGGCGGCACTTCGGTGGTCTGCTTCGGCTCGACGGGATGGACGGCGATCGTCTCGACCACCACGACCTCGGCGTCGGTTTCGATGGCGATGGTCTGCACTTCGACGGCAACAGGCGTAGCGGCAACAACGGACGCCGCATCGGTGGCCTCGGACACTATTTCGGTGACCAAAGGTGCAGCCTCTTGGGCAACGACCACCACCTTGTTGACCACGGGCGCAGCCTCGGCAACCACAGGCGCGACAGCTTCGACAGTCACAGCAACCGGTTCGCCGGTCGCGACCTTTACGCTCGCGGTCTCCGCGATGGCCTTAACCTGTCCAGCCTCCGACGCAACGAACGGCATCGCCGCACTGGCAAGAGCCTCGGCGACCTCTGCTCTGTCGACTGTTGGCGCCGGCTCGATCGTCTCCACCTGCCGCTTCGGCGCGGCATGGCGCAGCCCGACCAGCACGTCGATCACCCGAGGCGACAGCGCATCGCGGCTGACGATGGCGCGCATATGCTCGACGCCCTGCGTGCGG
>Ga0307412_10001860_pt1 | contig 11676 bp, 9 predicted proteins | sample DK1Cmetagenome_3_FD_203823 | JGI IMG/M metagenome (GOLD analysis project Ga0307412, IMG submission 203823) | Maize rhizosphere microbial communities from greenhouse at UC Davis, California, United States - DK15-C-1 | ecosystem: Host-associated > Plants > Roots > Rhizosphere > Soil | place: USA...
CGTTGGAGAAATATTAAAACGGGTAGTCGCTCCAAAACTGGAGGAGATTCATTCATTTCTTGCGGAAGCAAAAACCTTAATTGAAGAAGGCGATTTAAAGCTGGCCCACCGGAACGTTACGGCAGCATTACAAGAAACCGCCACTTTAAACAAACAGGCTTCGCACATTCTGGACGAATCTGTGGGTATTGAAAACGCAAAAACGGCTTCTGCTCCCATCCATTTTCCGGCGACACCATTAACCAGAAGGGAATTGGAACTATTGGCCTTGGTGAAGAAAGGCTTTACCAACAAGCAAATAGCCGAAACGCTTTTTATTTCCGAAAGGACAGTGAAATTCCATATGACATCCATTTTATCCAAGCTTTTTGCCCGCACCCGCACCGAGGCTGTTAATATTGCCATGCAGCGCGGGCTTATAGGTTTTTGATCAATGTCGTTAAGTTAAGCGGTTGGTGGGGACACCAACCGCGGGGAACTCCGGTGCTGGGTCCCCACCAGCACATTTAAAATCCTTAACTTAACGACATTGGGCTTTTGATAGCAACAGGCGCCTACTATACCATAGTACAGGTACAGTTCTAGACTTTCGATACTTTCTTACACTCGCAGCCTTCATGATATTTGTCCTGTCAGTCAAATAAATGGCTAACAATAATCAGAAAGTAAATGAAAGTAACGATAGTTTTAGGAAGTGCAAGGCAAGGCCGCCAATCACACAAAATAGCCCATTATCTTCAGCAGCAGCTGACTACAAGGACTGTAGAAACAGATTTAATAGACCTTGCAGAAGATCGGCTTCCACTTTTGGAAGATTCCCTAGGGATTGAAGGACTCGTTCACAAAATCGGCGCCAGGCTTGCCGCCGCAGACGCTTTGTTATTTGTTACTCCCGAATATCATGGAAGCTTTTCAGGAGTGTTAAAAAATGCGCTGGATTACTTTTGGGCCGAGTTTCAGCGAAAACCTATTGGCGTAGCCACTGTGTCGTCTGGCAGGTTGGGCGGTATTAATGCCTCCACACAGTTACAGCATGTAATATTAAGCCTGGGTGCCTATCCCCTACCGCTAAAGCTTCTAGTTCCGGAGATCCATAACGCATTTGAAGTTTCATCAAATCAACTAAACGATACAATCACCGAATCGGCCCGAAAATTTCTTAATGAATTCTTATGGTTTGCCGAAGCGATTGCTGATAAAAAGATGCAGAAGATACAAGATTTAGAAAAGGCCTAACATATATCAAATGGAAACTACAATTAAACAAACAGAGAAAAACAAGCAAATTATTCGTGAGCTTTACCTGGAATGCCTGAATAAGCGCAAATGGGATTTACTGGGAGAGATAATTGACGAAAACTATGAAGGCCCGGTACCGGGAAAAGGGCCTATGGCATTTGAAGCAGCTGTTACAAACATTCTGGAAGCTTTTCCAGGCTTACAGTTTACTATTCAGGATTTGTTGGCAGAGGACGACAAAGTGGTTGTTAGATGGCAGTGGGAGGCAATCAACGAGAATCCCTTTAGAGGCTTTCCCGCCAGCGGCAAAAAGGCGTCAATAAATGGAATTGCGATTTTTGAATTTGAGGAAGACAAGATAATCCGCTCCTGGCTGCAAAATGAAAAACTTGAGCTGATGAAACAAATTGGCGCAATAAGCTTTTAACCTTTGAAAAAAGAAAAGTCCGGTATTACGCTAATACCGGACTTTTTCTTTTTTGCTTAAATCTATTAAAGCATTACTTTTGATAGATTAACCTTTTTTTACAAAAATTAACCTTTACGTATCCATCACATGGAAAGAAAACGATTTAAGATAGTAATTGCTCTAGTTTGTTTCCTTCAAATTTTAACGGTAAATGCTCAAAAAAACTATTCCATTGAAGGATACATTACAGGAATAAAAGATAGCACATTAATTTCTTTAGGTAGAAATGATGGAAGCCTGATTGCCACTATTGCTACGGATACGGTTATTGGGGGCAAATTCAGGTTCAGTGGTAAAATAGATAAAGCCGAAGCGTTTATGATTTTAGGCAGAGGCACGGGTTTCCCATCTATGTGGCTCGATGTATGGGTTGCGCCCAACACCACTGTCAAAATTACCGGCGGCGATAAATTTCTTAAAACCTGGAAGGTAGAAAGCCCTATTAAACAGCAAAAAGAGTTAAATCTTTATATCGAAGCTACTAAAACTGAACTTAACGAGTTGCAGCGACTATCGGTGTCTCGAATGTCTCTTTTTGAAAAGTTGCGGAAGGCAAGTCCTGAGGAGCGTAAACAAGTAAAGAAAGACATTGACTCCTTAAGCCGTTTGCAAGATTCATTTAACGCTCTTGTATATCAGAAAGAAATAACCCTACTGTCCACCAGTGCTATTTCACCTATTTGGATTGATAAATTAAACGGGCTGGCAATGTCAGTAAAATACACCCATAAAGACCTTCGGCAACCTGTAATTAAGTTATACAACAAACTAAACAACGCACAAAAAGAAAGTCCTAAAGGAAGGGAAATCGCTGCATATTTATACCCTCCTCGGATAGTAAAAGACGGCGAGCCGATGGCTGATACCCTATTATACACACTTGAGGGAAAGGCATCTTCTCTGGCTCAATTTAAAGGCAAATATCTGTTGCTTGATTTCTGGAGTATTGGCTGTGGCCCATGCATCTCGGCTATGCCCGATTTAAGAAAGGTATCCGAAGCGTATAAGGACAGCCTCACTGTTATCAGTCTAAGTTTGGACAAAAAAAAGGAAATTTGGGAAAAAGCTTCGGCGCAGGAGAAAATAAGCTGGGTAAATCTTAGTGATGGAAACGGGATGACAGGTATCGCCTCCCGCTACGGAGTTCAGGGGATTCCTCATTATGTGATTATTTCGCCATCCGGGGCAGTTCTCACCTCGTGGACTGGGTTTAGGGAAGGCCTGGTGGAAGAGAAAATAAAGAAATTCATCCATTAAGGGTGGTTGGTTTGGTTACTTATGACATTAAGTTATGAGGCTGGCTTTTTGCGAGTTTTCGCCTTTGATAACACAGGTGCTGCCTCTTACCATTTTCTGTCTTACTTTTTATTCGGGTGTCTTGTCTTTCAAAGGTTCTCATGAGCTCCCCACGGTCGGTTCTTGATAAAAAGGTACTGTGTTAAAATCCAAATATTTTTTGAAAATTTGTATCCATAGAAGGAGAACTTTATTATAGTTCATCCTGTGTAGGCGGACTCTGATCTGCCTACTTACTATAAATCTCCTGTTTCGATTTGTTTTTCTTTTTTGGTTTGATAATTTACGTCAAACTCCGAATCCGTCTTCCATAGTGTATACATCAAAATCAATAATTTTCTTGCTACTGCAGTAACTGCTATTTTTTTTGCTGGTTTTCTTTCACTAAGCTGTTGATAGAATGCTTTCATTGTTGGATTATGCTGACTACTGCATAAAGCAGGCATGTAGAGGGCATTCCTAATGAAGTTGTTACCTTTCTTTGATATTTTGGTTTTACCCTCTCTTTGGCCGGATTGATTGAGTTGGATGTCCAATCCTGAATAACTGACCAGCTGTTTTGCATTACTCACAAGTGCAAAGGCATTGGTTTCTGCTAAAACACAAATCACAGTAATAAAACTAACACCTGGTATTGTACTTAGCTGCTCTATTTTTTCAGACAAAGAGAAATCAGTCTTTGCTTGTGCCCTAAGCTCTGACTCTATTTCCTTTAATTGAGTCTCCAGAAGTTTGATTTGCCTTTTAAGCCTTTTCTCAGTGCTTTTAGGACAGCTATAGCTATGAGATTTGGCATGTAGCTGATTTTTAATCAATACCAGTTTTGCTTTATTCTCTCTATATTCTCTGCTAAGAGCCTTTATTTCCCGCATTGCTTTAGAATGCATTTTCCAATAGTCCAGTTTCCGCTCTAAACCTAACCGGCTTAACAACTGTGCATCTTTACTGTCGGTCTTGGTTTTTATATTAAGGCTCTTGGCAAAGTGCTTCACTTTGTTGGGGAGTAATACGCAAAGCTTCTCGCCCTGATTATTTAACCAATAAGCCAGGTTCTCATAATACACACCGGTGGCTTCCATAATAAATATAACTTCTACATCAGACCGCTCTTTATTTACCCACTTGAGGAGTTCTTGGAACCCGGATTCTGTATTGTTGAATTTTCTTGTCTTGCTGAGTTTCTGTTCCTGGCTTATATCGATACTGCCTATACAGCAATCTAAAAAATCTTTTGAAACATCAATTCCGATACATTGCTTTACGATTACCATTTGTTTTTCTGATTAAAGACTAAGCTTCCTTTCCATCTTTACTCGTATATGCGAGATGCTGAGCTCCCTGGGTACTGTTCAGATTCGGAGAAGCAGAAGAATGGAGAATCTCTCTTTTTCCGGCATATCAATTGACTACCTGTAACCAAATATTTCGTCCATTCCTTAAGCCTGTTCTCCAAAGAAACTTATTTCATTTCAAACATACGAGTAACCAATACTTAGCGAAGCGATCTCATTTATGCCTATTAAAAACAATCAAATAATAAATAAATCAAGAAAAGAACGATGCTTCTGCCCACAGGCTCAAGCGGGCTCCCGAATTACTTGGGATTCTTTTCAGCCCTACGCTCGACTCTTCGCAAAATCGGAAGTACTAGCCTGAAGGTTTTGCCTACGATCATTGTCATTTCCGCCTTCTGTGTTTGAAAAAAATCCCCCACTACCTATGACATAAAATCATGTAGGGGCTTTTTATTGAAGTTTTCGCCTTTGACAACTAAGGAGCTGCTTCCAACTCCTCCTTCTTGTTACTTTTTCTTGATAAAAAGTAACCAAAAATCAAGAAAAGAAAGATGCTTCTACGCTCAAGGCACAAGCGGACCCGCCTTTCTTTTCAGCCCTACGCGCAGCTCTCCGCAACAACGGGCTGCAAGCGTTCAACGGAATTGCCTTCGAAGAATGTCATTTCCGCTTTCTGTGTTTGAAAAAAAATGGAAAACTACCTATGACATAAAATTTATTAGGCGCTTTGTCAGGCTGAGGCCCTCGAAGCCTTAAGCTACCAGCCCTGAAATTCCGTTCCCCCAAGGTCTAGCCTTCGACGGAGCTCAGCTGAGACAAGGCGCTCTCAATGGAATTGCTTACGACATTTTTATCGAAAGCCCTTAAGGCAAACGCAAAAGGATACCTGGACGCTCAACTTTGGTTCTCCCTGGGCTATTGTTTCTAAATCCTAATTCAGTAAAGTAACAAAATCAACAATTTCCGTTAAATTATCGGCCATAGTACCGATAAAATTACACCCTTTCTACTTTGCCTGTATCACTACTTCGGAGGCTTTCAAGCCCTTTCCTTCTACAGATAATTTGATATCTCCGGCTGATGTTTTTGATTGTACCAGCACCACCAGCTTTCCATTAAACAACTTCATTGTTGGCAAGTGAAACTGCTCCAGAGAAGTAGCGTCGCCATTGCAGGCAGCCCTGAAAATACCATTGCCCGTTACCCTGAATTTTAATTGATCATTGACAGTAGGGCAAGGATTGCCTTTTTCATCAAGCACAGAAACTGTAACGAATGAAATATCCTTTCCATCGGCATCGACAACAGTACGATCGGGCTCAAGCACTAGCTTATATGGCTTACCGGCTGTTACTATTGCCTTCTCTGCAGCAGGTTTTCCATTCTTATCGTAAGCAACTACTTTAACAGTTCCGGGTTCGTATTTTACGTCCATCCACATTAAACGATAACGGCTTTGGGGACTAGAGTTGTTTTTCTTTTGCACACCCATGCTCTTACCATTAATAAAAAGCTCGGCACTGTCGTAGTTGGTATACACAAAAACAGGAGTTGTTTGCCCTTCCCTGCCTGGCCAGTTCCAATGCGGTAGAATATGCAGAGTATTGTCGGCGGTATTCCACTGGCTACGGTACAAATAAAATCGGTCTTTAGGTAAACCCGCCAAATCGTTAATACCGAAATATGAACTCCGCGATGGCCAGAAATTATCATATGGTGTAGGTTCTCCCAGATAGTCAAAGCCGGTCCACACGAACTGGCCTATAGTCCAAGGTTTGGTATCCTGAAGAATAAAATCATCTTCCGGCAGGTTAGACCAGCTACAATATTCCATATCATAAGAGGAGCATTGATGATCGTCATATTGCTTTTCAGCTCCCTTTACCACAGGGAATTTATACACCCCTCTCGAACTTACAGTCGAGGCCGTTTCTGAGCCTAAAATAAAACCTTGCGGAAACTGTTTAAAGGCGTCTTCATATAAATGAGTGCGGTAATTCAGTCCCGGAACATCCAGAATTGCTCCAAAACCAGAAGCCATGGTCGCTTTTACCTGGTCCATACCAACGGTTACCGGGCGGGTTGGATCCTCCCGGTGGAAAATTTCCTGCAACCATTTTGCACGTTTAACCCCGTCTGATCCCCATTGGTCTGGAACTTCGTTTCCAGAACTCCACATTACAATGCAAGGGTGATTACGGGTTGCATGTACCAAATTAACCACGTCCTTCTCTGCATCGGCATTAAAGAAGCGATTATATCCATTTTTAACCTTTGGCTTTGCCCACTCATCAAAAGTCTCCGCCAGGAACATAAAGCCCATTTCATCACTTAGCTCCAATTGTTCAAGTGATGGCATATTATGAGAGCTTCTGATGGCATCACATCCCATATCTTTTAAAATCCTTAACTGCCTTCTTAATGCAGCCTCATTTATTACCGAACCCAAAGGGCCCAAATCATGATGCAGGCATACCCCTTTGAACTTTCTGGCCTTACCATTTAAACTGAAGCCAGTACCGGGCTTGTAACTAATTTCCCGAATCCCGAAACGAGTTGTGGTTTCATCTTTTAGCACATTTCCCTGGTATAATCTGGTAACTGCTTTATAGAGATAAGGCGTTTCCGGACTCCATAACTGAGGATTGGAAACGGCTATATTCTGATCAAATTCTTTCCCGAAAAGCGTTTGAGTTTTATCAGATGCAACGGTATCTCCTTTTGCATCTAAAATATATGTCTGCAGGCGAAGATTGCTTCCCGAAACTTTGGTTTTAATATTTACTTTGGCTAAATCTTGCGAGATGAAAGGGGTTGTTATGTAAGTTCCCCATTGATCGATACTTTCCTGTTCTTTAACAATGATCCGTACGTTGCGATATAAGCCTGCCCCCGGATACCAGCGCGATGAAAGCCCCTTATTGCTTAAATGGACAGCAAGCGTATTTTGCATACCTGCTGCTATTTGCTTCGTTATATCAAAATAGAAATAGTTATAGCCATAGTTCCACTCTCCCACCTTTTCTCCATTGATATAAACCTTTGGTTCGCTCATTGCGCCTTCAAACAAAATGAGCACTTTCCGTCCTGGCCGATAATGCGGAAGCGTAAAATAATTCCGGTACCAGGCTTCGCCAATGTAGGGCAAAGATCCTGTCCGCCCGGTTTTCTCGGTAGGTACTTTTTCTCCATTCTGTTCAATGGCAACTATCTGTTTATCTATTTCTTTATCGAAAGGGCCGTAAATGGCCCAATCGTGAGGCACCGTAACAGTTTGCCACTTTTTGTCATTAAAGTCCTTTTTCTGGGCATTATCACTTTTTCCCATAAAAAATTTCCAGTTTGAGGTAAGTTCAGTAACTACCCTTTCCTGAGCAAATGAACAGGAGATTTTAAATAAGAATGGCAAAGCCAGGGCTGAAACAATAAGTGCTCTTCGCATTTTCGACGGTATTGTAAGTATATGCTTTATGGTTATTAGCGGGTAAAATTAGGGGAGAACATTAAAGCCTATAAGGATTTTTGTTCGCAATCACTGATACAATTGTACGGAAATCTAAGCTCTTTATAACTGCATGGCTTAGATCTGCGAATATCTTTTACGGACTGCCAGTAGGGAAATATATCATGCACTAGTTTTAACATCAACCAAAAACAATAGAATGATTAAACGCGTTAATCAAAAAGCCAACCTGTATCAGTTATTCTGAATACAAAGTGCTGACACCTTAAATTTTAGTAAGATGTTTAACAAAAATCCAAAAGCCATGAGTAGAGAGAAGAAAAAATCAACGGCAACTGTGAGCAAAAAGGGGCCGTCGGAATACCAGAAAGAAAAAGCAATGGCAAGCCATATTCGTGTAAAACCGCATTGGTCTAGCAATGCAAATACAGATGCCCATAAAAGCAATACTAACGACAGGCAAGGCAATAAACAAAGTAATAAATACTGAGATTTCACTAACATTTAGAGCAGCCTAATTTTGGGGGAGGAAACACTCCTTAGTTCGGTCCATTCTTTCCAGTTAAAACTCTGCATTTAGGGAAGAAAGAAGGCAAAGAACGGCCCGAACTGGACACCTCCTAGCCTACGTTTTGAATAAAACAATTTAATTTCTACCTTTTAAAAATATTATTGTTGATATAAAATAAATCTGCCACATAAGCGTATATTTGATTATGGATGCAGCAGCACCTTATACACCCATCTTAAATAGCTTCCATTGTATAGCATCAGCCGGCAGTTATATAATTTGTAATACAGATATAATTTGCCATTCAAAAAATCAGACTTCTGCACTTCTATATTAAAAGGGCAGGAAATACAAGCATATTCTCCTCTCCTGATTATCCCAAAGAAAACCTTTCGAAGACACTCGCGATCTGAGCGTATCGATGAATCAACAGCGAACGTCAAACCTGGTTTGAACGTTAAGCTGGCTCCCGATAGTAAAAACGGTAATCATTATTCCCATTCCTAAAACTTAAAAAGTTAAATAACTTACAATAACATACTTAAAATGTACATTCTTCTTTTCTTTATAGGGCATTGGTTCCTGTCCCTTTTTTTTCAAACATTCTTCCTTCACCGTTATGCTTCCCATAAAGTATTTAGCATGAGCCCGTTTTGGGAGAAAACCTTTTACATCTTTACTTACCTGTTTCAAGGTTCGTCTTTTCTAAACCCTTTTGCCTATGCCACTATGCATAGAGACCATCATGCTTATAGCGATACTGAAAAGGACCCGCATTCGCCACATTTCTTTACAGATGTTTTCAAAATGACATGGGCTACGGTTTTAACATTCAGAAGTCACGTAGAAAGAGCCCAAAATCCTTTACTTAAAACTGGCGGAAGTTACCCCCAATGGAATTTTATCGACAGGGTTGGCTCGAGCATTTTATCAAGAATTTTATTTGGGGCTGGATATGTGTGCTTTTATATATTTTTTGCATCCGCATGGTGGATGTTTCTGCTGCTGCCTATTCACTTTTTGATGGGGCCACTTCATGGAGCAATAGTCAACTGGTGTGGCCATAAATATGGCTATTCAAATTTCAACAATGACGACCACTCAAAAAACACCAGTCCGTTTGGATTTTTAATGTTGGGCGAACTGTTTCAGAATAACCATCACAGGTATCCTAACAGCGCAAACTTTGCTCAGAGGTGGTTTGAATTTGACCCTGTATACCCGGTTTTAAAATTCTTTAATTGGGCCAGGATTATTAAATTGAGAAAAATTGCAAATTAATTTGTTTAACAATATCCCAAAAAGACTCATTTGCAATCATTTATGTCATTTAAGAATCCTCTTAAGATAGTATCTTACTTTATTTGATAATAAATAGTTGTTTGCCAATTTATTAAACTACCTTTATAAAATATTAATAATACAATGCAAAAAGGAACAGTAAAATTTTTTAATGAAACTAAAGGTTTCGGATTTATCACACCTGCATCAGGTGGCAGTGAAATCTTTGTTCATTCTACAGGACTTATTGACAATATTCGTGAAAATGATACTGTTCAATATGAAGTGGAACAAGGCAGAAAAGGCCCTAACGCGGTAAATGTAAAAGTAGCTTAATAACTATATAGTATTAATCGTAAAGCATTTCCACAAACGTGGAAATGCTTTTTCATTTTATACCGGCTTGTTCTTAAATTTTCACCTAATACATCAATATTTACATTATCGGGTTAACTGAATAAATCTTCATTTCCGGAAATCCCAGGTAAACGGCATACCAGTTAATCGCATCCTTTATCAAAGCCTCACTTTGATTCTGATATCCTATGGTTTCGAATGCGAGAATCTCCCCATAATTATCGCCGTAAAAATGCACTTCGCTTTTATTGGGTTTAAAAAGTTCGTTCTTTTGATTAAAGACCTGAATCCTCAGATTAATACTTCGCTCGCAAATTATATCACGTTGTTCGGGCATGCCACCCTGAAGGCATTCAAAATTCATAGTATGGGAGGTAATTATATTAAACAATCAGATTATGGCTTTGTTCCACCGCCCCAACAATTACGATCCCTCTATTTCTCGTTAGCCCTTTAGTTGCAAAGCGATTTTTTGAAGAAGCTCGGTTAATACTTCTAGCTTAAATGGCTTAGTGATGAAATCATTCATCCCTGCCTGCAAACAAATCTCTTTATCCTCCGGTAATACATTGGCCGTCATGGCAATAATTACCGGCTCGCTTAAATTCTTATTCGACCGAATTGCCTTGGTTGCGTCGATTCCATCCATTTCCGGCATTAACATATCCATTAGTATAACGCTATAGGAATGTGCTTTTTGCATATCTACGGCTTCTTTACCATTGTTTGCCAATTGGGGCTGGTAGCCCAGCTTGTTAAGTACTTTTACAGCAAGTTTTTGATTGATAATATTATCCTCCGCTATCAGGATGTCTAGCGGATAGGCTTTAGCAAAATCTTCCGATAAAACTTTATTGTTTCCCTGCTCCTGCAAGTTGCCGGAGGAAGGCTTAAGTTGCGCTCGTAATAAAGAACATAGATGTGCCAGCTTTACCGGCTTTGTTAAAACGCCATCAAATATTCCGGAAACTTTTGTTTTACCTTCATTTCCTACGAAACTTAGTGATACGGTTCGTATTGCCGGATTTACCTCTTTTATTAACCTTGCCAATTCTACGCCATCCATTTCTGGCATCTGCATATCTAAAATCGCAAGGCCAAAATCTTGGTTCTTAATTTCAAGCAGCGCTTCATTGCCCGACTGTACCGCTACTACCCTTAATTTACATTGTTCCAAGGTGTTTTTAAGTACGGCCAGGCTGGCTGGATTATCATCCACCACAAGTACCGCTTTTCCTCCGAAACCAGGCATATTAAACGGCTCTTCGTTGTTAACCGGCACCTCGGAAGCTCTGGTATGGATATTAAAACTAAAGGTTGTTCCTTCTCCTAATTTGCTGTCAACATGCACTTCTCCTCCCATCAGTTTAACCAATCTTTCGCTGATAACCAAGCCAAGGCCGGTGCCGCCATATTTTCGGGTGGTAGATGAATCTACTTGAGAAAAGGCTTTAAACAATCTCGATAATTTATCTTCTGGAATACCAATTCCAGTATCGCGGATAGAAAACTGAAGCTCCAGGCTGGCTCCTGATGCATTCAATAAATCTACATTCACAAACACTTCTCCGCGTTGGGTAAACTTAATGGCATTACTAACAAAATTTATTAGTATTTGCCGCAGCCGCAAGCTGTCGCCATTAATCATTACCGGCAAATGAGGGCTTAACTGATAAATTAAATCAAGCCCCCGCTGTGAGGCCTGATTGGCAAAAACATCTAAAACGCCTTCGATACATTGCCTAAGATCAAAATCGTGATTATC
>Ga0307412_10001861_pt1 | contig 11669 bp, 16 predicted proteins | sample DK1Cmetagenome_3_FD_203823 | JGI IMG/M metagenome (GOLD analysis project Ga0307412, IMG submission 203823) | Maize rhizosphere microbial communities from greenhouse at UC Davis, California, United States - DK15-C-1 | ecosystem: Host-associated > Plants > Roots > Rhizosphere > Soil | place: USA...
ATTCGTGTTCGGAGCAGTCCTTTTCGTTGAATGGCTTGTCAGGAGCACCACCCCATGAATTGCCGACCTGGAGATTTGGCGATCGTCGTCGGCGGAGATGGCTACGGCATAGCCGGCGAGATCAGCCGCAAGATGATCGGAAAAATCGTGCGCGTGAAGCATCTACGCGCGCCGATCGGCGATCTGTGCTCATCGCTGATCGTTTGGGCCTTCGACCAGCCATACAAGATGGAGCATCGCGGCAAGACCTACACCATCTTCGGATGCGCCGACGCCTACCTGCGCCCCATCCGCGACCCTGGAGATGATGCCAAGGACGAGATGCTCCACCCCTTACCTAAGGAGGTAGAGGCGTGAGCCTTCTGAAAGCCTCGGCCGTGGCGACCCTGCTCGGCATCAGCGCACGCCAGGTCTATGATTTGGCCGCCTCCGGCGCCCTGCCGGCCTACCGTTTCGGGCGCTCCTGGCGCTTCGAGCCTACAGATATTGCGGAGTACAAGACATCATGCCGATCACAAGGGATAAGGCGCGTGGTCAGTTCGTCTTTGAGTTTGACCGTTGGATCAACGGGGTCCGGGTCCGCGCTCGAAAACGCCTTCCTCGCGCTTGGAATCAAGCCCAAGCAGACGAGTTCGACCGGAAGGAGGGCGCACGCCTCTACGCCACGGCGAACGGGGTCGGTGGTGAACATCACCTCATCGAAGATGCCGTCGCCCTCTACCTCAAAGAGCGAGTCCCAAAGCTCAAGCAAGGCATGAACGTGGCCCGGGAACTGGCGCTCATCAGCAACTTCTACACCGGCCGGCCGCTCAGCGCGCTCCCGGATGTCTGCAAGGCGCTCCGGCTGAAGTCGATGTCGGTCCCGAAGAAGGAAGGCGACAAGCCGCGCGAGCTGTCCGCGGCAACCATCCGCCTGCGCATCAGATACCTGACTGCGGCAACCCGCTGGGCCTGGCGGCATCACAACTTCGGCGAGTTCGATCCCGCTGCAAAGGTGGTCGTCCCGGAGGTGAAGAACGAGCGCCAAATCTACATCGACCGAGCCCAGATGCTGAAGGTCGCCAAGCTGACGAAGAACCGGCAGGCCCGCATGGCGGTGCGCATCGGCTTCTACAGCGGCATGCGGCTGGGCGAGATCCGCCGTGCCGTTCCCAACGGGGACCGCTGGCACCTTGCCACCACGAAGAACGAGGAGCCGCGCATCGTGCCGATTCACCCCCGCGTGGCGGTCTGCGCAAGGAAGTTTGAGGCGCCGGCCAGGATCACCATCCAGAAGAGCGTGAAGGCCGCCTGTGTGGCCGCTGGCATGCCCTGGCTGCACTTCCACGACCTGAGGCACAGCACGGCTTCAGAGCTGGTGAACAACGGCGTGGACCTCTACACGGTCGGTGCTGTGCTGGGCCACAAGGACGCGCGAAGCACGAAGCGCTATGCCCACCTTTCGACCGATCGGCAGGCAGAGGCCATCGGGAAGATTGGACAAAAATCCCCCACCAAGACCCTTCGTCGGGTGGCTTGACGCTATGGTTTCTGTAGCATCAAACCTAGGCTGCTGGCGGAGAGGGTGGGATTCGAACCCACGGTACGGGGATACCGTACGCCTGATTTCGAGTCCGTCATGCGATCTACGCACATGCGCTAAGTACGCGCCACTGTTGGGTTTTTGCTTTCGCGCCAGTCGCACCAAGCGCCTGTTTCGCGCCCAGTTGGGCAAATTTCCCCCTACCAACGGACAGCACGAATACCGCCCGATCAGGCCCGGCACTGAACCCAGAAAACACAAGGAGTTGACCCATGTTCCACATTCCAACGATGGGCGATTTGTGGCCCACGTTTCCCCCGTGAGCCGCTCTTCCAGTTCCAACGATTGGCGGTGATTTCGGTGTTACAAAAGAGTTCTTGCGTTGCTTGATTTCGGTATTACAATACAAGCACACCAACCGAAAGCAGACCATGATCCTCGACACCCTCCGCATCAAGTTCCTCGGCAAGACTGGCACCGTGTACCGTGTCCTCGACAAGACCGGCGAAGTGCTCCGCGTCTTCGAAACCAAAGCAGAGGCGGAAGCCTTCATCAATGGCTAAGGTCTACGACGCACAGGGGGAGGCCGACAAGGCCGCCCGTCGCATCTGCCGTGAAGCCTACGCACGCGGCGGCACGGTGCCGTACAGCCTCGGCCGGCTGCTTGAGTTGAAGCTGAGCCTGAAGGTCGTTCGGGCGGTGTACCGTGGCGCAGATTGGGCGCTAGATGGACAAAAGGCGATTTCCCGGCAACCCGGGGACGCCTACCAACCGCGATGACGCGCCCGCCAAACGACAGGGGCCAAGGCCGCAAGCCGAACCCCCCGGAAGATCAGACCAAGCCGCGCTCGATCAGGTTGAACGATGCCCGCTGGGAGAAGTTGAAGCGGCTGGGTTCCGACTGGTTGGCTAAGGCCATCGACCGAGCAAAGGAAAAGCCGTGACGGATCAGGAACTTCATACGTTCGCTTGGCGTGAATGCAGCACTGGCATGAGCGACCCTTTTTGCTGGTCTGGCAGCGTTCACCTCGTCATGCAAGTGGCCGTCATGTACTTCAAGAAGGGCTACCAATGCGCCGCCGCCATCGACAAGGCCAAAGAGCCCAAAGTCTAGGAGCCCTGGAATGAACGTGCGCCGAGTTTGGACGACTGACGAGCTGCGCGAGATGTCGCAGCTACTTGCGAAGCCGCCCTACCCTCAGTTCCTGGTAGACAACTTGCGGGCTGCTCTGATCTACGCGGCTGATTTGATGGACGCGGCCGATGCGGTTATCAACGCTCAGCGCGGCTCGGACGCCCCTCCCCCTACCTCTATAGAGCAAGGAGAACGAACATGAGCGCTGAGGATATGCCCTGCGGCAGGTGTGACGTTGGCATGTATAGCTATGCCGCTGCACTCACGCCATTGGCTCACAAATTGGTCGCCGAGCCTCGCGCCAGTCGCACCGCCCCGCAATGCAAATCTTTCGACCGTCCGTGCGTGGGAGCCTGCCATTTCATTGAAGCAATCAACGATGATCCGGCGGGATGGGTGGCAATCAAGGCGGAAGCCCTTGCTGCTGCCGCTCTAGGAGAGAAGCAACATGGATGACAGAGCAAGATTTGAGGCGTGGTACGAAGCCGACGCCATGCCAGCGGAGGCCGATTGGTTCAAGCGAGACCCTGATGCACCGGACGAGTATGCACACGGCATGACTTGGAGCGCTTGGAAGGCTTGGCAGGAAGCGACCCAGCAGGAGAGGGAGCGCTCAAAGAAAAGGGACATTACCCCTACCCCGTAGAACCTTTGCCACTCAGGACGATCTGAGAGCTTCTATGCCGTGCTGCCGCCGAGCCTCTACGTAAGCTTGATGCGCTTGCTCGGCGGTGTCGAACAGGCCGAGGTAAAGGCGCTTACCAGCAACCTCTACTTGGCTCTGGAACTTGCGCAATCGGCTATTCCAATGAGCGCCACGCACTTTTGAATGGCTGGTGCTGCTCGCAGGGCTCAGGTTGGTCTGATTAACGGCATTCGTGACCACGCGAAGGTTCTCAATGCGATTGTCCGTCCTCGCGCCGTTGATGTGATCGATTTGTCCCGAAGGCCACTCACCATGAACGTGGAGCCAAGCAAGGCGATGCGCTAGGAAAGCCCCTCCTTCGAGGCGCAAAGCGCAATATCCATACTGGGTCATCCACCCAGGCACCCACAGCCCAATAGTCGATTTGACCTTGTTTGTTAGGGCAATCTTCCGCGCGAACAGGCCGGTCAAAGGGTCAAAATCAAACAGTTCTCGGAGGCGAGATGCCGTCAGCCTTTGTTCCTTCGAGCGTCGCATGTTCGAGATAACGTCTGCGTCAATCATGCCCTGATTTTACGCCATGTGCATCTATCCAGTACGGGTTTTTGCCGATAAAGCCCGCTCTGAGGGATAATCAAGCGCCCTTCAGCCTGGACGGTTGAGCGATCTCGGCCGACGATCAACCAGGTTGAGGGGCATCATCGAAGCCTCTTCGTGGTCCCGGGGTTGTAGCCGGGCCTCAAATGTCGGCCTAACCCGCGGCGAGGGGGCTTCGATGATGGCTACTTCCCGGGGGGGATGACCCCCTTTATGCGCTCAATTGTGCGAAGCCCACCAAGCCCAAGGAGGCCGAGCAGCAACGTAAGCAGCGTCTCCATGTCCAACGATGGGAACGTAATGGGGTTGCCGGCAAGTGCGCACCCCCACGTCAGGAGCGGCAGCACAAGAAACTGCATCGCCAACCCGACACCACAGATCCACATGATGAACGGGCGAGCACCAGACACGAAGAAGCTGCTACTCGCTGCTTCAACCTTGTTGATCTCAGCCTGAGCCGTCGCAAGCTGCGTATCGGCCTGGAGTTTGGCTAGTTCACCCTGTTGAGCCAATTCGACCAGGCGAACCTTTGCCGCTTCCGCCGCAGTCTTGTCGGGGAAGATCTTGTCGAGGATGTCCCCGACGACCGGGAGGATTGAGAGCAGAGGGAGTGCCATCGGTTTATCTCCAGTTGCGCCACCAGTACAGCCACATGTAGAGAGCGATCGGGCTCATGGCAGCCTCTGGAGGTTGCTTGCGATGCGTCTCGCCCAGCCGCGACCAAATCCGCCCCAAGTAGGAAGGTCGGTCATGAACTGGAGCCGAACCCCTGCATAGCGAGCTGGTGCCAGCGCATCCGCCTTCGCTACCGCGCCGAGCGTTGCAGGACCGATGATCCCGTCAGCAGACACGCCAACGACCCGCTGTAGCCACTTCACGGCCTGTTGTGGGCCACTGTTCACCGCGGCATCGAACACATCGAAGCGCAGGCCCTCGGGCAGTTCGTCGGCATGGATTGGGGACCAGTACAGGTCGCGGTAGATCTGCTTCGCCCTATCCCTTGGGAGCGAGCGCATGTCGCCTATGTAGCCGTTCTGACGGGCCACCCGGGCAGTGACACCCCACATGGTCTCGCCGCCTGGATCGCGGGAATCGTTGGCGTATCCGCCCTCGTGGCCTAGCAGCCTGTCGAAAGCCTCATCGAAGTTCATCGCGCGCTCCTTTTGTCCGCCTCTAACGTTTCGACCCTGAACCGCAGGATTGCGAGTTCGCCCTGCACAGTGGCAGCCGTTCCATTCCCAGCCTTCACAGTGATCTTCAAATCAGTCATGTCTTCCCTGAGTTGACCTATCTGGAAGTACATCGTGACGAAGGAACCTGCGACCATGAAGGCAACGCCTAAGAGCCAGGTCAGCGGCAATCGAAAGTCGATCACCTTGGATATGCGAGGCAGCTCGCCGGGTTGGGTGTCTCTATCCACAAATGAACTCCTTAGAAATTGCTTGCTACGCGCTTATTGACACCCGTTCCGCCGTCGCTCACACCGCTAGACAGGTTGTTGCTCACCAGGTTGTCAGCAATGATGTAGCGGTCAGAAGCACCTGAGTTAATGAGGATGCCGAACTGCTGGCGAGTGTTGAAGCCAATGTGGTTTCCAACTATGTTTCCCTGCACACGGAAATCAGAAGTCCCCGACTGGAAGACCAAACCGTGATAAGCACCAGGAGTCTGTTGACCATTTGAGAGAACCTTGCAACTCTCAAAAATAGTCCGAAAAGAACTGGCGTTTATCACCGCTCCATGCTGCCAGTTGTTCACAATCTCGCACTTCTGGAAAGTGATGCAATCGCAAGACGTGATCTCGATTCCAAAGTACGCCTTGGTGCTCGCGAACCAGCAACTTTCAAACGTGGTTGAGACTGTCTTGTTAAGACTCACGCCGTTCTTTGTCGAATCAAAATAGACGTTGGCAAACTTGTTGTACGAAGGTCTTGCGTTGTATGTGTTCGTCGTCGAATCTGTCGTCATCCCATAGACGCCAAACAAGACATCACCGTTCTGCGCCACAAGAGCTTGCACGTTGCCAACTAGACGAATCCCGCCTTGCGTACCACGCGAGAGATTCCCAGCGTTCAGGATGAAATCACTCAAGAAAACATCGTTGACATCCGTCAGCAGCACACCAGCGTTCTCATAGTCGAGAATGTCAAAGTCGCTCACCACCAACGCCACCCCACTTGCTGTGACGTTCAGCCCCACATAACCATTGCGGACAACGAAGTTAGTCAAACTCGCGGCAGAAGATGCGACATTGATCGTGCTGGCCCCTGCAACTGGAGTTCCAGCGTAGGACAATGCAACCCCGTCAATCGCACAGAAGGGAGACACGATGCTGATGACCGGGACATTGAGTGCAGTGCTAAAAATCTGCGTGCCCCATCCATCACCTTGAATGCGTGCCCCGTCCCCTGTCAGCAGGATCGTAGAGGTGACCTTGTACGCCCCTGCTGGGAAGTAGATTCGTTTTCCAGGGTTAGCGCTGATCGCCACATTGATAGCTACCGTGTCGTTGGCAACTCCATCCCCGACAGCCCCGTAGTCCTTCACGCTAACTCGCTCAGCGAGTTTGTTGTAAAGCGTGATCGATCGTTCGCGCAGTTGATCTGGCGAGGGTGCTGGTGGATTTGATGGGGTGTTGCCAGCCGCTAGCCAAGCGAGATATGCCCTGTACTCGTAGTTGTTCTCATCAATTGGGATTGCCAGCCCATCATCCCTCTGGATGTGGGTCGGATACCGGGTATACCTCACAGGTCCGCCGTGGCCGTCCAGTTGAAGTCATAGATGGTTCCAGCAGTGAACAGGCCAGCAGAGGTGTACGTAATCCCCACACCCTTCGTCCCGATTGAATTAGGGCCGGCGATTGAGATGGATGCACCACCTACAGACCGAATCGTCGCCACAACTCCGGTGACAGGTTGGTAGGTGGTGATCACCGGAGAAGACCGCATCTCCAACTCATAAGGGGCGAAGATGATCGTCGTATTCACGTCAATTCCGATGGCACGCCCATTGTTGCCGTTGAGTGATGCAGCGCCAGGGGCTGTCCCTTGGGGATATGACATCTGGAAGAAGCGCTTGCACTTGTTCAATTCATTCTGGAAGTCCGGAGGGCTCCACAGGGGCGCAACCGTACCCTGACCGCACCGGATGATAGAAGCGTCGAGGGTGACGTTCTGCGCTTGGGTTGAGTCAGTCCACACAACCATGTAGAGGTTGTTCATCGTGGATGGAGCGACCACCCCACCAGTGGAAGTGCTGGACACAAGCAGATCAGTCCAAGTCGCCGCTGTCACCGCAGTCGCACCTACAGCAATGGGTGAAGTGTTGGCGACGAAGAAGTTGCCTGCGGTGTAGTTCGTGCTTGACCAGGTATTGACGACATCTCGGGTGGGGGAATCGGCAGTGCTGGTCCACGCCACGAGAGCGCATCGGATCGTCGTCGATGCAGAACAACGCACCTTCAAGGCGAAGGCGATGTTTTGCCCTCGGTAGGCAATGCAATCCCGCGCCTCAACGATCTGGGCAAAGCCGAACCTCTTCGCGCCTGCATCGGGTTGGGTGATCCGCATGGCGAACGGAATCCCATCGGTCGGCTGGGCCAACTGGGAAAGGGTCGTAGACCCGGTGTCGCACAAGTTGACGATGCGATCAAACCCGTAGTTGCCGTCCGCAACCGAAGCCACTGCACGCTGCCAAATCGAACAATCGGGGTTGTCCCAGAGGTTGGGGTACTGATGCCCCAAACTAGGAGGAAATGACGTGCTCGCCGGGGTAATCACCCCATACGCAACAACGGACAGCCCTGAATCCAGAGCGCCAGAGTCGTTGTTGACGACCACTGTGGTATTTGGGGAGCTGTACGTGCTTGAAAGGATGGTGCTGTAGACCGCCCCCCCGGTGTTCGTCGTCTTCAGCCTCCGCCCAGTTTGAAAGGTCTGGGTCTGGTCGCCTGCAACAGTGAAGGATGTTCCGCTTACGTATGTGGGTGTGCCTTGGTAGACGATCCATTGATCAGCAGTGACCGTGTTGTCATTGATCCCGCTCATGTTGTCCAGCGTGCGAAGGGTCACGCCGGCAGCATCCTTAATGACGAACTTGTACGTAGCACCGCCAATCAGCCAGATCTCCCCGTCCTCGTTCACCCCCAGGGTGTTCAGGTCGATCGGAAAGGTGTTCGCCACACCCCCAGCCTGCGTGGTGTAGGTGGTGGCTGGGGTCGATGAGCCTGCGAGGTAGACGTAGATCTCACCACTGTTCAACGGGTCGCCGTTGGCATCGAATTGCTGCCCGTTGATGATGGGCGCGAGGAAGTTCGCCATTCGTGGTCCTTACAAATGAAAAAACCCGCTTGAGCGGGTCTAGAATCTGCCGATGGAGTTCACCGACTGGATGTGGCTGAAGCTGATCGTTATTACGGTCGGCGCATTCGTTTACGGGATCTATCTGGGCTTCAAGGGCCGTTAGTGCCCACTACCGGAGCAGCCCGATAGAACATCTGGGCCAGATCCGGCTCCCCTGCGAACCGAAGCAGGCTATTGGTCTGAGGCTGCCCAAGAAGAGCATTGCGAGCAGCACCGCTGTTCAACAGCATGTTTGCCCCACGACCTACCGCCATACCAGCCCCAACCGCGGGCAGCGTCCCAGTCGCCCCACCCGTCAGAAGCGCACCAGTCCCTAAAACCGTCCGCTGCGCTGCACCATGAGCACCTTCCCGGCTCTTGAGGAACTGAGCGGAGATGTCCGCCAACTCCTGAAGTTCAGGGTTGTTGATGTTCCTCATGTTCGCCAGGCGGGCGATTGAAAGATCACCCTCCACGCCATTCGAGGCGAGCTTTTCGAGGGAAAGCATGTTTCCGTACTGGCGGCGCGTCTGAGCGAAGGCTTTGGCCTCCTCTGGGCCAAGCGAGCGGTTGAGCGCGTCCATCAGCTTTTGCTTCAGGTCAAGCGCATAGAAGGCCTCAGAGCTGTTGCGCCGCCCGATCTGATCGAGGGTCTTTTTGATGTTGTACGCCGCCTGCCCGTCGATCTGGCCTGAAGCAGCCTTGGCAAGGATGTCGTCTACCTGATTGCTGATGATCTTGGCGCCATCACTCCCCAGTTCCCGACTTGCCTTGTTGGCCGATTCGGCCAGGTCTTGCATGAACTGCTCATCAACATTGACCTTGGTTTTGGTCAGCACGTTGTCGAACTTGGCGCCGAGATCGTCACTGGCCTTGCGAAGCGCAAGCGTCACGTTGTCGGAATCCTGACCAAAGGAGCGAGTCACCGCCCGATTCAGTTGGTCCTGCATCTTCCTCATCGTGCCAGTGCGACCACTTAGGGGGACGTACTCAAGGCTAGAGGCGACAGCGTTTAGCGGCTTGCTATTGACCAGGCGATCGGCTGGGATGTCGATCCCCAGCTCCTTCGCCCTGATGGCAAGAGCCTTCACCTCATCCGACATGCCGCCACCAGATAGCCCGCGACCGATCACCTTCCCGACCGTTCCAGCCGTCTTGGCAGCAACAGGGATAGCGCCACTGATCAATGCCCCAGTCCCTGCATCATCGGGGTTCACAAGGCCTGCCGAGGCGCCACCAGACACCGCGCCACCACCGGCACGCAGGGCGAGATTCCCAGCACCTTGAACGAGGGTCGTGGCAGGCGCACCACCAACCGTCATGCCGCCAGACTGGATGGCGTTCCCGAACTTCCCAACGATATTGCCGACCAAGGGTAGCGCAGGAGCGACAGCCTTCAATGGAGCCGCCAGAGCCCCGCCCACTCCAGCGGTCCCGGCGATCTGCGCCGTGAGATCGCCGGCTTGATAGGCCAGGCTGGTCGGAGCCTCCTTGTCATAGGCGGCGAGGCTCCCTTGACGTTCGAGATTGGCAACCTCGGCCGGGCTCATCGGCTTCTTGCCGGTGATCAGGCCAGAGAGCGACTGCTGCGGTCGCTGGAACTCGGGATTGATCAGGGGATTCGGCTCCGATGGGATGGCATCGGCTGCGGCTTTCGTTCCGGAATTGATGATCGTATTGCCCATACGAGCAGCGCCACGGATGAACCCCTTTCCAAGATCCGTTGCGACCTCGCGCGAAGCATTAAGAGCGCCTCGGGCTTGACCGAGAAGGCTAGGCTCATCAGCGGAAGTCCCGCGCACCTCAACGCGCGGGATCTCTGCCGGCTTCATCTTCTGGTAAGCCGCCATCAGTTCATCGTCGCTCATCTTCGAGTAGGGCGACTCTTGGGGCGCTTGCTCGCCAGCGCCAGCAAAGACGCTCTTGCCTTGCGCCAGACGTTGCTTGGCGAACTCCGCCGCCTTGCGGACGAGCGCCTCCGGTGGCTGTTCGTCTGGCCTCATGGACAACACCTGATCCACCTCGGCCTTTGAAAGAGTCGGCACAAGAAGTGGAATATCCATTTCCTTGCCGCCGATGTTCACACCCACCGAGACCTCGGTAGAGACATTGCCGTCCGGCCGCTTCAGTTCACCGAAGAAACCCAATCCCTTCGAGGTGCCGTCAGGCCGATTGCCGTAGTTCGGTTGGCCTGCGTTCGCGGACGGAATCACAGCATCAGTGATCGCCTTCCCTGCCACCATGATCGGGTTCATCGGCTCCTTGGGCAAACGTGCGGCTACTTGCTGTCCGTACTGGAGGGTTGTGGGGGCGTCTGGGTTGCGCGGGTCGGAAACGGCGACTCCCCGGCGAGCTTTCTCAAGTCCACCGGGGCCGCCGTAGTATCCTGCCGCAGTAAGTGCCGGATCGCCTCCAGCTTGCTCGAAAAGCTGCTTGACGTAGCGGATGCCTGCTCGTGCGTTCTGCGTCGGGTCATTGATGTCCCAATCTTTGTCGGCAACACTCTTGAACGTCGCAGGGATGATCTGCATCCCACCGACAGCACCAGCGTTCGAGGTCTTGGTGTTCTTCCCCGACCCTGATTCCTGCTGATAGATGCTCCGCGCGACATCCGCGGCTTTTCCGGTCACGCCTTCCGCAGACAGCGCCGCCTCGAATGGATCTTTGGCCTTCTTGTATAGCGCCAACAGGTCAGCGTCAGAAAGAGAGGCGTAATCGGTCATTTCAGGAGCCCACGTTTACGAAGTTCGGCCTCCAGGCCGGATGCATCGATTCCGGCCGGTTGAGTGGATTCACCCTTCTTGCCAACCACCCGAGCTCGGGCCGCGTTCATGTCCGTCTTGATGCGCTCGATCGACTCGCGGAAAGCCTTCTCGCCCATGTTCGGGTTCAACGCACCGACAGCCTGGGTCAGTTTGCGGCCTTCAGCATCCGATAGCGCACCCATGCCCTTGAGCTGGGCAACCATCGGAACGAAGGCTTGCGATTGGAAGGTGTCCAACTCGGCTTGGAAGTTGGCCGAGTCACTGCCAGGCATGGTCGGGAGTTTCCCCATAAGGCCCACAGACCGCTCCAAGCCCTTGTGCGTACTGAGACGATCGAGCGTGCCTAGCATCGTGTCAAAACTCGCAATCTGTCCGGCCTTCGTCATGTCAGCCGTTTCTTGCTTCTGCTCACGCTTCAGCTTGTTCTCTTCAACCTTGGTCGCGTTGAACTCACGAGCGCGCTCATCGGCCATTACGGCGTTCTGGCGCGAATTCGCAACTGTGGCTGCATTGTTCGCGTTGGAAGTCTGGGCCTGGAGCTTGGCATTGGCATTCGGGGTGGTGTACTCCATCGCCTTCCACTTCTGCTCAAGTTGGTCCTTCACGGTCATGGCTTGAGCGCGCTTCTGCTCGATCAAAGCAGGGTCGTATTGTTCCGGCAACT
>Ga0307412_10001862_pt1 | contig 11665 bp, 10 predicted proteins | sample DK1Cmetagenome_3_FD_203823 | JGI IMG/M metagenome (GOLD analysis project Ga0307412, IMG submission 203823) | Maize rhizosphere microbial communities from greenhouse at UC Davis, California, United States - DK15-C-1 | ecosystem: Host-associated > Plants > Roots > Rhizosphere > Soil | place: USA...
GCGTACATGGACGCTGCCACCCGTTTCCCCACCAGCGCCCTGACCGTGCTGGAGACGGAAAAGCCCTGGGCGGAGCTGGACGGGCAGGACGCCAGGATCACCAGGTTCAAGGTGCCCCGCGCCCACTAGCCAGGGTTCCGGCAGTGACGTTCTGGCACAGCGGTTCCGGCACAGCAGTTCTGGCAGAGTAGGGAGCGTGAATCTCCGGGACTCCCTGCTTGCAGTGCTGGTTGCCGTGCTGTGGGGCCTGAACTTCGTGGCGATCGACATCGGCCTGCACCCGGGCGGCACGGACGTGCCCCCGCTCCTGTTCGTGGCCATGCGCTTCGTCCTGGTGGTCCTGCCCTGGATCTTCTTCATCAGGAAGCCGGACGTGGGCTGGAAGGCGGTCCTCGGCGTCGGGCTTTTCATGAGTGCGGGCCAGTTCGGCCTCCTCTACCTGTCCATGGCGCTGGGCATGCCGGCCGGCCTTGCGTCACTCGTCCTGCAGGCACAGGTGCTGCTGACCGTCCTCCTCGCCGCGGCGTTCCTCGGCGAGCGGCCGAACCGGAGGCAGCTGGCCGGCGTCGTCCTGGGCGTGGCAGGCCTCGCCGTCGTCGCGGTGGGCCGGAGTGCCGTTGCGCCCCTGCTGCCGTTCCTGATTGTGCTCGCCGCGGCCCTGTCCTGGGCGACGGGAAACGTCATCGCCCGGAAAGCGAAAGCAGCCTCGGGGCTGGGCCTGGTGGTCTGGTCCGGGGCCGTGGTTCCGGTACCCCTCACCGCCCTCTCGCTGCTGGTGGACGGCCCGGACGCGGTCCTCGCCACGCTCGCCAACCTTCAGGCGCCCACCGTCCTCACCGCGCTCTACACCGCCGTTTTTGCCTCACTGGTGGGCTACGGCATCTGGAACCGGCTCCTGGCCAGCCACCCGTCGTCGGCCGTTGTCCCGTTTACGCTGCTGGTCCCCGTGGTGGGGATGACGGCCGCCTGGCTTGTGCTGGGGGAAGTGCCGACGCCCACCGAGCTCGCCGGCGGCCTCCTGCTCCTGGGCGGAGTGGCGACGGCGGTGCTGACCCTGGGCAGGCGGCGTCAGCGCCGCGGGGTGGAACCGGGGCCGGGCTTGGCCGCAGGCCTGCGGGCGGGAGCAACGGGCGACGACGGCCGCTTGGCTGCCGGGGGTACGCGCGACGTGGTCCCCGGCCCGGAAACGCGCTGAACCGCCCCGCTTCGTGCTGTCCCGCTTTTTGCAGCGCTGCCCTTTGCTGCGCTGCCTTTTGCTGCCGCGGCTTTAGGTCCGGCGGCCCTGGGTGCGGCTCCTTTGGCCGCCGGCCGGGAAGGTGCCGGCCGCCGCTTCGCCGGGGGCCGCCGGGCCGGCGCAATCTGCCTGCCCGCAGGCCAGGCGGCACCGATGAACAGGACCAGGAACGTTGCCACAAAGGACACCGCCGCACCGACGAAATAGTTGTCCGGATCATCCGTGGGCAGGGGCGTGCCCAGGAACGAGGACTGGCCGTCAAAGGCCAGTTCCCAGGTGCTCAGGAATGCCAGGGCGAAGCCGACAGTGAGGCTGGTGCCGGCGCCAACGCAGAGCAGCACCAACCGTCGGCCACGCACCAGGACCTCGCCGATGGCGGACAGATACGCAAGGGCCAGCACGCCAAGGAACGCGACGAATACCGGCTCGGCGAGGGTCATCCCCGTGAGCACGAGCAGCAACGCGGCAACGATGCCGGCGACAACCGCAAACTTTCCGCTGTTCCCCATGTGGCGCATGTGCACCATCATTCCCGAGGAGCGGGCAGCTTCAGGACGTAGCCGCGCATGATGGCCATGATTGCCGCAACGCTTTGGTCACGGCTGCGCTCAGGGTTGTAGGTCTGCCGGTCGAGCCCCACCACAAAGCAGGCACCGAAGATTGCCGTCTCCAGGCTTCCCCGGGACACGGACTCGTCCACCGGGTAGGCCTTCGCCACATCGTCCACGGCCTGGGCGATGACAGCCAGCAGCTCGCCGCGCAGCACTGCGAAGGTGCCCTGCCATTCGCTGGGCGTCCGCCAGTTCTCGCTGACCCAGAGCCGGGCGAAGGACGGGTACTCGGCCATGAAGTCCATGGCCTGGCCGATCATGGCTTCCATGGCCGGCAGCGGATCCTTGGCCGGCTCTGTCCGGGCCTCGAGCAGCCGGGACTTCAGGATGTCCACGCCGTGACGCAGCAGCTGCGCGATGAGTTCGGACTTGCTGCCGAAGTTGTAGTAGACGGTGCCTTTCGACACTCCCGCGGCATGGGCGATCTCGTCCACGGTGACGTTGGCGGCCCCGCGCTGGCCGATAAGCTCCATGGACGCGTCGAAGAGCTTCTGCCGGGTAGCAGTGGTCCGTCCTGGCCGCTGCCCCTTTGCTGCCGCCGGCGGGCCGGAGGTCATGCTGCAATCTCCGGTTTGAGGGTTTTCAACGTCCAGTACTTGTTCCTGCGCACGGCCAGCGTGGACAGGACGGCGCCCAGCAGGGTGTAGCCCAGGAGCCCGAGGACGGTGGGGACGATCATGGACAGGTCGGCACCGTAGATCAGGTGCCGCATGCCGGTGACCACGTATCCCATCGGCAGGACCTGGTGCACCACGTGGAGGGGCTCCGGAGTGGTCTGCCATGGGAACGTGCCCCCGGAGGACACCAGTTGCAGCACCAGCAGGATCAGCACCACCAGTTTGCCCGGCGAACCCAGCAGCGCCACGATGCCCTGGATGAGGGCGCTGAATGCCGTGGCCGCCGCCAGCATGAAGAGCCACATGAGGACCGGGTGCACCGGGTTCAGCCCCAGTGCGAGGTTCACCACGAGGGTGAGCAGGGTGGCCTGGACCGCGGACACCGCCAGGAACGGCAGCCAGCCGCCGACGGCGATTTTCCAGGACGGCGCGTTGGATGCCAGGGCCCGCTGCGTAATGGGCCGCATGACCTGCACCAGCATGAAGATGCCGATCCACAGCGCCAGGGTGAGGAAGAACGGCGCAAGCCCCGCCCCGTAGGAATCGGCCTTCGCCTGGGACACGTTGCTGACTGCAACAGGATCAGCCATCACCCGCGACAGATTGCTCTTCTGCGCGTCATCCGGGTTGGGCACCTGTCCCGCACCCTTGCCCAGCTCGTCCGCCAGCGAACGTGAGCCATCGGCAGCGGTGGCAGCCCCCGACGCAAGCTGTGCCGCGCCGGCATCCAGCTTCCGTGCGCCTTCCGCAAGGCCGGCAGTGCCGTCCAGCGCTGCCTGTCCTCCAGTTGCCAGTGTGGCGGCACCGGTGTGCAGCTGCTCCGCACCGCTGGACGCCTGCTGGACGGCGTCCTTGAGTGCCGGCGTTCCGGCGGCGAGCTGAGCTGCGCCGACGCTGACGGACTCGGCACCGTCAGCCAGTTGCTGGACCTGGGCGGCGTCCGTCTGGACCTTGGCCTTCGCCGCCGCCACCGGGCTGGACGCCGCCGTCGCGTCGAAGTCGGCCAGGACACTGTCGGCCTGTTCCTGGGTCAGGACGCCGGCGGCGACCAGCCGGGTGTTCGATTCAATGACGCGGGTACGGAGTCCCTGGTCCGCCGTTTCCAGCTGGACGGCCACATCCTGGAACTTCGCGTTCAGCTGGGCGTTGCCGGCTGCCACCTGCGCAGCCCCCGTGGCAAGGGTCTGTGTGTCGGTGGGCAAGGACGCGGTCTTGTCCTTGAGGACGGACAGGCCGCTGCTGAGTTGTCCGGCGCCGTCGGTCAGCTGGTTGGCGCCGTCCCGCAGCTTCAGTTGGCCTGCGTAAAGGTCGTCAGCGCCGGCGCTGAGGCTGGACGTTCCCTCCTGGAGCCCGGTGGCACCGTCCCGAAGTTGCACCACGCCGTCGGCCAGCCGGCCGGCGCCATCAGCGGCCTGCACCATCCGCGTATGGATGGTACCGAAGCCGGTCAACAGCTGGTTGGCCGTTTCCTCGCCCACCTCCGTGGCTACGGTGCTGTGCACGGACGTGGTCAGCTTGTCCACGATGGTGCTCAGGAGATAGTTGTTCGCGTCGTTCGTGGTGACGTTCAGCATCGCCTGGCTGGCCGAATCAAAGCTGCCCGGCGATACGAGGTTGGCGGAAAAGTCTTTCGGGATCTTCAGGGCGAACGCATACTCACCGTCGCTGACCCCCTGGTCGGCTTCCTCGGTGCTTGCCACCGGAACCCAGTGGAAGACGTTGCCCTCCACCAGGCTGTCTGCGACTTTGGTCCCGGCGGCAAGCTGGGTGCCGTCGCTGGCGGTGGCGCCGGTGTCCTCCACAACCAGCGCCGCATCCAGGTGGTCCAGGTTTCCGTACGGGTCCCAGTTGGCATAGAGATAGACGGCGCCGTACAGCAGGGGAACCATCGTCAGCGCCAGGATGGTCAGCTTGGGCAGCAGGCCGCCCGTCATGCGCTTGAGTTCGGAGCGGGCCAGCCGCAGTACGGTCACTTGGCAACCTCTGTTTCAAAGTGGGTGTGCTGGTGGTCCGGGCGGTGGTCCGCGTCGCCTTGCGCCCCTGCTTCCTCCCGCGGCCCTGCTTCCTCCCCAAGATCCGCCGCTTCCCGTGGGAGTGCGCGGCCCCCGGTTTCGCGGGCCGCCTCGGCGTTTCCGATCTCCACGGCTGGACCGGTCCATGACGGCGGGAGGGCACTGACGGTGGCTACGACGGCGAGCGGTCGCCCGGCGTCGGACGCCAACTGCCGGAGCTGCGGCAGCCAGTCTCGTTCATCCACGCTGTGCCTATCCGGTGAGTCCACTACCAGCAGGTCGGTGCGGGGGTTGGCGAGGGCCAGGGAGGCGAGGAGCCTAAGCCGGCGGCGCGGCTCCAGCTGCTCGGTCCAGAGGCCGGCAATATCCTCAAAGCCGTTGACCTTGAGCCAGGGCCCGCTCAGCAGCGCTCCCCGGTAACGGCGCGGGACCAGGGCCAGGTCCTCCGTCACGAGGTCGCGGACGCTCAGGTGCTGCTCGGGTTCGTTGACGCCGGGGGAGTCCACCAACGCACTGGCAAGCCGAAGCTGGCGGATGCGCTGGTGGCTGTCCCAGCTGAGCATCCCGCTGCTGGGCTTCATCCTGCCGCTCAGGACCAGGGCAAGGGCTGTCCTGTGGTCCTGGCGCCTGCCGGTGGCGAGAAGCAGTTCGCCCCGGCTGACGCTGAGCGAGGTGGATGGAAGCAGGGAATCGCGGCGGCCTTTGACGTGGAGCTGGTGCGCTGAAAGCAAGAATCGCCTTTCACGGGGAATGCGGCTGCTTCCAGCTTAACAAAACTGACCGGTCAGTTCAAAAATCTTGTCACAGGCCGTACTTCTCCAAAAGACGCAACCACACCTCGCTGATGGTCGGATAGGACGGCACGGCATGCCACAGGCGGTCCAACGGAACTTCGCCCACGACGGCGATGGTTGCGGCGTGCAGCAGTTCGGCTACGTCCGGTCCGGCGAACGTGGCCCCGAGGAGGACCTTGCGGTCCTCGTCCACCACCAGTTGCGCCCAGCCCTCGTAGTTTTCGGAATGGAGTGAGGATCCGGCCACCTGGATGGGAAGCTCCACGGAGGAGGCCTTATATCCGTCCTCCCTCGCCTTCTCCAGGGTGCGCCCCACGGAGGCCAGCTCAGGGTCGGTAAAGACCACGCCCGGCACTGCATGCCGGTTGGCGGTCTGGGCGTAACGGCTCCATTCGGCCGGCGCGCCTTTCAGTTCCCCTTTTGCACGGGCGGCGATGGCGTCGCCCGTGGCACGGGCCTCGTACTTTCCCTGGTGCGTGTAGAGGTTGTTGCCGGCGGCGTCACCCACCGCATACAGCCAGGGCTCGTCTCCCGGCGTTCCCACTACCAGGCCGGTGGCGTCGGTAGCCAGGACGAGGTGGCCGTCCTTGTCCGGTTCGAAGCCAAGGCTTTCCAGGCCGAGCCCCTCCAGTGCGGGGTGCCGGCCGGTGGAGACCAGGACCTTGTTGGCCGTTACGGTGGACCCGTCGGACAGCGCCAGGCCGAACGTGCCGTCGTCGTTTTCGCTGATGCGCTCGGTAGCCGTGTTGAGGCGGAGTTCGACGCCGTCCGCGCGCAGCCCCGCGGCCACAAGCCGTGCGGCCTCCTCCGGAAAGTTCCGCAGCAGGCCGCTGCGCGCCACGAGTGTTACATCGGATCCCAGGCGGGCGAATGCCTGGGCAAGTTCGGTGCCCGCCACGCCGCCGCCAAGGACGGCCAGCCGCTCCGGGACTTCTTTCGCCGATGTCGCTTCGCGGGTGCCCCACACCTGGAGGTCCTGCAGTCCCTCGATGGTTGGAGTGTTGGGCATGGAGCCGGTTGCCAGGACTACCGCCTGCCGCGCCCGGAGCCGGTGCGAGGTTCCGTCCAGTCCGGCCACCTCCACGGTCTTGGCCGCCGTGAGCCATGCGTGGCCGCGGACCAGTTCGATGCCCGCCTCCTTGACCCATGACACCTGGCCGTCGTCCTGCCAGTTGGCGGTCATGTAATCCCGGCGCTTCAGCACGGCTGCAGCGTCCAGCGTGCGCGTGACGGCCTCTTTTGCGCCCGGCGTGGTCTGTGCGCCATGCAGTGCTGTGCCCGGCCGGAGCAGTGCCTTGGACGGCATGCAGGCCCAGTAGGAGCACTCGCCGCCTACCAGTTCTGCCTCCACCAGGACTGCCGTCAGTCCTCCCTGGACCACCCGGTCCGCCACGTTTTCCCCTACGGCGCCTGCGCCGATCACCACTACGTCAAATTCGCGCTCAACAGCGTCCGGCATCATGGGGAAAGCCTACGCCCGGGCGGTGACAGGACGGGTCGCCGGCAGGTGGGGTACCGGCTGGATGGATGCTCGCCGGACGGGGCGCTGGATAATGGAAAGGAGCTGGTTAACGCAAAAGGTCCGCACCGGCGAACCGGTGCGGACCTCATCTGTGCGCCCAAAGGGATTCGAACCCCTGACCTTCTGTTCCGTAGACAGACGCTCTATCCAGCTGAGCTATGGGCGCATCTCGTGTCCCTGGAGAAGAACCGCTCTCCCTGAACCTCGAATTACTTTACGCGAGGTTGGCCGCCGTGCCAAATCTAAAGCGGTGTAATCTGCATGACTAGACCGGTATAGGTGACCTTTGTCACTTAATCGACGATTTTCGGGCTGTTATTCCTTGAATTCTCGCGGAATCCGGTTTTTCCAGGGTCATTTGCCCGACATCCCGCTCGAAACCGCCGGTGGTCCGGACCATAGCATTTAGTCCACACCGATGAACCCGAGGAAGGGAACCGAAATGGGCGATCTGGCGCAGAAGCCGCTGCTTGAGAAAGCACCCACCACACATGCCGGTCTGCTGGCATGGGTCGAAGAGGTTGCTGAGCTTACGCAGCCGGACCGCATCTACTGGGTTGACGGATCCGAAGAGGAAAACACCCGTCTCACCGATGAGCTTGTTGCAGCCGGAACCCTGACCCGGCTGAACCAGGAGCTGTTCCCCAACTCCTTCGCCGCTTTCTCGGACCCGGCTGACGTGGCCCGCGTGGAGGAGCAGACCTTTATCTGCTCCGAGAACAAGCGCGACGCCGGCTTCACCAACAACTGGATGGCCCCGGCCGAGATGAAGGAAAAGCTGCGCGGCCTGTTTGCCGGTTCCATGCGCGGCCGCACCATGTACGTCATCCCGTTCGTGATGGGCCACCTGGATGCCGAGGACCCGAAGTTTGGCGTGGAGATCACGGACAGCGCCTACGTTGTTGCCTCCATGCGCATCATGGCCAACATCGGTACTGCCGTACTGGACAAGATCACGGCAACGAACGCATTCTTTGTACCGGCCCTGCACTCTCTGGGCGCTCCGCTGGAGCCGGGCCAGGAAGATGTGCCCTGGCCCTGCAACCCCGACAAGTGGATTGTCCACTTCCCGGAGGAGCGCTCCATCTGGTCCTTCGGCTCCGGTTACGGCGGAAACGCGCTGCTGGGCAAGAAGTGCTACGCCCTGCGCATCGCCTCTGTCATGGCGCGCGACGAGGGCTGGCTGGCCGAGCACATGCTCATCCTCAAGCTGACCTCGCCGGAGAAGAAGAACTACTACGTCTCCGCGGCCTTCCCGTCAGCCTGCGGCAAGACCAACCTTGCCCTGCTCGATCCCACCATTGAAGGCTGGGAGGTGGAGACCCTCGGCGATGACATCACCTGGATGCGGATCGGCAAGGAGGGTGAGCTGCGCGCCACCAACCCCGAGGCCGGCCTGTTTGGCGTGGCCCCCGGCACCGGCTGGGGCACCAACCCGAACGCCATGCGTGCCATCGCCAAGGGCCACAGCATCTTCACCAACGTGGCATTGACCGACGACGGCGGTGTCTGGTGGGAGGGCATGACCGACGAGGTGCCTGCGCACCTGACCGACTGGCAGGGCAACTCCTGGACGCCCGACTCCGACAAGCCGGCCGCACACCCGAACTCCCGGTTCTGCACCCCGATCTCGCAGATCGACATGCTGGCCGAGGAGTACTACAGCCCGGAGGGTGTGGAGCTCTCCGCGATCCTCTTCGGCGGCCGCCGCAAGACCACTGTTCCCCTGGTCACCCAGGCGCGCAGCTGGACCAACGGCATCTTCATGGGCTCCACGCTCTCGTCAGAGACAACTGCCGCCGCTGCCGGGCAGGTCGGCGTGCTGCGCCGCGACCCCATGGCCATGCTTCCCTTTATCGGATACGACGCAGGCGACTACCTGAAGCACTGGATCAGCGTGTCCGGTAAAGCCAACCCTGCGCGGCTGCCCCACATCTTCCTGGTCAACTGGTTCCGCCGCACAGCCGACGGCGGCTTCGCCTGGCCCGGTTTCGGCGACAACGCCCGCGTCCTGAAGTGGGCCATTGAGCGCATCGAAGGCAAGGCTGACGCCATCGAGACCCCCATCGGGTTCGTCCCGACCGGGGACTCGCTGGACCTCACCGGCCTGGACCTGACCCACGCCCACGTGGAGGACGCAGTCCGCGTCGACCGCGAGGAATGGGATGCCGAACTGGCCTCCATCGAGGAATGGTACGCAAAGTTCGGTGATTCGCTTCCTGAGGCGCTGCGCGCTGAACTCGAGTCGCTCAAGGAGCGCATGTCGAAGCACTAGCGTTCGGTTGTACCAACGACGGCGGCCCCGCACCTTTGAATGTAAAGGTGCGGGGCCGCCGTCGTTACTGTATCGACTGCTCCGCAGGCGCCCTTTTCACCCTGCAAAAGGGCCGCTGCGGAGCAATCGATGAACAGGCCTAGCTGGCCAGCCAGATGTCCGGGCCGAAGACTTCGTAGTGGATGCTGGTGGCCGGGACGCCGGCGTCGATGGCCTCGTTGCGGATCTTCTGCATGAAGGGCAGCGGACCGCACAGGTACAGGGATGCATTGGCAGGGAGATCCACCTCCCGCAGCGACATGAAGCCCTCGCGGGCACCCGCCTCGGGCTGTTCCAGCCACAGCTGCAGTTCGGCGCTGTCCAGGCGCTCGACGTCGTCCGTCATCTGGCCGCGCAGCGCCCAGCTGTCCAGGGTGCTTTCCGCATGCAGCACCAGGACCTGCCGGTCGGTTCCGGCCTCGGCCAGTGAACGCAGGATGGAGGCAGTGGGGGTGCAGCCGATGCCGGCAGATGCGAGGACAACCGGACCGTCACCCTCCTTGAGCGTGATCTCGCCATACGGGTTGGAGATTTCCAGGATGTCGCCCACCTGCACGTCACGGTGCAGGACCGGGGAAACCTCCCCGCCGTCGTCAAGCTTGGTGGTGAAGGTGCGGATGGTCCCGGCGTCTGCCGACAGGGAGTACTGGCGGACCTGCCGGAGCCCTTCCGGGAGGACCACCTTGACGCTGATGTACTGGCCGGGAAGAGCCGGCGTGACCGGGGTGTCGTCCGCAGGCTCCAGGGTGAAGGTCATGGCACCGGTGCCGGCCGGGGTCTTCGCAGCCACGCGCCAAGGCATCCACATCCGGTCGTTCGCCTGGCTGGCGTACAGCCCCTTCTCGAGCTTGATCAGGGCGTCCGCCATCAGCCAGTAGACCTCGGTCCAGGCTTCGGCGATCTCGGGCGTGATGACCCCGGCGAGGTCCTCGGCAATGGCAGCGAACAGGTGTTCGTAGACCACCTGGTACTGCGGCTCCGTGATGCCCAGGGAAGCGTGCTTGTGGGCGATCCGGGACAGGACCGCCTCCGGAAGCGTGCCCGGGTTGTTCACCAGGTGGGTGGCGAACGCCGCGATGCTGCCCGCCAGGGCCTGCTGCTGGTTGCCCGAACGCTGGTTGGAGCGGCTGAACAGCCCGTCCAGCAGTTCGGGGTGGGCGGCGAAAAGGCGGGAGTAGAACTTGGGCGTGATCGCGCCGATCCGTGACCCGACCAGCGGCAGGGTGGCTTCGATGACGGGGCGGGACTTTTCCGAGAGCATGCGGACTCCTGAGATAGCGGCCGGGGCCTTCGTCCGGCCAGATGCGAATACATGCATTTGAAATGCGTGTTTTCATACCTCAAGTTCTACAGCTCGTAGAAGATGAAATCAAATTGTGCGCAGATGTTGCGGGCGCACGCCAGGAATGCTGTCCGGTAACCCGTTTACAGTCCGGGCCGGAGGGCGATCCTCTCGAAAACCGGGGCCATTTGCCGTGACCCGGGCAGGTCCGCGATCACCACGGAATCCAGCTCCCGGTAGAACGCCTCCCGGGCCCTCGCCAGGGCTGCGCGCAGCTTGCACTCATTGATGAGCGGGCAGTTGCCTGTTGTCGCCATGCACTCGGCCGGGTCCGTGCGGGTATCGAGCTCGCGCAGGATCTGGCCGACCGTTGCCGTGCGGCCGGCATGGCTCAGCCGTGAACCGCCGGTCCGGCCCCGCACCACTTCGATCAGCCCAAGGCTCCGCAGCTTTGCCATGGCCTTGCTGACGTGGTTGTAGGGCGTCCCCACCGAATCCGCGATGTTCTGCGTGGTCAGGAGCTCGCCACCGGGAACGGCGGCGAGCACCATCAGTGCACGCAGGCTGACGTCGGCGAACGCGTTGATCTTCATGGCCGGCGCGGTCTAGTCCACCCAGATTGCAGGTTCGTTGGTATCGGCACCCAGTTCACCGAATTCCCACGTCCGGGTGGCTGTGTTGGCCGCGTAGGGCAGCACCGCGGCGAAGACTGAACCGTCGCGGTGTTCGGCTGCCACATGGATGGCGTCCGAGTCTTCCTCCACCAGCAGGATGTCGCATACGATGGCGGCCGCGCGGAAGTCATCCCGGTTCTGCCGCAGCAGGGTGTGGAGGTCGCTGATCATCGCATCGGCGTCGAAGTCCGCATCCGGATCATCCGCCGCATCGGCGGGGGAGACGGCAACAAGCCGCACCTCGCCGTCGTTCTGGACCGTAAGGGCGAAGGGCAGGAAGCCGCCGTTGCGCTGCAGTTGCTCCTGGGCAGCGCTGACGCCCGTCCCCAGGAGATTCTCCAGGTCGGTTGCAGTGCTGTCCGGCACAGAATCGCGCCACGCGCCCTGTCCTTCAGCTCCCGGCAGCGTCCCGTCAGCCATCGCGCCCTAGGCCCGGACGATCGACAGGACACGGTCGCGGATGCGTTCCATGGTGCCGCGGTCCGTGGCCTCTGCGTTGAGCCGGAGGAACGGTTCGGTGTTGGAGGGGCGCAGGTTGAACCAGTAGCTGCCGTCGTTGGCGGTGAACGTGCTGCCGTCCAGGTTGTCGATGGTGAGGTCCTCGC
>Ga0307412_10001863_pt1 | contig 11663 bp, 3 predicted proteins | sample DK1Cmetagenome_3_FD_203823 | JGI IMG/M metagenome (GOLD analysis project Ga0307412, IMG submission 203823) | Maize rhizosphere microbial communities from greenhouse at UC Davis, California, United States - DK15-C-1 | ecosystem: Host-associated > Plants > Roots > Rhizosphere > Soil | place: USA...
AACTTCAATGTCTGTTCCATCTTCAACGCCAACAATGGTAAACTGTGATGAGCGAACTTCATTTGCCGCATCCTGCTGCTGCACATAAGAAATACCATAATAATTTAAGCCAAGGGCTGAGGTGGGATACACGAGGCAGGCAGCTGAACGTGCCCGATTGGAAATATGCGAATAAACGACTATAGGTTTATCCGACGTAACATGTATAGCCTTGCCCTTTTCAATACCGTCTTGCGTCGCTATATAAACGTCATATATTTCGGGATTGATTACAACGGGCTTGGCCTCATTGGGTTGTAAGGATACATTCATGTCCAGTCCTTTGGCTTTTATCTTAACATTTGCTGCATATTCAGATGTTAAAAATAATGTTAGCCTGGAGCCGGTCCCATCGATATGGCCAGCATAAGGTACCCAAAAATCTGTACCCCTATTTGAGGTTCCCTGAGCATTTAACCTGGTAAAAGAGAAAGTGACTATAAATAATATAATAAGGCCATAAAGCGAACTCTTTTCTCTCATACTTGAGGTTAATTTATTAAAAACCAGCTTGGTTACAATCGGGGCCTAAATGTATAAAAAATTCACTGGTAAATAAACTACCAGACCCTTCGCGGACAGGTTGCCCTATATTTATTGTTTAAGAGAAGGCCTAATACTATCTCATGCGTTCCATTGCTTACCGATTGTAATTGTGAACTTGTGAAGTCGTAAGAGTACCCTAAATTGAACAAATGGTTTACATTAAAGCCGGCCATTGCGGCGAATGAATCTCCTTTTCGATAGCTTCCCGCAAGCCAGAATTTATCCCTCAGTCCGAGTTTCATGTTTAAATCCATAGCTGTTGGGCTCGGCGAAACGTATTTAACCATCACCGAAGGCATAAACGAAACATCATCCGTAAGGTATACTTTGTATCCGGTAGTGAGGAAAAAATGTGGTGTTGCTCTCCCGATAGAATAGCTTCTATTATTCTCCTTTACTATCAGCATTTTGTTTAATAATTGTTGTACAGAGGCTCCTGCAAAGAACCTTGGGCCGTACATCCAAATACCTGCCCCTAAATCGGGCGATAAAGTATTTGTCATATTTGAAGCAATACCAGGATCAACACTATTGTCGGGATTGATTTTTGAATAATCCAGTGAGATGGATGACACCCCGGCCGCAATGCCAACTGACAGGTTAAGCCGCGCACTTAACCCAAGATGATAGGCATAGGTAACGTTAGCGTCAACCCGGCTTAAAGGGCCTATTTTATCGACAACTGCGTGTAAACCAAGACCATGATGCGGATCCGCAGATGCGTATTCCTGTAGATAACTGCGTCCCATCGGGTTGTTACCACTTTCTGAAAATGAGTTGGCAGAACTTCGGACGTAATCTCTTCCCACTGGCATATGTACAGAAATGTAACTTGTTACTGGCGCCCCATCCAGGCCCTGCCACTGGTTACGGTATCCGGTTTTGAGGTCGGTATAATTTTCAATGCCGCTTATGGCAGGATTGAGCAGGTAGTTATTAAATACGTACTGGGTATATTGCGGACGTTGCTGCCCAAACAAATTTACTGCCAACATCAACGTCACTGTGCTTAAAATCAGGCTCTTCATGGCTTTCAAAACTTAAATAAATTTAAGTATAAGAACATGATTTTCAGGCTAGTGTTGGAACGGTTGTGCATTATGTAAAGTTGAATTGTTACCTAATGATGGTTACGTTACCAGAAATTGGCTTTTTGTTATTGCCGGGGTTGAGGATGTAGAAGTAAGTTCCGTATGGTAACTCAACCCCATCTTTTTTCCCGTCCCAGGGTGTTAAATAACCTTTAGAACTGAATACCTGTTGTCCGTATCGGTTAAAAACGGTTATTACACAATTAGGTAAACTTTCCAAATACTTAATATTCCAGGTATCATTTGTATTATCACCATTAGGAGTAAATATATTGGGAATTTTAGGAGTGCCCAAAACCTCAATTCTTACTTTGTCTGAAACTGTACAACCTTTATCGTTTGTAACGGTAATTGTATAGTAAGTGTCTATTAAGGGCGTAGCAATGGGGTTAGGAATATCATCTCTGCTAAGCCCTAAGGCTGGCTCCCATTTATAAGAAAGTACAGGCAAATTCGAGGTAGCGTTCAACTGTGCCTGTCCAAAGGCCAAAATCGTCCTGTCTTCGCCGGCGTTCACCTTTAGTTCGGGCAAAACGATGATCTCTTTTGAAACACTTACTTCGCAGCCCTGTGCAGTAGTAAATGAATAAGTAAGCGCATGTTTCCCACTTCCGGCAACAGCAGGCTTAAACACGCCGTTTCCAGAAAGTCCAGGGCCTGAAAATACCCCGCTTCCGGCAAAGGCATGTTCATTCGCATACAGCTGAACAGGTGCCGATTCATAGCAAATTTCTGCCGGGGCTGAAAAATCTATTTCAGGGACTGCAATTAATACAATCTTCTTCATCCGAACGTCAGAGCACACTTCTCCTGAGTACACAACTTGCTTAACCCATACCTCCTTACTTAAAGGGCTTGAAAACACAGAGTATTGATGATAATAAATTTTCCCTGGGTAAGGATTCTCATCTACTTCAATTAGTGAAGGCTGTCCATCAACATCAAATATCCATTCAATCTTTGTTATTTTACCAATATCTACCGAAGATGTATTCTTAAATGCCACCGGGTTTATGCTGCATAGCCTGCCAGGATCATTTACTTCAAACCCCGCGGCCGGATTGCTTCCGCTTACTGTGATTGTTTTTTCAATGATATCAGTGCATCCATTTTCAGCGGTTACCAGGAGCGTCACGCTATAATCGCCGGTTGCACTATATTTATGTTTCGGATCTTTTTCTATGGAGACATTAGGATTAGAGGATGTCGCCAGGTGGTCGCCGAAACTCCATTGGTAGCTAAGGTTTGCTTCGGCTTCACCTTCAATAAAGGAAGAATCCCTGAACAATGCATAGGCATCAGCCAAACACACTTCCGGACTAATAAAATTCGCCTTTGGCAGTGGAAAAACTTTAACAGATTTAACTGTGCTGTCTGAGCAACCTTTATCAGTCAGTAAACGCAATTTAACCAAAAAGTCCCCGGGCTTTGTATAGGTGTGGCTTATGGGCGCCGCACTAGAAACGGACAGGCTGGTTGAATCTCCGAAATTCCATTCCCAGCGTTTTATTACTCCGTCATTAGGTATCGATTTATCTGTAAAAACCGTTGCCTGAGAGAAACAAGCCTTTGTAAAATCAAACCCAGCTTGTGGCGGGCTAAGAACTTTAACTTCTTTACTTCTTGAAACAGCTTTACAACTTGTTTCATTGCTTACTGTCAGAGTTGCAGTATAAACACCCGCATTTTTATAAATATGTTTAGCCTCCTTCCTATCAAGACTTTCTCCGTCTCCAAAATCCCAATGCCAGGATTTTAAATCTCGTCCGAGCCCGTCAGACAGGTCGGTAAATGTTGTCGAGTCTCCATTGCAAACTATATCTGTTGCAAAGTTCGTCTGGGGAGAAGAATAAACAGAGAAATCAAAAGGAATAGTTTCAGAATTACCGCAACCATCGGCGAAAAGCTTTAGTGCCGTAACTTCTATCTGATAATCTTTACTATCGTTGAATACCACATCCTGCCCAAGCCTATATACATAGAAAAGCTTTCCGTTTTTTTGGTAGCTGGAATCGGGCTGTGGATTATTCAGTTCAAACTGCGGCTTGCCATTCTTAAAGTCCCAGATGAGTTTTGTTACCTTATAAACCAAATCGATCCTAAAACGTAAATCTGCACCAGCGCAGCCCGTAGTTACCCTTTTCTTCCCTAGCTTATCTTCTACATGAATTTCCGTGCCTACTAAATTTGTGCCCGCAGAATAGCCATAAGATTCGGCATTGCCAAAACCATAGGCAATAGCATTGAAGCCTTCAGCCGCCAATAAGCGGTGCACACCTGCAGAAGCCACCGGTATTTGGGCAAACGAATATTCAGGTTTTGCCGGCAGAGTGGCAAAATACATCTCCTGTTCCTGGCCATCCAGTGTAAAACTTTTAACTGCGCTGGTTTTGATAATTACATTTATAAAGTGCCTCTGAATGCGGTATTCACTGGCTGAATACACTGTAATATCGCTAATGCTCTGCTCAACTGGATTCAGATAAATCATCTCGGGATCGCCCGAGCCTTCATCAAAATCAACACAATCTATTCGCTTTGCCATCGAAACGGCATATTGTACTACCTGTACAGGCATATCGGCTTCAATCAGGTTAGCTGCCTGCGAATTAAAATCATAGTAAAGTCCGTTTTGAAAATCCGCTGCTTTTAAAATCGTTCCATTTAATTTTACCTGTGCAGAAGGCGAGCTCTTCACAATCCTGATGACATCATAATTTCTGCCAGAAAGCGGAGCCGTGATGAATGTTTTGCCCCAAGTCGCTGTTGGATATACCTGCTGGAATAAATTATCTGATGAACCTACTCCTGTAGGGCCACATCCAATGCCGATTTTTCCACTGCCGGAAAAGACTGCAATCTTTTTGCAAGGCGCAGCCGAAGTACTTATTGAACGGATTTGGGAACCTGTTAAATCAGTACCCAAATAATTGAATTTGCCAGGCCCTACTATGGGAACGCTTTCGGTTTCCTTACCTAATACCTGGTATATTTGCCCTTTATTTAATTTAACAATATGCCTTTCTCCTGCTTTCCAGCCTGCTTTGGTTTCTGCTGAGGGGGTAATTTCTACTTCTGTATTGTCTTCGGTTGCTACTACGAAGAAATAGGAGTATGAATCTTCCTGGTTTGAAATCTGCTTATAATTTATTGATAAATACTCTTTCCCTAAGGAAGTTACTGGCAAAATAAGCGAAGCGCCCGACACGCGTTCGTCATAGATGTGCGCGTACATTACTATTGCCTTTTCAGCGGTAACATGTATTCCTTTATCATAAAAACCATCATCTTTAAGAAATGCAGTCTGTGGGATAGTAACTGTTTGTATGGAATTCGCTGTTACTGTAAATGTAGCCGAGTAGTTTAATCCTGGTATTTCGACTTTTCCGGTAGTATTCACATCTGAAGTGATGTATAATACCATTTTCTGAGATGTGATACTTACATGGTTTCCGTAACCCAACCAGAATTCTTTGCCTTTATTGGAGGTGTTTTGGGAAAATAGAGCAAAAGGCGAAAAAAAGAGTAAAGCAAAAAAGCTGCATGAGTAATAACTCACAGACAGGCACGAAAGTCTGGGGCAGGTTCTTTGTGGCCTAAAAAAAAGCAAAACAACTTTCACAAAAAAGCCGAAGTATTTGAAATACTTCAGCTTTGGTTGTTTATTGTTTTTTTGTTGTTTTAACATTCTTTATGCCTCAATGCTGCCTGAACTTTTTTGTCATCTCGACGAGAGGAGAGATCTTAAAGCACTGTACATAAAAGCGTGCTAAGATATTTGGACGTCAATCGTTCTTAAAAGGTCCAAATGCTTCTTCGAGGTCCTCCTACCGTCAGAATGACAAAGCGGGTTAGCTTGACTCTTTGGACATTATTTTTTTGATTGAAGGCTTTCTATCTTTTGTGCCAACTCATCTATGCGTTGATTGGCTTTTTCTAGTTGTTTGTCTTTTTCAATCATGTATAAGGTCAGTTCTTCTATTTTTTTGAGGAGGATTCCGCTCATCTCCCCTAGCTCTATACCTTCTTTTTTAACTTCTGCTTCTGATGGAACATCTGGAAGGTGTTTGTTGGTTTGGATGTACTTTTCGACGTCTGCCAAAGCTGGAAGTTTGTAGGTGTTATGGAAAATATAATCAAACCAGGAATCTGGATCTACTTTAATAGCGGTTGCATGAATAGAGCCACCAACCGAAAGCTTGTGAGTGCCAACATTTGACGTGCCTATTGACAGTTGATCACTAAAGGTTTTTATACCTGTTATTGATTCATTACCTGTTTTATGAACAAAAGAATTATCTGCACTAAAAGCAGCAGTCCCTATGATTCCTTGGCTTCCTAATACATAATTTGTTCCGTTCCAAGATAAGTAATGGTTGTTATCCTGGGGTCCAAAATAATAGTATCCTGTACCATCCCCTCTGTCTGAAAACACATCTTCAAACTTAACCTGCCCCCAAGCACCTCGCTTTACAACAGTGTTGGGAATGTTAGCATATTCAGCATTTACATATGCTCCAGAATTTAATCCTAAAGCTGTTCTGAAAGAAGTTTGATTGATATTGCTTGCATCAGAGTTAGCTTTTAATGACAGATCTGTACTTAATGCTGAAACATCACTCGTAAATGCCAGTGTTTTACGTTCTCCTGATGGAGTAAAATACAACCTGTTTCCATCGAATTCTACGGCACCAGCTTCAGGAGTAGCCAAACTTGGACCTGCCGTTAATTTCAAGGGGGCTGTTTTAGCTGCTGCAGTACCAGCCTTAAGATGCAAAATAGAAGAAGGTGAATTTACCCCCAATCCAAAGTTTCCATTAACATCGAATAAAGCTGCATAAGAAACTCCGCCAGTTACGGAAAATGCCAACTGCTTATTATTAGCATTTAAGAATACTTTATTTCCCAAAGACCCTCCAGCAGATGAATTGGCAAAACCTACACTCCCTTTTTGATTATTTTGCTCATCCAAAAAACCAATACTTGAGAATCCGTTGCTTGTACTTGATTGAACATACAGTGCGTCTGAGGTATTGGTGTTGGTAGTGAAAGTTGCAGTAACACCTGAACTAACCACATTTAAGGGATATTGAGGATTATTGGTACCGATACCTACTTTCCCGCTTCCCGAAATTCTTAATCTTTCCACATTGTTCGTTCCAAATAAGATTTCTGCATTTCGCCTATTCCAGAAATATGCCTGGTTAGCATAAGCCGTACTTGTACCTGCATATCCAAATACAAATGCACCATTACTGTCAGCATTGTTGTTGTTAAATACAAGTTCCGAATACCCTCCGGCATTTATATTTCTAATTTTAATTCCCTGTCCTCCCGCAGTACCAAAATCACCCTCTAAATCTAACTTAGTAGAAGGATTCGTAGTTCCTATACCAACATTACCGCTTCCTGTAATTCTTAATCGTTCCACATTATTTGTTCCAAACAAAATCTCCGCATTTCGCCTGTTCCAGAAATATGCCTGATTAGCATTGGAAGTACTTGTTCCTGCATAGCCAAACACGAATGCACCATCACTTTGGGCATTGTTATTATTAAACACAAGTTCCGAATATCCTGAGGCATTGGTATTTCTAACTTTAATACCCTGTCCCCCTGTGCTTCCGAAATCGCCTTCAATATCTAACTTTGTAGATGGGGCCGCGGTTCCTATACCTACATTATTGTTAAAGCTTTTTATGCCGGAAATAGTCTCATTACCGCTCGTATGGACTAAGTTTGAAAGATCTGAAGTTAAAGCAACAGCATCGGTAATTCCTAAATCAGCCAAAGTTGTAGGAACCCCCGTTAATTTATTCCAAGCAAAAGAACTTAACCAAGTCGGATTAATATAGTTGTTTGAAGATGAAACGTAAGTACTATTATCTCCTCCTCCTATTTCTGTCGGAGAAACCTTTTCAATTGCGCCGGTAGAAGTATTTCGGGTAAGGATTTCATATGAATCCACAGAAGACGTGTTTAATGGATCTTTTAAATTAAGTTTACCCACGGTGGCTTTTCCATCTATTTTAAGATTTGCATTTTGATGTACTTCTTCCTGATTCATAATATACAGCTTGTCTGTTATTCGGGGAAGAATATTAATAGTTTGGCTTGCGTTTTGAGGTGTCTCGTATATACTATTCCCAGCCTGACTTGCAGTAATGGTGACGGAACCTGCTTGCTTCGTAATAAGTACATTTCCTTTTTCAATTGTTGCGATAGTAGGATCTGATGTAGTAAATGTTATCGGATAACTCGTGTAATCAGAAATATTACTTGAACAATTCAACCCTACGTTTACATAAAAATCATCATAAATCGGCAGATCAGCTTGCTTTTCGAAATTGAGCACTCCTGTGATTTTTTGATATTCGGCTTCAGGTAAAGGAACACCATACGGGTAAACTTTCTCCGGGGTATTATTACCATACTTATGAATTACCAAACCATCAGCTTCAATAATTGGGTTGAGAACAACATCAACATCTCCTGCACTACTACCATAGGTACCGATTAAAGTTTTTACCGTTCCGTTTAATGCATAAAGGGTCAATGGATGTTGTTGATCACCTGGCATAGCCTTCAAATAAACTTCTCCCAGTTTAGATTTCCGGGTTAACTTTAAGGTAAGGTCTACATACTTTTGATTAGGGTCATTCGTGCCAGAAGTTGGTTTAACAACTATATTGTCGCTTTCGAATAACCACGGAGAATAATCCTGCCCCGTTTCTTCACTCGGAACAACAGATGCGACAGGAACATCAGGCGGCGTATTAATGGTAACAGACCTTGAAACAGAAGTAGGAGCTAAAAAATTAGCACTAGTATTTTGGCTTGCAGTAATGCTTGTTGAGCCTTTATTAATAATCGTACCTTTCCAAACACCAGTAGAGTTTGATACTGTGATAATGCTAGGACTAGAGGATGTAAATGTTACAGGCGATTCTGTACTCGTACTTGATGCAACCAAATCAAACGGATCATCTCCATATATCTTATTACCGGGCCCCGAAAAAGTTATAGTTGAAGACTTTTTATTTATCGTGATTGACCGGGCAACTGAAGCTGGTGCTAAATAATTAGCATTGCCAGTCTGCTTTGCTGTAATTGTGGCTGTACCAGCCCCTATTATAGTGGCCTTCCAACTGCCGGTAGAATTTGATACAGAAACAATACCAGGAGCAGAGGACTCATATGTTACCGGCACGTCAACATTCGAACTACTTGCTAATAAAGTAAACGGCACATCACCAAACGTCTTAGTTCCTAGGCCGGAGAAACTGATTACAGCCAACCTTTTAGCTACTGTAATTGTTCGAGGAACTGAATTAGGCAAATAACTAGGGTCATTACCACCGTATTTTGCGGTAATCGTAGCCGATCCAGCCCCATTTATAGTTCCAATCCAGCTGCCTGTTGTATTGGATACAGAAATAACACCAGGATCAGACGATTCGAATATTATTGGCTGAGTACCAAACGCAATCAGGGAAAACGTTCCGTCTCCATACATTTTATTTTCCAGGTTATCAAAAAGGATATATGCCAGCTTTTTAGCTACTATAATTGTTTGTGAAACTGAACCTGGCAAAAAATTACCAGCACCAGCCTGTTTAGCAGTAAGAGTTACAGTTCCTGCTGCATTTACAGTAGCTATCCAAACGCCATCGATAACTGAAACTGAAATCACGTTTGGATCAGAAGACTCAAACGTAATTGGGGTAAGTTCATGATTACTGCCAGCATATAGTTCAAAGGGAGGATCGGTGTAAGTTACATTAACAATGTCTGGGAAATATATCCCAGGGTCTTCCTGAGCATTTACCAGTAAGCTATTTAGTAGTACAAATAGTGACAACAAAACTTTCCTCATTGTGATAAGTCAATTAATTTTATTTTATATAGCCTGTATTAATATTGGTTCTTCACTCCAGAAAAAACAATTGTGAGTGTACAATTTGAGAAATGAATAAAGGAGCGACTTTGGTTTTAAACTAAATGCGCAGACTATTTACGCTTTTCCAGCATCTCGATCTTTTTTTTAAGTTTCTCATTCTCTTTCTTCATTTCAATCATATATAAAGTGAGCTCTTCTACCTTCTTTAAAAGCAAGCCACTCATTTCTCCAAGTTCAATTCCACCTTTTTTAACTTCTTTTTCTGAAGGAACATCGGGAAGATGTTTATTTGCCTGGATATATTTTTCTACGTCGGCCAAGGCAGGGAGCTTATAAGAATTATCGAATACATGGTCGAACCATTGGGTTGGATCTACTTTTATAGCCACAGCTTTTATACTACCACCAACTGCAAGTTTATAATCGCCAGTGCTAGTGGTACCGATGGCTAATGCATTGCTGAAAGCTGCTGCGGTTCCCGTTAAGGTACCTGCAAAGTTAGTATTACTATTAAAAGTTTTAGTTCCATCAATAGATTCATCACCTGTTCTATGAACCAGATTCCCTTCATCAATAGTGGCTGTTCCACCGCCGGTACTTTTTAACAGGTCGACAGCTTCTGTTCCTGTCCAAGCTATAATATTAGCGGAGGAAGCTTTGTCAACCATAGCTTGAACTTGAACATACTTTTGGTTATTATAAGCATCAAAAGAACCTATAAATATTTTATTTTCCAACGGGGCTGCAATGTTAACATCTCCATTATCGGCTGAAAGAATATTTGCATAAGTTCCTTGCACCGTTGCATAATGAATGCCGAAATTAGAAGGAAATTGCACATTCCGTAGCGTAGCATTCGTTAGGAATTTCAAATTGCCAATAGTATTCGCCGTTTGCAGCTCCCTGAAAGTATCCGGTAAAATACTGTATACAATTTCATTAAAGCTAGAGGCCTGACAAATGGAACGAATCATGCAATACCTGAAACCTCCATTAACATAATGTAACTGTTTTAAGTTAAAGGTACTTGATATCAAAGGAGCTTTTACATCCCAATAACGAATATAAGTTCCTTTTAAAAAAATTGTCGAAGACGATATACCCTGTTCAAAATTACAGTTAAACATATATCCCTGATCTAATGCTAGTGTTGCGGTAGTTGTACCATGAAAATCCACAAATCCCATTATAAAAGCCTGGTTCTTATGCTGTATTACTATGTTACTTAAAGCGGGATATGAAAGATTTACATCATGAAACTGACTGAGTGTTAAAGCATCGTAATTCGAGACAAATGGTAGATCTACATAATCATTTGCGTTAACAGGAACAACTACATTTCTAACGCTGTTATTAAAATTGTTGCTTGTGGTTAGTGTATAGTTACTGTTAGAACTAGCTAAATAATAGCTGTTGTCTGCAAACATCTGAACCCAGTTGTCTGATAATGCGCTAGGAATATCTCCAACAGGTACTCCTGTTTTGTTACAAAAATACACAGCATTATCGTAAAGAACCGGCTGATATTTAGTATAAGCGACTCCTGAACTCCACGCAGGGGGAGCCAACCTATAGCGCCTAAATTTTATATTCCTAAAATCAAATGAAACAGAAACATTTTTCAGATTATCCTTCCTTTTTAAAATACAGCCCTTTGTGGCTCCACTAATAGCAGCATTTGATATTGTATACGTTATTTCGTCTTGAGGATATATTTCAGAATGAGCTTCTGCGCTTATTTTATTTGTAGCCAGAGCTAAAACGATCAAAGGCTCTATTGGCCCTGTATTAATTGCCGACGGTGCTGATCCACTAATTGTATGAACTGTTTGATAATCAATTATTCTGTAATAATTAGTAGGTTTTAAAGTCGAATTATTTATAGCTGATACTAAATCGGAGTATGTGATATCTGTGTAGGATGAAAATGAGGAAGTATTTGCATCAGTAATGCCATAGCCTTGCAATGTGTTTGGCTTACCACTAATCTTATTCCATGGAATAGAACCGATCCATGTTGGGTTCACGTAGTTTCCAGAAAGTGACACATACAAATTATCTGCGGTAGCTTTATCAATACCATTATT
>Ga0307412_10001865_pt1 | contig 11658 bp, 8 predicted proteins | sample DK1Cmetagenome_3_FD_203823 | JGI IMG/M metagenome (GOLD analysis project Ga0307412, IMG submission 203823) | Maize rhizosphere microbial communities from greenhouse at UC Davis, California, United States - DK15-C-1 | ecosystem: Host-associated > Plants > Roots > Rhizosphere > Soil | place: USA...
TTCAACTCGGTCGCCAATGTCGCGGCGGTGACCGGGCATCGCTTGCCCCGCAAGACTTGCAGCAACGTGAGCAGCCGAGTGGTTCGCGACACGATAGAAAAAGATCCGAAGGAAATTCGCAGCAGATTAGCAGAGGCTGGTGTCAGAAACTGTCAGGAGGACGGTACTCCCGCCACGGATGATGCTTCCACCCAGTGTTATTGTTGTGCCCCACAGTCCCGATGAGAAAATCTCCATGCGCAAAATCCTCGGTTTGTCTCTCATCTTGGCGGTACTCGGCCTGAACGCCTGCGCCCTGTTCCAGCATCGGGACCCACTGAATATCAACGTGGTCGGCATCGAACCATTGCCCAGCCAGGGCCTGGAGCTGCGTTTTGCGGTGAAGCTGCGCCTGCAGAACCCCAACGAGACCACCATCGACTACAACGGCGTAGCGCTGGACCTGGAGGTCAACGGTCATACCCTGGCGACCGGGGTCAGTGACCAGACCGGCTCGATCCCGCGTTTTTCCGAAGGCATCCTGAGCGTGCCGGTGAGCATTTCGGCTTTCTCGGTATTGCGCCAGACACTGGGCCTGAGCCAGACCCAAAGCCTCGATAACCTGCCTTATGTACTCAAGGGCAAGCTCGCTGGTGGACTGTTCGGCACGATGCGCTTCGTCGACCGCGGAACCCTCGACTTGCCCGGATCCACGGCCACTTGGTGATCACCCGGTAAAACGCACGCCCGGCTTGGCGCGCTCATCCACCACCAGTTCGAACACATCCGGCCGGGCATAGTGACCCACCACATCGTAGTCATAGCGCGCCCGCACCAGCTCGTCGGTATCGATTTCAGCGGTCAACAACCCGGCAGTGCCCTTCAACGGTCCGGCCAGCACATCCCCCATCGGTCCGACAATCACGCTACCGCCGGCGATCAGGGGCCGCTCCGCCGGCCAGTTCGCCACGTCGATGCCCAGCGCCTGGGGTGACGCCTGGACCTGGCAGGCACTGACCACGAAACACCGTCCTTCGTGGGCGATATGACGCATGCTCACCTGCCACATCTCCCGCTCATCCACCGTCGGCGCACACCAGACGTCCACGCCCTTGGCGTACATGGCCGTGCGCAGCAGCGGCATCATGTTTTCCCAGCACACCGCCGCGCCCACGCGCCCGACCTGGCTGTCGATCACCGGCAACGTCGAGCCGTCGCCCTTGCCCCAGATCAGTCGCTCAGTGCCGGTGGGCATCAACTTGCGGTGCTTGGCCACCAGGCCTGCGTCCGGCTCGAAGTACAGCGCGGTGCAGTACAAGGTATTGCCAGCACGCTCAATGACACCCAGCACCAGGCTGGCCCCGGTCCGCGCCGACAAGCCGGCCAACGCCTCCGTCTCGACGCCCGGCACGTCGATGGCGTTGGCGAAGTAGCGCGCGAACGCCTCGCGCCCTTCCGGCAACCGATAACCCAGCTGGGTTCCGAAACCCTCGCCCTTGGGATAGCCGCCCAACAGCGCCTCGGGCATCACCACCAAACGAGCGCCAGCTTCACGAATGGCCTCTTCGTAGGAAAGAATCTGCGCCAATGTTTCGGCTTTGCCCCCCGGCAACGAGCCGATCTGCAAGGCAGCGACGATGGATTTAGGCATGGTCTTGAACTCCGTGATTTCAGGTGTTGCCGATTCTCCAGTGTCGACGGATCATGAATAAAGCCCAGCATGCTGCTAAAAGATATGAACCAAATGAATATCGCCGACGTAGACCTGAACCTGCTGAAAACCTTCGAAGCCTTGCACGACGAATCCAGCGCCAGCCGCGCGGCCTTGCGCCTGGGCGTGACTCAGTCGGCTATCAGCGCCGCGCTGCGCAGGCTTCGCGGGCTATACGACGATCAACTGTTCGTGCGCACGGGCCGCGGCCTCGCTCCGACGCTGCGGGCCAATCAGTTGAAGCCGGTGATCAGCGATGCGCTGGACAAATGCCGGCAAAGCCTGGCGATGGTCGATCCGGGCGCCAGCCACTATGAGGGCCGCTCCGTCATCGTCGGGTTATCCGATGATTTCGAGATCGCCCATGGGCGGCGCCTGATCGAGGAAGTGGCGCGGCGAGCGCCGGGCCTGCGCTTGATTTTTCGCCAGACCCACAGCCAGATAGTCGGGCGCGCCTTGATGGAGCGCAGCCTCGACCTGGCAATCACGGCGGGAGGGTTTACCGAACGGCTGCTCAGTCGCCAGGTCTTGGGAGAAGGTGACTACGCCTGCCTGGTGGATCCGGCCAGCCTCGAGGAAGGTGAGCAGGGCCTGAGCCTGGAGGCCTTCGTGGCCCGTGAACACCTGCTGGTGTCGTCCGGCGGCTTCATCGGCATCACCGACGAAGGGCTGGCCGGGCTCGGCCTGCGTCGGCGTGTCTGTGCCTCGACCACGCACTTCGCGGCGCTGCCGTTCCTGCTCAAGGGCAGCCAGGCCGTGGCGACGATCCCGGGCCATGCCGCCAAGGCCATCGCGGCCCTCAGCGGCCTGGCATTGCTGCCCTGCCCGCTCGCCTTGCCCCGCTACCCCATCGAACTGGGATGGCGAACCCACACGCCGATGGACCCGGCCGCCAGCAAAGTGCGCGAAGCGATCGTCGCCACCTTCGCTTGAATGTTTATTTATTGGCGGCCATCAGCCGGTTGACCTCGCTGCGCACCATGTTGGCGTACTCCGGAGGCGACATGCCGTCCAATTCCGCACGCACCCATTCGGCCCATTTGCCCTTGCGCTTGGAACGCTCGCCAAACAACCGGGCAGCGTCGCCCTTGGCCTTGCCCAGGTTGTTTTGCCACAACTCGAAGAGCCGGGATTTTTCGTCCTCCAGCGCCGCACGCTCGGCCAGGGACTTGTCAGCCAGATTGAAACTCATGGGGGATTACCTGTTGCGTAAATAGGCGCCATCTTACACCTTGAGCGGAAACGTCTTAACCACGATTTTAACTGCGCCAGCATGACGCACGCCCAATGCTGCAACTTTCAAGCAAGCGCAACACTCCACTGTTCACTGCCATCATCCTCAAGGAGTACCTCAATGGCTCGTAGAAGCGTCGCGCAACCGAACGGAGAGCAAATCAAGGATCAAGCCTTCAGCGAACTGAAAGCGTTGATCGAGGAGTCGGAGAAGTTACTCAAGAGCAGTGCCGCCCTGGTGGGTGAAGATGCCGAGGACCTGCGCGGCCAGATCGCCCAGAAGCTGCAACAGGCCCTGGACGCAGTCGCCAGCGCTCGGGAGCGCACGCGACCGATGGTGGATGCGACGGAAGTCTACATAGGCGGCCATCCGTGGCAGACCGTCGCGATTTCCGCAGGCTTCGGGCTGGTGGTGGGGTTGTTGCTCGGGCGTCGCTGAGCGCCGGTCCATGGCGAGGGAGCGTACTCTCTCGCCACAAAAACAATCGTTTGCGGTTTACAGTCCGGCCAATTCGCGCAACTGCGCCAGCGTCTGCTCGTCCAGCGTGATCCCCTGCTCATTGGATTTGCTGCGCTCACGGTGCCGACGATCACCTGGCAAGCGGCGCAATCCCACCCCATGCATCTGCCTGACCAATTCCTGGCTACGCTCGGCGAAACCTTGCCCGGCAGCCTTGCTTGGATCGATCACGATCAGCAGTTGCCCAGTCCATGGCGTCTTGGCGCCCGGGTGATTGTGCCAATCGAACTCGAAAGAAAAATTCCCGCCGGTCAACGCCGCGGCCAGCAACTCGACCATCATCGACAGCGCCGAGCCCTTGTGCCCGCCAAACGGCAGGAGCGCGCCACCCTCCAGGATCGCCTTCGGGTCACAGGTCGGCTGACCAAGGCTGTCGACACCCATGCCGGGTGGCAAACGCTCGCCTTTGCGCGCGGCGATCTGTACATCACCGTGGGCAATGGCGCTGGTGGCCAGGTCGAAGACGATCGGCTCGCCCCCGGCGCGTGGCGCGGCGAAGGCGATGGGGTTGGTGCCGAACAGCGGGCGGTCCGCGCCATGGGGCACCACGCAGGTCATGCTGTTGACCACGCTCAGCGCCACCAGTCCCTCATAGGCAAACGGCTCGACATCCGGCCACAGCGCCGCGAAGTGATGGGAGTTGCGTATCGCCAGCACCGCAATCCCGGCGCTGCGGGCTTTTTCCACCAGCAGTGGCCGGGCAGCTTCCAGGGCGGGCTGGGCAAAACCGTTGCAAGCGTCCACCCGGACGAACCCGGAGGCGACGTCTTCGACCACCGGCACCGCTTGGCCATCGACCCAACCGCTGTTCAGCGTCGAGACATAGCCGGGTATGCGGAACACGCCATGGCTGTGGGCACCGTCACGCTCGGCGGCAGCACAGTTCAGGGCCAAGGTGCGGGCGACATCGGCCGAGGTACCATGGCGTTTGAAAATCAGCTCCAGCAGATCCGCCAAAGCGTCGAAGGATAAAGTGCAAGAACCGGCATGATCGGGTAGCGCAGACATCTGAAGCTCCTGATGGATTATTGGAGGTAGCAACAGCGCAAGAGAGAAAGCCTGGTGATTAAACACCGCTGCACGAGCTCGCTGTCAACCGTTGTAGAAGCTCTTCAAATACCCCATGAGCGTGACAGGCCTTCCAACCCTACGTGCGGTAACTATGTACCGCCTCTGCTCATTCATCGTTCTCTAGTCTGGCCGCTTCATACACCTGGGCGCCGCCCTGCGACGCCACGACCGAGAAGCGACGATGAGTACGGAAACCACCCCACTCCTGTTCTCTGAGGTACTGGCCGCCAGATACCTGGAAGACTTGAAGGCAGGCCATGGACTGACGCAGACAGAGCTCTACTGGCTGCAAAATGCATCCCTGTCCAGCCACACGCTACGCGAAGCACAAACGCCGCCGATGATCGCCGAAACGATTCTTTTGGCAGGCGACTCAAAACCACCCATTCCGCTGGCCGGCTGCTTCGCCCTGCGCAGGCCTGCACAAGACAACGGTTCGCAAGGCGACCCCGCTTTTCTGTATACGCCTTGGGATGGAATCAAAAGATTCGAAGACCCCGAATCACTTGAGGACAACATTGCTCAAGCGCTCAGAAAACCCTTGGAGCGCGACAAGCTGTTCAGTCTCCTTTCGATGGTCCAACGCAGCGAATTGAATGGCTTGATCGCTATCCAGCAGAGCCGAAAAACCATTGATGGCGATATCTTCAAAACCCAAATCGAATCCATCGAAGACGCCCAGGACCTTAATGCCTCGTCCATGGTGAAAGAACTGATCGCGCTGCCCTCGCTTGTCTCGATGGTGGACCAGGTATTGAAGGACGTCCTGCCGAACCTTGACCCCCGGCAGATTCGTATTGCGCTTACGAAGACCGATCAACCGCAAGCGGTGAAGCCGGTCAAGGTCACCGAGAGCATTGCGCTGAGCGATGCCGTGCTGGTCTATTTTCACAACCGAGGGTGGCCCGCCGGGCACGATATTGATCTGACTCATCCCGGCTCCCCTGCCTCCAGCTACACCGCCCAGGAGTGGGAAGAAAAAATCCGGGAAACGGCTACGAAACTCATTCCGAAACTGACCGACTGTATTACTGAGTTCTGGGATGCCCTCGGCCCGCTCTACATCACTCGCCGTAAATTTCTTTCCCAAGTCATTCATGACCGCCTGTTGGCTACTATTTTCGTCGAACGGGAAAAAGAGGACCTGACCGACGCGCAAAGCGGGGAATTGCTTCGGCTGCTGAGGCCGTCTCGCCGGGATGAACCTCTGCTGTCCATCGAAACAGTACGTCTTTGGGAATATGAACCGAACTACGTGGAACTGGCCGGCAGCTTGAAGATCAGCGGCAAGGAAAACTATCTGGTTACGCCTCACCAAGGCCTATTGAAAGTAAACAGTTATCTCGACTTTAAAGAGACGCTGTTTGATACCGACGAGCAAAAAAATGCGATCTATGAACTCCTGAGCCTGGATGAGCGCAACCGGTTCCTGCAATTTGACCAGCCGCAGATTTCAGGCAAATCCATAAACTTGCCGGTCGCCGAGTCCCTGGCCAACACAATCATTGATAAGCAGCGAGTGAACCTGCGGTATGCGCTGGAAATGTCCCGCCAGGCCGAAGTGGATATCCATGCGCTCGTTGATAAAGCGCTCGACATACGCGCGTTTATCCATAAAGACCTGCTGAAGCAGACAGTCACCGGACATTGGGGCACCCAACCTACGTTCTACGGAAAACTGCGGCCTTCAACGTACATGGCCGACCAAATGCAACGAAAGGCGACGACGTATGAGGAGATCGAAAGCGGCGTCGACGAGCTTCTCACTCGGATGTCCGTCACCAAGGTGACTGATTTGAGCGTTGAGCTCGACAAACTGCGTACGAAACTCACCAGTGCCTTTTCATTTGGCATCCGTGCAGAAGCCGAACTTAGAGCGTCCAATGCAACCCTGCCATCGATTGTAAATGAACTGATCGAAACGGTTTTTGAGTTCGACAATGATTATCCGCAGCGCGAGGACCGCAAAGGAGTCCGGGGATTTCGACCCGACGTCTATTCGTTGAGACTGTCCTGCAAATCAAACGATGTGACTGTTTTCCAGTCGCTCGCCAATTGCTTCCTATTGACCGAACGAGGAGGACTGGACACACCTCATTCGGGCATGGCGATTCTCTGGACACCCGCTGACGGACTGCAGGCTTTCAGCTCGGTCGAGGTCGCTACACAACAATTGAATCGGCAACTGCTCGACTCCCAGAGGCGTTTCGGCTTGCTTGTCAATTTGAAGACAGCCGAACGCAAGCCCCATCGACATTACCAACTTGAAGACTTTGAACTGGTCACCGGTAATGTGCTTCTGAATCGAATGAACTCGTTCATTAGCCACTTGGTGGCTGAATATGGTTATCTCACCATCTTGAAGATCGGGAACAGCGAACTGACACCGTCGGAGTTGAACGATAGTTTTCAAGCGCTCTTGAAGAATGGGGCACCCACCAACCTGAAACGCGCCCTGTCCATTGCCCGGGCATACGGGCGGCAGCAGAAACTCCCCGCCTGGCTGGGCACGGCGCCCCTTGAAGAGCAACGCCTGCACATCGAAATACTCGAGCAATACAGGAACAGCACCGCTGAAGGCAAGGACTACCTGGACGGCATCGAGTCTCTGCGCAGTTATGTGCAGAAAAGACTAAAGACGTTAATGGACGCGCGCTTCCCGGGAAAAAAACTGAACCCGGAGACCATTCAAATCACGCCAAGGCTTGCGATTGTCGGGCCAGCCTGCTCCTTGACGGATTTTGCGCTGCAACACAAAGAGGTGACCGAAAAAGACTTCACGGTTTCGTCAACATCGACCGAGAAACTGCCGGACGGTTTTAACGAGGCAGCCGTCAGGGCTCTTCTGTCATCGCTGGATATTTCTACCACCTATAAAACAAGCGTTAGCCGGGTACTCACTGGCGACGCGGGAAACGTCCAGCCCAACAGTCGACGCTTTGCCCAGCAGTTACCTTGGCAACTGCTTCAATATGCCCATGCGAGGTATCTACAACAATACCTGTCCCCGGCAGCCTTCGACCTTGTCCGCCAAGTACTTGACATGCCGGACGCGATCGCGCGCCGGGCGGTAAAAGGCACCCAAGCGCTTATTCGGCCCCTGGAATTGATCACGACCCAGGGAGCCACGGCGGTGAAGGCATTGGGGCTTTATTTGATCAGTTCAAGCACCGCGCCAACCGGCTCCCATATCCTTTACTCCCCCTACTACGAAGGTCATCAGCTCACCGAGTTCAAGGATGAGGCGAGTGTCGTCGCGGCCTTCAATCAGCCCGGTTTGCTGCAGAACCTGCTGATTCGCCGCCTGCCCGAGGCGCAGCAAGCCACCTTCAAGAATCTTTTTGCCGCTACCCTGGGGCAAACATCGGAAATCACCCTGGCTTCGAATCCGATCAACACTAATACGCTTGACGAAATCTACAGCGATAACGCGAAGCTGATCTCGAACTTGTTCACCTCACAAAACCAGGACAATGGCTCGTTCGACTGGTCGACGGTCGTGCACCTGCTCAGTTCTGGCGCAAAGCTGATAAGAAAAGACTTGCCTGCCAAACTCAACTTCCTGGAAACGCTTCGGGAGAGTTACGAAGATTTCAAGGCCTCATCCGAAGCCTTGCAAGAACATGACTATAAAGCGGGCCTGTACGACTTTATTGCCGGCGCGGCAGAGATGGTGTCATTGGGTTTCTTGAATCGCGACGATACGTTTGGCCTTCTGGACCCCATCGAGCCCAGCACCAGTAACCCGGCATCGTCGGCCTGGAAAGATATCGCGAGCACCTCGGCGAATCGTACCGATCTGCAAGTGTTCGAAGCCACGAACATAAGCCTCGCAAACCTGAAGAAAAACGCTGTGGATGGCACCTTCAGGTCGCGGGAAACCAGCAGACTTTATGTCTCACTCGCCGGCAAAGTCTATCAGGTCGCCAAATACAACCTAACCTGGCGCATCGTTCGCGGTGAGTCCCTGGGGCCAGTGCTCAGGCGCTCTTCTGATGGCGATACCTGGGTAATCGATACCGAGCGCCAGACCATCCACTTCGGCAAGGCGGGGTCAAAGCTGTCCGTCGTCTACAGCGACATGAGAGCCAAGGGAGAACTGAATATCGAAGCCAGGGGAATGGCTGAAATACAGAGGAAGTACCCAAGCCGCGCCAAGATGATTATGCAAGCGTTGGAGGCAGCAAGGTTCTATACATCCAATGCCCTCCATAACCTCGGGCATCTGAAGCGACTGGTTCTTCCAGGCTCGCGGATGAGTACCTATCTGACCACCATGTTCGGGGTAGACAGCGTCGACGCCAGGCTTCTCGGCAAAATAGAAAAAGCAATTTCACCGATATGCCGGGCATTGGCCGACCCCACTTGGGGAAAACAGAATGGGGAGCGCTTTGTAGTCGGCCATTTAAAATATCTGGAGGATAGGGCCACAGCCTTTGTGTTCGACGGCTCGGGCGCCAAAAGGATTTATCTCACCCAATTCTTTTTCCACATGAAACTGGGTTGGTATAGATCCGCCGTACCACAGCCCTTCGATGTTGACGCCCATGGTCAAGGAGCGGTCATTATTCACGAGATGTCCCATCTGCTTACGCACACGATCGATATCATCTACCTGGACACCATGAATCCCTTTCTGGATTTGATCTCGACGGTAAGCCACCTCGGACAGAAGAAATACGACGAGCAAAAAGAGTTGCAGGAGGAAGGTCTTTCGCTGGCTACGCCAAAATCCAAGTTGTTCACCGACTGGGATGAGACAACCAACACCTACAAAAGCATTGATCAGTTGCCTGGACACAAGGAGGTCGCCAGGGAGGTCCTGAAAACGACCGGTACCCGGAACATGGACGCGGCACGGGATGCCTTCCTCGACCCGACTTCTGCAGACAAACGTATCGACGTCATCCTGCGCAACGCCGATTCCATTACGCTGCTGATCTGCGAGTTGGGACGCCAACTCGATCCGAGCCCTCCACATTGATCTTTTTTTCACGACGCTTATGCGACAGTCCGATGCAGGAGCGAATGCGCATACCTTTCAAACACGAGAAAAACCGGGCAGTTACTGCGCAAACGCCATCATCGCTGTTCTCGACAATGGCTCCCGAGGGTTAGAATGCGGCAAACCAGGAAGAGTCAATGACCGAACGTACACTCTCGGAAGCCGAATACGACGCCATCACCGATGCGGCCGCGCATTGGTGCATGCGTTTGCATGCTGACGACTGCACGGATGCCGAACGGCTGGCGTTCGAGCATTGGCACGACGCTGATCCCCTGCACGCTTTCGAATACGGAGCCATGCTGGAGATCTGGGGCACGGCTGAACACCTGCCGCGCGTCGAGCCCGCGCCTGCCGCTTCGAACCGTCGCCCTCGCACGCGTTGGCGCCAACTGGCCGTCGCCGCCACGGTGCTCGCGCTGGGCGTGCCCTTGGCGGCTTTCACCGGTTGGAACCTGGGCTGGGTGCCGAACACCTATCAACGATTCGAGGCGGGCGCGACCGGACGGCAGGTCACGCTGGACGATGGCAGCCAGGTGGAACTCAACCTGGGCAGCGAACTGGTGTTTGCCAATTACAAGCATGAACGTCGGGTGACGCTGAAAAAGGGCGAAGCTTTTTTTGACGTGAGCCACGACAAGCAGCATCCGTTTATCGTTCGGGCAGGCCAGGGCCAGGTGCGCGTGACCGGTACCCGTTTCAACGTTTGGTTGTATCAGGATCAGGTCAAGGTCACGCTGCTGGAAGGTTCGGTGTGGGTGACCAGCAACAAGGCCTCCAATGCCAACGGGGCGCAACTGTCGCCCGGCATGCAGGCAAGCTACAAGGCTGGCGACTACCAGCCGCAGGTCCGTGAGGTTTCCGCCGACGATAACTCGCTGGCGTGGCGCAATGGCAAACTGGTCCTCGACAACCTGGCCTTGTCCGACGCGTTGCCGCTGATCAACCGCTACCTCGATCATCCGGTCATGCTGGCCGACAACACCACCGGCACCCTGCGCATCGGCGGGATCTACAACCTCAACGAGGTGAAGAACCTCGTGCCATCGCTGCCCAAGGTGCTGCCGGTCTATCTGACCCAGAACAAGGACGGCAACCTGGTGCTGAACGCTATCGGCCCCCGACCGAGCAAAAACTGAAAAGCCGCGGCCCCTTCGGGTCGCGGCTTTTGTTCATGGGCGCAATTATTGCGTCACGACCCTGCTCACTGGCTCATCCTCTCGAATGGTCACTGCCTGATAATGCGGATCGGCCTTGATCTGCTGCTCGGTGAACGGCAACGCACTCAACTGTCGCTTTGAAAATGCCTGGGTCTGATCCACCGAATAAGGCGATGAAGGATCGCTGGAAAGCGAGAATGCCAGCAATCCCTGGGCCTTGGGACCGTTGCCATCAAACGTCACCACTTGCAGATAACTGGTGCCGCTGACCACCTCCCGCTTACCGTTCGCACCCGGCACGCTCTGGATCGCGTTGTAGATGCCCAACTCGCCAGGTCCGCCATGAATGGGTATGCGACGGTCAGCACGGCTGGCGACCTGAACATCCTGCCATCGGCTGTCAGCCGGAAGTCCGGCTTTTTTCACCGATTCCAGCGATGCGCGCATGGCCTGACGCAACGCCTCGGCAACGGAGGGCCGCTCGACTGCCAGGCCACGCGGGGTATGTTGTGGATCCTTCGGGTCGAACGCCACGCGCCAAAGGCCAGGCACCGGCTGCAATGCCTGCATGATCTGTTGGAAATGAACGAAACCCACGCCGGTGTCCAGGCTCGCGGTGCGATCCCAGCGTTTCAGGCGAGTGCACACCTCGGTCAAAGGCAGCGCGTCGGGCCCCAGGTCGGCGGCGCAAAAAGCCAGCAGGTCTGGCATGACCTGATCGGCCAGGTATACCTGATCGTCCATGACCAGACGCTGCAGGTCACTCGCTGTGACCGGTCCCGCCTTGGCCAATTGCGCCAGGCTGTCCAGGGCAAAACGCGCCCGCAGCCCCAGCGGCAGGTCTTGCTGGCTGACGACTGGCGAATAGCCGGACAAGGGCTGCGCGGGGTTGACCAGCCACGCCGAATCGTTGGAATTTTGCACATAGTCGCGACGCAGCAATTGCGGAAGTTTATCCGCTGCGAAGATGCCCTTCTGG
>Ga0307412_10001867_pt1 | contig 11649 bp, 14 predicted proteins | sample DK1Cmetagenome_3_FD_203823 | JGI IMG/M metagenome (GOLD analysis project Ga0307412, IMG submission 203823) | Maize rhizosphere microbial communities from greenhouse at UC Davis, California, United States - DK15-C-1 | ecosystem: Host-associated > Plants > Roots > Rhizosphere > Soil | place: USA...
TGGATCACCGCGTGGACGTTCGCCACCGCCTGGTTGAGCCCGGCGAGCGACAGCCGCACCTCGTCGAGATCGGGCTCGGGCCGGGCGAGCCAGCGCGCGGCGGCATCGGCATAGCTCTGGACCGCCGAGATCGGCTGGTTGATCTCATGCGCGATCGAGGCGGACATGGCGCCGATCGCGGCGGTGCGCTGGACGCGCTCCAGCTCGATGCGGGTGCGCTCGACGGTGGTCTCCAGCCGCTTGCGCTGGCGGATGTCGAGGATGCTGCCGGGAACATGCTCCAGGCAGGTGCCGGGGGCGAGGCTGAACGCGACGATGACGTCGATCGGCGTGCCGTCGGCGGCGAGGACCTGGGTTTCGGTCTGGAACATCGGCCGCTGCTCGTCGATCGCGACGATGCAGTCGGCGAAGCTGGTATCGGTTTCGGGCAGGAAATCGCCGAGCTTGCGGAAGAAGGCCGCCTTGCTCGGCACGCCCATCAGATCGAGCGCGGTCTGGTTGACGTCGGTGATGCGCACCTGGCGGCGGATGTCGGCGACGAATTCGGGGTGTTCGCGCAGATAGGCGCGCAGATCGGTGACGCCGCACGCCCGCACCGCGGCGATCGCAGCGGCGACGGGGCTGAAATCATGCTCCCAGATCGCGATGGCGAGCGTGTCGGTCATCGTCGCGTAGCGGCGCTCCTCGCGCGCCATGCGCTGGTCGAGCGTGGCGCGGTGGAGCAGCAGGCCGGTGGTGACAGCGTTGGCGGCAAGGCTCACCAGCAGGCGCAGAATCGGATCGGTCGTCGGCGCGTCGCGATGGACGATCCAGAAGCTGCCAAAGGCCAGCGTCGCGCAGGCGAGCGACCAGCCGAGCAGCTGTCGGCGGGTGAGGCCGGTGCCGGCGACCAGCAGCGCGACCGCGTAGAGCGTGGCGATCGCGCTGTCGAAGCCGGTGAAGCTGTCGATCCAGAAGATGCCGGCGGCGAGCAGCGTGGCGGCAAGGGCGCGGAGGCGGGCGCCGTCCAGCGTGCCTCCCGGCACCCCTTCGCCCGGCACGGCGACGATGTCGCCTGCGGCCTGATCCCCCATCTTCGACATGCGGGAGAGGATGCCGCAGGCGCTTTGACGTCACCAGCCCAAGGCGAGCATCCCGCCACCCCCCATTTGGGGGGTGCGGGATGCTTCGGGCGGCGGCTCCCTTTGTCATCCCGGCGAAAGCCGGGATTCAGGTCGCCTCTCGGCCGCAGAAAGAGCCGCTGCGGGTAACCCCAATGGATCCCGGCTTTGGCCGGGATGACGGCTCAAATCGTTAGATTGCGTTTTCCTCGCTGACCGCGTCGGCGGTGCCCATCAGCGCGGGGAAAAAGCCTTCGTGCGCGGTGCGCAGATCGTCGAGGCTGACGCAGAAATCGCCTTCCTCGAGCTCGAAGATGATGCGGTTGGCGATGGTGCGGCCGATCGGATCGGCGGCGAGGCCGGCCTTGTCGGCGGCGACCAGGAAGTCAGCCAGCGCCTCGTCCTTCACCGTCACCACGTACAGGCCCTGGTCCTCGCCGAACCAGCTGCCGGCGACGCCGAACGGCTGGGGCTGATCGAGGATCGCGCCGATGCCCGAGGCGAGCGCCATTTCGGCGACCGTGACGGCAAGGCCGCCGTCCGACACGTCATGGCAGGCAGTGATCGCGCCGCCGGTGATCGCCGAGCGGACGAACGCGCCGGTGCGGCGCTCCATCATCAGGTCGACCGGCGGGGGCGGGCCTTCCTCGCGGCCGCAGATCTCGCGCAGCCAGATCGACTGGCCGAGATGGCCGCCGCGCTCGCCGACCGCGATGATGATGTCGCCGGTGCCCTTGAAGGCGATGGTGCAGTTCTTCTGCCAGTCCTTGAGCAGGCCGATCGCGCCGATCGCCGGGGTCGGCAGGATCGCCGAGCCGCCGCCGGTGGCCTTGCTCTCGTTGTAGAGGCTGACATTGCCCGAGACGATCGGGAAGTCGAGCGCGCGGCACGCCTCGCTCATGCCTTCGAGCGCGCCGACGATCTGGCCCATGATCTCCGGGCGCTGCGGGTTGGCGAAGTTGAGGCAGTTGGTCACCGCGAGCGGGGTCGCGCCCACCGCGGAGAGGTTGCGCCAGGCTTCGGCGATCGCCTGCTTGCCGCCTTCGACCGGATCCGCGAAGCAATAGCGCGGGGTGCAATCGGTGGTGATCGCCAGGCCCTTGTCGGTGCCGTGGACGCGCACGACCGCGGCGTCGCCGCCCGGGCGCTGCACGGTGTCGCCGCCGACCATGTGGTCGTACTGCTCCCAGATCCAGCGGCGGCTGGCGATGTCCGGCGAGCCCATCAGCTTGACGAGATCGGCGGCGGGATCGGTGCATTCCGGCACGTTCTGCAGCTCGGCCGGCTTCGGCGTGGGGACGTGCGGGCGATCGTAGAGCGGGGCGTCGTCGGCCAGCGGCGCGAGCGGGATGTCGGCGACGGTCTCGCCCTTCCACTTCAGCACCATGCGGCCGGTGTCGGTCACATGGCCGATCACCGCGAAATCGAGCTCCCACTTGCGGAAGATCGCTTGCGCAAAATCCTCGCGGCCGGGCTTGAGCACCATCAGCATGCGCTCCTGCGATTCGGAGAGCATCATCTCGTACGGCGTCATGCCGGTTTCGCGCTGCGGCACGTCGTCCATGATCAGCTCGATGCCGACGCCGCCCTTGGACGCCATTTCGACGCTCGAGGAGGTGAGGCCGGCGGCGCCCATGTCCTGGATCGCGACGATCGCGTCCGAGGCCATGAGTTCGAGGCAGGCTTCGATCAGCAGCTTCTCGGTGAACGGATCGCCGACCTGGACGGTGGGCCGCTTCTCTTCCGAATCCTCGCCGAAATCGGCCGAGGCCATGGTGGCGCCGTGGATGCCGTCGCGGCCGGTCTTGGAGCCGACATAGACGATCGAATTGCCGACGCCGCTCGCTGCCGAATAGAAGATCTTGTCGGTATCGGCGATGCCGACGGTCATCGCGTTGACCAGGATGTTGCCGTCATAGGCCGGGTGGAAGTTCACCTCGCCGCCCACCGTCGGCACGCCGACACAATTGCCATAGCCGCCGATGCCGTGGACGACGCCGGCGATCAGGTGCTTCATCTTGGGATGATCGGGCCGGCCGAAGCGCAGCGCGTTCATGTTGGCGATCGGCCGCGCGCCCATCGTGAACACGTCGCGCAGGATGCCGCCGACGCCGGTCGCCGCGCCCTGATAGGGCTCGATGTACGACGGGTGGTTGTGGCTCTCCATCTTGAAGATCGCCGCCTGGCCATCGCCGATATCGACGACGCCGGCATTCTCGCCGGGGCCGCAGATGACCTGCGGGCCGGTGGTGGGCAGCTTCTTCAGGTGGATGCGGCTGGACTTGTAGCTGCAATGCTCGGACCACATCACCGAGAAGATGCCGAGCTCGGTCAGGTTGGGCTCGCGACCGAGCGCCTTCAGGACGCGGTCATACTCTTCGGGCGACAGGCCGTGCTCGGCCACGATCTCGGGCGTGATCTGGGTCATGGGCGGACCCCTTAGCGGGGTGTTGGCCGCGCGTCACCCCGGCAGTTGCGGGCAGGTGGGCAAACACCGTGTTAACCCAGGGCGTGGTAGAGAGTGCCATGCACATCCTGCCTCTTCTCGGCCATGGACTGCGCGCAGATGACCTGCTGGCCCCGCTTCCGGCCGCCTGGGAGTGCGATCTGGCGACGGATACGCTGCACTGGTCGCCGGGGGTCTATGACCTGTTCGGCTTCCCGCACGGCGCGGTGGTGACGCGCGAGGAAGCGGTGGCGATGTACACGCCGGGATCGGCCGCGCTGCTGGAAGCGGTGCGCAGCAAGGCGATCGCCGAGGCGAGCAGCTTCACCATCGACGTGACGATCCGCCGCCGCGACGGCGCGCTGCGCCGGGTGCGGCTGACCGCCGACGTGGAATGCGAGGGTGGCCGGCCGGTGCGGCTGTATGGGGTGAAGCAGAACGTGACCGACGAATAGGGACGCCTACAGCACCGCCCAGAGCGTGAGCAGCAGCGCGGTCATCGCTGCGTTGAGCGCCATGCCGATTCCGGCGAAGGTGCCGCCGAGGTCCGAGACCTGGAAGGCGCGGGCCATGCCGATGCCATGGGCGGAGAGGCCGGCTGCGAAGCCACGCACACGATAGTCCTCGATCCGCAGCGCGTTGAGCAGCGGCGTGGCGACCATCGCGCCGAACACGCCGGCAATCAGCACCACCACCGCCGCCAGCGCGGGGATGCCGCCGAGCTGCGCGGCGAGCGCCATTGCGACGGGCGTCGTCACCGAGCGCGGGGCGACGGTGGCGAGGATCTGCGCGCTGCCGCCGAACGCCCAGACGATGCCGGTGACGCTGAGAATCGCGGTCAGCGAACCAGCGAACAGCGCGAGCAGCAAGGGGCCGGCGGCGCGGCGGACCAGCGCGCGGTTGCGCCACAGCGGCACCGCAAGACCGACGGTCGCCGGGCCGAGCAGGAAGGTGAGCATCGCCGTGTTCTGCGCATAGACCGGATAAGGCGTGCGGGTGGCGAGCAGGATGCCGATCAGCACCGGCGTCGCGGTGAGCACCGGGTGGCAGAGCGGGTGCCGGTCGCTGCGCTTCGACAGGCGATCGGCGCCCTCGAACACCAGCAAAGTGACGGCGAGCCAGAGCAACGGCGGCGCCTGGAGGCTGTGCCACATGCCGCTCATGCGCGGTGCTCCTGCCGGGCCAGCGCCCAGCGGAAGACGAGCGCGGTCACCGTCATGGTGAGCAGCGTCGAGGCGAGGGTGGCGACGACGATCGCGACGCCGTTCTTCGCCAGCACCGGGCCTTCCTCGATCAGCCCGACCGCAGCGGGCACGAACATCACCGAAAGATGCGCGGTCAGCCAGGCGGAGACCTGCACCAGCGTGGGGCGCTCGCCCGGGCGGAGCAGCAGCCAGCCGAGCAGCAGGAACATGCCGATCACGGCGCCGGGCAGCGGCAGGCCGGTGAGCAGGTGGAGTCCCTCGCCGATCAGCTGGCAGAGGAGGAGGGTGGCGATGGCGGCGATCATGGCCGGGTGCCATGCCATGCGCGTGCGGCGCGGTACAATGCGCGGCAGGTGTGGGCTGGTTGCGTTGCGTGCACGCGCGGTCACCGCGACCGGGATGGAAATGCGGCACCTCCCCACCCTTCGTCATTCCCGCGAAGGCGGGAATCCATTTGCCAGGACGCTGGGGATGGAGCCGTGCCACCAGCGCCAATGGATCCCCGCCTTCGCGGGGATGACGGTGGTGTTGGGGGGCTATTCGGCGGCTTCGTCCATCGCCGCCGGCATCAGGCCACCCAGATTCGCCTGAATCCATTCGATCAGATCCTCGACCTTCGCCGCTGCCTCGGCCCCCAGCGGCGTGAGGGTATATTCGACATGCGGCGGGACCACCGGCAGGCTGCGGCGCTCGACCAGATGGTGCGCTTCCAGCTGCTGGAGCGTCTGGGCGAGCATGCGCTCGCTCACCCCGTTCACCCGGCGGCGGAGTTCGCTGAAGCGACGGGTGCCGTCCTGCAGCGCGACCAGCACGAGCAGGCCCCAGCTGCTTGTGATCCGCTTGAGCACCGCGCGCGACGGACAATCGGTGGCGAACACGTCGCCGCGATCCATCATCGCTGCCAGGGTGCGGGGTTGCAGATCGGACATTTTTGATACTTACCTTCATGTGCGTACTTACGATTCGTAAGTGGGTCGCTAGATGCTTGGGGTCAATCCGCAACCAAAGGAATTTCCATGTACGCCGTTACCGGAGCCTCGGGCCAGCTGGGCCGCCTCGTCGTCGAATCGCTGCTGAGCAAGGTGGCGCCCGACCAGATCGTCGCGCTGGTACGCGATCCCGCGAGCGTCGCCGATTTCGCCGCCAAGGGCGTGGTGGTGCGCGCCTTCGATTATGATGCGCCGGAGACGCTGGTGCCGGCGCTGGCGGGCGTGACGCGGCTGCTGCTGATCTCGGGCAATGCGGTGGGCAGCCGGGTGCCGCAGCACCGCGCGGTGATCGACGCAGCCAAGGCGGCGGGGGTGGGCTTCCTCGCCTATACCAGCCTGTTGCGGGCGCAGACCTCGACGATGCTGCTGGCCGCCGAGCACAAGGCGACCGAGGATCTGCTGGCGGCGAGCGGCGTGCCGACCGCGCTGCTGCGCAACGGCTGGTACAGCGAGAATTACCTGATGAGCGCCGGCCCAGCGATCGAGCACGGCGTGCTGCTGGGCAGCGCCGGCGAGGGCGTGGTCTCGGCGGCGGCGCGCGCCGATTATGCCGAGGCGGCGGCGGTGGTGCTCGTGCGCGGCGAGGCGGGGACGTACGAGCTGGGCGGCGAGCCGGGCTTCACCCATGCCGAGCTGGCGGCGGCGCTCGCGGAGCTTTCGGGCAAGCCGGTGGCGTATCAGGACGTGCCGGAGGCGGACTATGCCAAGGCGCTGGAAGGCGCGGGGCTGCCGGGTCCGTTCGCGGCGATCCTGGCGGACAGCGACGCGCGCGCCGGCGAGGGGGCATTGTTCGACGATTCGGGAACGCTGGCCACGCTGCTCGGCCGGGCGACGACGCCGTGGCGCGAGACGATCGCGGCGGGGGTGAAGGGGTAACCGCCGGCTGCTTCCACTTCCGTCATCCCGGCGGAAGCCGGGATCCATTCGCCACTCGCTCCCGGCAGGAGCCGATACGGCGACCCCAATGGATCCCGGCTTTCGCCGGGATGACGGCTGTTGGCGGTGGGATATCCTCTCGCCCTAGCGACAGGATGCTCCGTCAGAGGATTTCCCGCACCTTTTCGGGCGGGCGGCCCAGCCGCACCCCGCGCTCGGTGACCACCAGCGGGCGTTCGATCAGGATCGGGTTGGCTGCCATCGCGTCGAGGATCGCGTCGTCATCGGCACCTTTCAGCGGCTTGGCGGCGTCCTCGGCGATGCGCAGGCCTTCGCGCGCGGTCATGCCGGCGCGGTGGTACAGCTCCGCCAGCGTCTCGCGGCTGGGCGGGGTCTTCAGATACTCGATCACTTCCACCTCGGCGCCGGCGTCCCGAAGGATCGCCAGCGCCTCGCGCGACTTGGAGCAGCGCGGGTTGTGGTAGATGGTTGCCTTCACGCCGCAGCGGCCTCGTCGGCCTTGGCGAGCCACTCCTCGAGCCACTTGATCGTGTAGTTGCCCGCCTGGAACTCGGGATCGTCGAGCAGCGCCTGGTGGAGCGGGATCGTCGTCTTGATGCCGTCGATCACGAACTCGTCGAGCGCGCGGCGCAGCCGCATGATGCAGCCCTCGCGGGTGCGGCCATAGACGATCAGCTTGGCGATCATCGAGTCGTAGTAAGGCGGGATCCGGTAGCCCGAATAGATGCCGCTATCGACGCGCACGTGCATGCCGCCGGGGGCATGGAAATGCGTGATCGTGCCGGGGGAGGGCGCGAAGGTGCGCGGATCCTCGGCATTGATGCGGCATTCGATCGCGTGGCCGCGGAACTCGATCTCTTCCTGGCGCACCGACAGGCCGTGCCCTTCGGCGACGCGGATCTGTTCGCGCACGAGGTCCAGGCCGGTGATCATCTCGGTCACCGGATGCTCGACCTGCAGGCGGGTGTTCATCTCGATGAAGTAGAACTCGCCGTTTTCCCACAGGAACTCGATCGTGCCGGCGCCGCGATAGCCCATGTCGGACATCGCCTTGGCGACGATTCCGCCCATATGCGCACGCTCTTCGGGCGTGATCACCGGCGACAGCGCCTCTTCGAGCACCTTCTGGTGGCGGCGCTGGAGCGAGCAGTCGCGCTCACCCAAGTGGATCGCGTTGCCGTTGCCGTCGCCGAACACCTGGAATTCGATGTGGCGCGGGTTGCCGAGATACTTTTCGAGATACACGGTGGCGTCGCCGAACGCGGCCTTCGCCTCGCTGCCGGCCTGCTGCATCAGCGTTTCGAGCTGGTCCTCGCTGGTGCACACCTTCATGCCGCGACCACCGCCGCCGGAGGCGGCCTTGATGATCACCGGATAGCCGGCCTCGGCGGCGATCGCCTTGGCTTCTTCGAGGTCGCTGATCGGGCCGTCCGAGCCCGGCACCAGCGGCAGGCCGAGCGCGCCGGCGGTGCGCTTCGCCTCGATCTTGTCGCCCATCGTGCGGATATGTTCGGGCTTGGGGCCGACGAAGATCAGCCCGTGCGCCTCGACGATCTCGGCGAACTGGGCGTTCTCCGAGAGGAAGCCATAGCCCGGATGGATCGCGTCCGCGCCCGAGATCTCGGCCGCCGAGATGATGTTCGGGATGTTGAGATAGCTCTCCGATGCGGCCGGCGGGCCGATGCAGATCGCCTCGTCTGCCAGCCGCACGTGCATCGCGTCGGAATCGGCGGTGGAGTGCACCGCCACCGTCTTGATGCCCATTTCGTGGCACGCGCGGTGGATGCGCAGCGCGATCTCGCCGCGATTGGCGATCAGCAGCTTCTTGATCTCGGCCATATGCGTGCCGTTACTCGACCACGACGAGCGGCTGGTCGAATTCGACCGGCTGGCCGTTCTCGATAAGGATCGCCTTGACCGTGCCGGCGGTGGGGGCGTGGATCGGGTTCATCACCTTCATCGCCTCGATGATCAGCAGCGTGTCGCCCGCGGCGACCTGCTGGCCGACCGTGACGAAGGTCTTCGCCTCGGGATTCGGCTTGAGGTACGCGGTACCGACCATCGGCGACTTGACCGCATTGGCGGTCGGCTGCGGCGCGGCGACGATCTCGGCGGGCGCGGCAGCGGCCGGGGCGGCGAGCATCGGCGCGGCGGGCGCGGCATACTGAATTGCGGGAGCTGCGGTGACCTTGCGCGCGACGCGGACGCGGCGTTCGCCGTCCTCGACTTCGATCTCGGTCAGCTGGGTGTCATCGAGCACGGTAGCGAGCTGGCGGACCAGTTCGATATCGACCATCATTGCACCCGATTTGGTTTCTTCGGCCATACGACCCTTCTTTTTGGAATTCTTAAAAATGAAACGGCGCCCTCTGTCAGAGACGCGCGGCGGCTTCAAGCGCGAGAATATAGGAAAGCGAACCGAACCCGGACACGGTGCCCTTCGCCGCCCGGCCGACATAGCTGGTGTGGCGGAAGGATTCGCGGGCGTGCGGGTTCGACAAATGCACCTCGATCACCGGGGTGCTGATACTCTTGATCGCATCGTGCAACGCGATCGAGGTGTGGGTATAGCCACCCGGATTGAGAATCACGGCGCGGGCGCCATCGGCCTGCGCCTCGTGCAGCCAGTCGATCAGATGGCCTTCATGGTTCGACTGGCGAACCTCGACCTCCAGCCCGAGCTCCTTCGCGCGATCCTCGAGCATGCCGGCAATGTCGTCCAGCGTGTCCGATCCATAGATTTCCGGCTCGCGGAGCCCCAGCAGGTTGAGGTTGGGACCATTCAAGACGAAGATCGTATCGGCCAATGCTGGCGCCTTTCGGTTGCGGGCAGGATGCCGCCCTCCCTATATGACCCAGCGTCTCCAATCAAATCCAAGGCACCTCATGCACAGCGACGGTACCGTCTCCATCCGGGTCAACGGCGAACACAAGCGGATCACCGCCGGGCTCACGCTCGCGCAGCTGGCGACCGAACTGGGGCTGGTGCCCGAAAAGCTGGCGGTGGAGCGTAACCTGGAGGTGGTGCCGCGCTCGACGCTGGACCAGGTGATCGTCGAGGATGGCGACGAGCTGGAGATCGTCCACTTTGTCGGCGGCGGCGACCATGCCGGCCCGCTGGTGGACGATAGCTGGACGGTGGCGGGGAAGACCTTCCGCTCGCGGCTGATCGTCGGCACCGGCAAGTACAAGGATTTCGAGCAGAATGCGGCCGCCGTCGCGGCGTCGGGCGCCGAGATCGTCACCGTGGCGGTGCGCCGGGTGAACGTGAGCGACCCCAACGCGCCGATGCTGACCGACTATATCGACCCCAAGAAGATCACCTATCTGCCCAACACCGCGGGTTGTTTCGATGCCGAATCGGCGATTCGCACGCTGCGCCTGGCGCGTGAGGCGGGCGGCTGGGAACTGGTGAAGCTGGAAGTGCTGGGCGAAGCGCGGACGCTCTACCCGGATATGGTCGAGACGCTGCGCGCGACCGAGATACTGGCCAAGGAAGGCTTCAAGCCGATGGTCTATTGCGTCGACGATCCCATCGCCGCCAAGCGGCTGGAGGATGTCGGCGCGGTGGCGATCATGCCGCTGGGCGCGCCGATCGGTTCGGGGCTGGGCATCCAGAACCAGGTGACGATCCGGCTGATCGTCGAGGGCGCCAAGGTGCCGGTGCTGGTCGATGCGGGCGTCGGCTCGGCGTCGGACGCGGCGGTGGCGATGGAGCTGGGCTGCGACGGCGTGCTGATGAACACCGCGATCGCCGAGGCCAAGGACCCGATCCTGATGGCGGCAGCGATGAAGGCGGCGGTCGAGGCCGGCCGCCTGTCGTACCGCGCCGGGCGGATGGCGAAGCGGCGCTATGCCGATCCGTCGAGCCCGCTGGCAGGCCTGATCTGATGCGGCGTGCGCTGGCGGCGCTGGCGCTGGTCGCGGTCGCAGGGTGCCATCCCCGGCCGCAATCGGATCCGGTGGAGAACCAAGGGCCGATCTCGGCCGAGCCGGTGACGCTGACCGCTGCCGATGGGGTGAAGATCGCCGGCGTCTATACGCGGGCGGCCAAGCCCAAGGCGTTGCTGCTGCTGTTCCACCAGGCCGAATCGAGCAAGGATGAATATGCGCTGCTCGCCCCCCAGCTGGCGCAGGCGGGCTATTCGTCGCTGCGGATCGACCAGCGCGCGGGCGGCACGCTGTTCGGCCCGAACGGGACGGTGGCGGCGCTCGGCCATTCGGCGAGCTATGCGGATGCCAAGAAGGATCTGGATGCGGCGTTCGCATGGGGGCTGACGCAGAAGCTGCCGATCGTGCTGTGGGGCAGCAGCTATTCGGCGGCGCTGATCTTCCCGCTCGCCGCCGAGCATCCGGGGCAGGTAAAGGCGCTGCTCGCCTTCTCGCCGGGCGAGTATCTCGACGACAAGGGTGCGGTGGCGCGGGCGGCGAAGCAAGTGACGGCGCCCATCTTCGTCACCTCGGCGCAGGACGGGCATGAGGTGGATGCCGCGCGCGTGATCCTGGCCGCATCGCCTTCTACTCAGAAGACGCAGTTCGTGCCGAAGCTGGGCGGCGTGCATGGCAGCTCGACGTTGCTGCGCACCAAGAATCCGCAAGGCGCGCTGGAGGCCTGGCGCGCGACGATGGCGTTTTTGGGCGAAGTGACGCGCGACGGATCGGGAACCCGTTAGGCCCGGCGCACGTTCTTTCCGGCAAGTCGCAGGTGTCGTGTTGTGTGGCACCCGACCTTAGCCAGGAGTATCGAGCATGGGCGAGCTGACCGACAAGATCAAAGGCAATCTCAACGAGCTGGCCGGCAAGGTGAAGCAGCACAGCAGCGATCCCGAGACCCGCGACGAAGGCGCGGCGCAGGAGGTGAAGGGCAAGGCCCAGCAGCTCGGCGGTAAGGTCAAGGGCGCGCTCGGCGACGACATCTGAGTCGCAGCGAAACCGGATAGATGGACGGGCCGTGCCGCGAGGCGCGGCCCGTTCGCGTTTTGGGGGCACTTAAGCCCCCCCTTCAGGGGAGA
>Ga0307412_10001868_pt1 | contig 11649 bp, 9 predicted proteins | sample DK1Cmetagenome_3_FD_203823 | JGI IMG/M metagenome (GOLD analysis project Ga0307412, IMG submission 203823) | Maize rhizosphere microbial communities from greenhouse at UC Davis, California, United States - DK15-C-1 | ecosystem: Host-associated > Plants > Roots > Rhizosphere > Soil | place: USA...
AGTTTTTGGTATTTGCAATCATAATAATACTCGGATTATTTTTCTTTAATACCAGCAATGGTTTAAGCCTCCCAACGTTTTTGGAAACAATATTCGACGGACTGAAATCTTTTATTTAAGGGGACCTCTAAAAACTCCATCTAACCCTTCTCTTTTGTCCTTCGGAGGAGACCTGTCCCGAGAATTCCTATCATGTGGACACAACTTTAAATCGCTATAATTCTCCTCTTGTTCGAATGATTAGCATAGCATGTTCTGCTACCAGGCAAGCCTGAAAGGCTTGACTCTAAGCAACCACGGGTGAAACCCGTGGTTATGCCCCCATCGAAGTAAGCCTGAAAGGCTTGACCCCTGTGGTTTAAAAAATGTGTCCACACGATAGGAGAATTCGGGAAGGGATAGGGATGAGGCTAAAAAAAGCAGTTTTTAGAGGTTCGCTTAAAAAGGCATTCCTACCCCAAAGTTGTATTGCACAAAGCGGTACTGGTCTGGAAAATTAGTGGCGGCATAATTCCTTCGGAATTCGCGGCCATTAAACAAGTGTTTTATTACCCACTGGTCGGTTTCTTCAAATTGTGGGTCTTTAACTTTTATGCCTGCATCAAAACGGAATACAAAATACTGAAGGTCGAAACGCAGTCCTGCTCCTACGCCTATTGCCAGTTGTTGAAATAATTTGTTAAGCCTGAATTGCACATCAGTATCAGGCAGGTTTTCAAGCTTATTTAATCGCCAAACGTTTCCAAAGTCCGTAAAAGCAGCCCCTCTAACTTTAGAGCCGAAAAAGTTATTTACCAATTTAAAGCGGTACTCAAGACTTCCTTCCAGTTTTATCTCCCCCAGCTGGTCTAAGTTTCTAAGCCTCTCGCGAAGCCCTTGCTCAATATCCTTACGATTATAATTACCCGGGCCAAGAGTTCTCGCCTGCCAGGCTCTAATACCCGTTGACCCGCCGGCATAAAAGTTCTTTTCAAAAGGGATGGCACTTTTATTACCATATGGATATGCAATACCCGGGTACAAACGAGCCACAAACTGGCGCTCACTGCCCAGGCTTCGGTACAACCGTAAATCCAACTCAGTCTTAAAATATTGCAGGTAAGGTAGCCCTAGGAATGTTCTTGCGCCAGTTGAATCCTTCTGAAGTTTAAGTGCATTGGCGAACAGTGATAAAGTATTTCCTCCAACATCTGAAAATGACCGTAGGAAAAGGAAATTCTCATAAGTATTCAGCTTTAATGCATTCAAAGCATAACTATACTGACTTCCAAGGTTAAAATACTGCCTGTTATTTGTAGCCACATACAGAAACAGCTGCTTGGCTTCTAAAGAGTCTTTAAAAGCGGGGTCTAGCCTTCCATCCCGGTACTCAATATTCACAGGTGTTAAACTATGCAGCTTTAGCCGGGTTTCTGCCCAATTGTATGTAATGGAATTAATGAAAAGTCGGTTGGTAAATGCATCAACCTGATTAAAGAGTTGCACACTACTTGAAAAAGTGGTTTTAGGCACCCCGTAACGCCCCATAGAACGAATTCGAAATGGTATAAGCAGTTTGGGTATAATAACATTTACCCCTACCTGAAAATCGCGGTTAAATATTTTATCAATTAGATTGCCTTTAATGCGGGAATCAAATAAAATACCATACTTAAATTTAATGTCTAATTGTTCTGAACCCCCAAACAGATTCCGGTTAGTATAGGTATTGGCAATATTAAAGCCATTTCTACCGGTATTAAAAGTATACTCGCCCTCTATCCGGTTGCTCATCCGTTTAATCGGCAAAGCATTTACCCGAACGTTTAAGATGGTTGTATCAACCCTGTCTTTAACAAAATCAATTCTGATATTCTTAAATACGTTTAAATCAAATAGCCTGTCGTAGGTAAGATTTACGTTGTCGGTGTTATAGATATCCCCTTTGTTAAAAAACACATATTTTGCCAGGGGTCTGAATTTGAACCGCCCAGAATAATCCTTAAAGAACAAATTTGTGTCAATATAGGCAGAATCAGCCTCACGTCGCGCCAGGCGGCCTTCGCTGTTTTCAATAATGAATCTCGTCCGGCCAATAGAAAAAACCTGGTGCTGGCCACGATTTACTGGGTTATCAATCACCATTTTAACATCTACCTGGCTCGAATACAGGTTACTGTCAGCAAAGCCACGCATGTATTGTTGTTGGTAGTCGTAATAGCCATTTCTTTTCAAAAGCTCAAATACCTGCTTACTTTCATACAATAAAGAATCCGCATCATAGCGCATGCCAGGACTTATTTTGGTAAACTGGCTTCTTGTGCTTTCGTATAGCCTTTTAACGTTCGAATCGGGAATCTGATAAGTATAATTGCGCAGCTTAAACGATGGCCCCTGTTTTGCCGACAATGTGATGTATGCCTTTTTATTTTTCTTAACAACTTCGCTCTTAACTTCCGCCTTTAAAAAGCCCTTTGTTTTAAGAAACTTCTCAACCTCATTTCTAGAAACTTCAACCAAAAGGCTGTCCAGAATGTGAGGAGCCTCACCAATATTCCTGATCCTGTCGGTACGATACTTACCATCTTTGGTGTTAAACATGTTGTACAAAGCAAGGTTCAACCTCGAATTTGGCTTTATATCCCTTTGTACATAGATGTAAGCTTGCTCTGAAAACTCTTTGTCAATACCTATTAGTTTCACCTTTTTTACCAGCGCCTCGTTTTCATTGAGGTATTTGGTGGCAGAGCATCCGGGAAATATAAATAGTAAAAGCAGTATACTTGCAGCGTATAAGTAATAAACGTTTAAATATGCTTTCAAAATCGCAAATCAGTTTTGTAAATGCATTACACCAAAAAAAATACAGAAAAGAGCATTCCCTTTTCATTGCAGAAGGCATCAAATCAATAACAGAATTTTTAGATTCTGATTACGAGGTTGATACCATTTTCTGCACTTCCGAGTACCTGCAAAAGTTTAGCAAAATAACACAAAAAGTAAAACTTCTTGAAGTTAGCGGAGGAGAACTCAAAAAAATAAGCACCCTAATTACTCCCCAACATGCCCTGGCATTAATTAAGGTTCCTGAAAAAACCAATATCAAATCAGAAAGTTTTAAAGGCAAACTCACCCTGGCGCTGGATGGAGTTCAAGACCCCGGCAACTTAGGCACCATTATACGCACTGCCGATTGGTTCGGCTTTTCAGATATTGTATGTTCGTTAGACACGGTTGAAGCTTATAATCCCAAGGTGGTTCAAGCCACGATGGGGTCACTTTCGCGGATGAACATCTATTATACGGAACTTTCTGAACTTCTGGAAAAATGCAATTCACCGGTCTATGGAGCATTGCTGAACGGAAAAAGTGTTTATGAAGTGGATTTTGCATCCGAAGGTTTCTTGATCTTAGGCAACGAAGGCAACGGAATTTCAGCCGAAATTTTGCCTAAAATCAGTCATGCGATAACAATTCCGAGGTTTGGCGGAGCAGAATCTTTAAACGTAGCTATTTCAGCAGCAGTGCTTTGCTCAGAAATTAAAAGAAAATCTTAATTTTTTATTGGCACAAATGCAATTAATTACTATTTTTGCATTCCTTTAAAAAGGTCGGATGGCCGAGTGGCTAGGCAGAGGTCTGCAAAACCTTCTACAGCGGTTCGAATCCGCTTCCGACCTCAATTAAGTTATTATTAGAAAGAAAACCATGGGAGTTACACGTTTAAAAAGAAAAGACAGAAGAAATAAAACTGTTTCACGCCTGGAAGTTCAGTTTCTTAAATTAGGTCGTAACCTAGAAACAGGTAGCCGTTCTAAAGAATCTGCAAACAGCCAGATTTCAAAAAACAATGCAGTTTTAGCACAAATCGAAGCTCAGGCTAAATAATAGCCGTCAAAGCATATAAAAAAGCCTTTTTGCAATGCAAAAAGGCTTTTTTATTTAAAAGCAGGATTTTTCTACACACCCTGCGCTAATATTCCTTTATTAATATTCTTTACAATTGCTGGCCCCTCATAAATAAAGCCTGTATAAACCTGCACCAAAGAAGCGCCTGCTTTTAATTTCTCAATTGCGTCTTCAGCTGTATGAATTCCTCCTACCCCAATAATTGGAAAAGATTTATTCGATTTCTGGGATAAATAACGAATTACTTCTGTTGATCGCTTGGTTAGAGGCTTTCCACTCAACCCACCCGTCTGGGATTTTAAGCTCTCATCTGAATACAAACCCTCTCTTGAGATAGTAGTATTCGTAGCAATAACACCGGCGATTTTAGTTTCCTGTACAATTTCTACAATGTCGTCTAATTGGCTGTTTGTTAAATCCGGTGCAATCTTAAGCAGGATCGGCCGTGAAATATTGTTTTTCAAATTACGCTGCTGTAAAGTGTTTAGGATTTTCATCAGAGGCTCTTTCTCCTGCAAATCCCTCAGCCCGGGAGTATTTGGCGAACTTACGTTTACCACAAAGTAGTCTACTACATCAAACAAAGCGTCGAAGCACTTTATATAATCGTTTACAGCATCTTCATTAGGCGTAATTTTATTCTTACCAATATTTCCGCCGATAATTAACCCATCACGCTTTAGTTTCTTAAGCCTTCCAACCACAACATCAACGCCCTGATTGTTAAAACCCATACGATTAATAAGCGCCTCATCTTTGGGCAGGCGAAACATCCTGGGCTTATCATTACCGGGCTGTGGCAAAGGAGTAACCGTACCCACTTCAATAAAACCAAAACCAAAGTTTGCCAAATCTTCCACCATTGATGCATTTTTGTCAAAGCCAGCGCCTAAGCCAACAGGGTTTTTAAACTTTAAGCCAAACACTTCACGTTCCAGCCGCGGATCGCTCATCAAAAATGCTTTCTTTTGAAGCGTTGAAATTCCCCAAACATTATTTACGGTATTTAATGCTGAAGTAACAAAGTGATGAATGTTTTCCGGATCGAAACGAAATAAAAGTGGTTTTATTAGTTGATACATTTTGCAAAATTACGTCAGAACTAATTATTAATGAAGCATCATTTAGATTTTATTGGCTCTATTGTAACATACTGATAGTAAAATGCCTGAAATTTAATCGAATATCCGCACAAGCCGATTATTGGATTATATTAGGCAGAGTCATTAATTATGAATACTGAACTAAAATTAGTTAGCACCGCCGACGGCAGCAACACCATCTGGAACGAACAAGTAGGTGAACATTACCACTCAAAACATGGAGCATTGCAGGAAAGCAAGCATGTCTTTCTGGAGTCGGGTTTGAAATATTACCTGGATTTAAACCACACACATAAAGCCGCTATTCTTGAAGTAGGCTTCGGCACAGGGCTTAACTTCCTATTAACCGCCGACTACTGTAGCCAAAATAATATTCAGCTTAATTATACAGGCATCGAAGCGTTTCCCCTTTCAAAAGAACTCTTAATCCAAACAGGATACGATCAATTTGTATCAGGGGAAACCTGGCAAAACCTAACGGACAGCTATCAACAAGCATTAATTGCTCCTACAACTTTAAGCCAAAACATTAACCTCTACATAGCTCACTGCCGACTCGAAAACTTTAGCATAAGCGAAAGCTTCGACGTTCTATATTTTGATGCGTTTGCCGCCATCCACCAGCCCGAGATGTGGACCACCGAAGCCCTGGAACATTGTTGCAAATACCTAAAACCCGGCGGCGTTTTTGTAACCTATGCCATAACCGGCAATTTGAAGCGCAGTATGAAATCTTTAGGCTTTAAAATCGAAAAAACTAAGGGGGCGCCGGGTAAACGAGAAATGTTAAGGGCTGTTAAATTGTAAGCTGCATCTTGATTTAGTGCCTGCTTAAAACTAAATTGGACTTTAATAGACACTTATTAAACACCTTATATGCTTAGAAAAAGAACATTATTTGTAATTACCCTACTGGGTGCAATAATTATTGCAAGCTCGGCCACTATGCCACAGGAGAAAGAAGAGCCTCAATACAAAAATCTAAAAATACTTCCTAAAAAGATAAGTCACGATGACCTGGACAAAGTAATGCACCATTACAACAAAGCACTAAACGTTAAATGCGATTTTTGCCATGTTAAAGCAGCCGATGGATCGAAAAAGCTTGACTTTGCCAGCGACGAAAAGCCTGAAAAAGGCATCGCACGCTCTATGATGAAAATGACAAATAAACTTAACATTAAAGAATTTGGTGGCAAAAAAGAAGTATTTAACCAAGCAGTAATGGAAGTAAACTGCAATACTTGCCACAGAGGCAAGCCTCATCCAGAAGGATAACAAGCCTTCTTAGCCTGTTCTGTCTAAGAGAAACAGGCTAAAAATTCTCCTATAAATTAACAAAAGCCTAACCCACAACCACTTATTATATTTACAAAAAAATGAAATTATCTAAACAATTCTTGTATTTTCGTGTATAAGGCATAATGCTTAACTGGATTTTGTGAGTTTATAACTTTCCTAATAATTTATTAATGTTTACATGTTTTATTATAGACGATGATGTTTCAATCTCAACATTATCTGGTTTCATTTCACTGGTTGACCACATAACATTAATAGGCTCGCAAAGTTCTACAGAAGGTTTGTTGGATAATTTCATTGTAACCAAGCCAGATATCGTTTTTATGGATATCGAACTAGCTAAACAAAACCTAACTGCAACTGTACAATTCAGCAATATCTCAACTTTAATAATCACCGGAGACCATGCGGGATCTGCATTTGAAGCCTTTGAGCTTAATGCTATTGATTACTTATTAAAACCACTGGAATATTCAAGCTTCCTGCGGACTGTAATAAAATCAAAAAAAATCAGGTTCCGGGAATTGGAGAAGTGCCTTAAAAACTTAACAGAACCTAACGATCACTTTTTTATCAAGAAAGATTCGAACGGAAAAAAGATTGTTAAGATTAAATATGATGATATAATCTTCATCGAAGCGTCTCAAAACTACATCACCATAATTATGGAGCAATGTAAGCACCTGGCTTACTTAACCATGAAAGAGATAGAAAAGAACCTTCCGGCTGATAAATTTATTAGGGTTCACAAATCTTACATTGTAAACATAAATAAAATCACTGCGGTAGACGGCAATCAAATCTTTTTGAATGAGAATGAGAAGATATTAATTGGCTCCTCGTACCGGACAAACTTCCATCAAAAGCTTAACGAACGCCTGCTTAAAAGCGAGAGAAACATCAACAAAACTATTATTTTTAATTAGGCTGATGTTTTTTTTCTGACTGAGAAAGCTTTCATCTCTGAAAGCTTTTCAATAGGTAGATGTAATGATAAGGTTTAGGATAAGGTTTAGGTTAAATAAAATCTCTTGTGCTCTTTAAGCCCTTTATTCACCCGGGCTGTTCTATAAGGTATTAAAACAATTAAAAGAAAACCAGTTTTTGTGTTTGTTTATGATACAAATGTGCGGATTGTTTGAATACGGGAGAAATTAATTACACCAACAGGCCAATTTACTTGATGAACGTGCCAAATGCCTACACGACCGGCGCTATTTGCGTGATGAACACAAGCAAAACAAACAAATGTTTTAGAGCCAACAGTAATTTTACAGCTGGCAGCTGTTTCGATAGAGTTAGAGTTATTGACAACTAAACGTTGGATTTTTTGTTTTAATATCTGCCTCTAAAAATAATCATCTATACACTCGGCGTTACTCCGGCTCCCTTTTGGAAAGTGAGCACCCTAAACATCAATGTCATTAACTTAAGGAATTCAAAGATGCTGGTGGAGACACTAGCACCGGCGTCCGCTGTGGTTGGTGTCTCAACAATGCTATTAAGTTAAGGCGTTAGTTCGTGTGAGATGGCTTTTTTTAACCTTTGAGAGAGAGATGCCAATGCTATTCAGTTAAGAGCATAAAGGTGCTGGTGAGGACACGAGCACAGGGAGTTTTCCGTGGTTTGTGTCCCCACCAATCACTTAACTTAATAGCAGTGGTGCCCCCCAACCAATTAAGTTAATGACATGCCCTGAAACCGAAAAATATATTAATTCGTCCTTTTTTGCTGATTTAACTAATTGGAATGATCTGGTTTCAAATGACAAAGGGATTTGTATTTTTGCCCGTGATAAATAAACAGATTTACCTTATTTACACTGCTATTGTAAGGTGATTTTGAAATGGAGATTTTAAACCATTAAAGAAAAAAGAAATGCCAAAACGCATTAAAATTAAAGACTTACTAAATTCTACAGATTTCGGACAACAAGTAACAGTTAAAGGATGGGTAAAAACCTTTCGCAATAATCAGTTTTTAGCTGTTAATGATGGTTCGTCTTTAAATAATATTCAGGCTGTAGTTGATTTTGCCAATACAGACGAAACCTTACTTAAACGCCTTACCACCGGAGCAGCGGTTTCCATAAATGGACAACTGGTTGAATCTTTGGGTAAAGGGCAACGAGTTGAAGTTAAAGTGAACGAGATTGAAATATTAGGAGACAGCGACCCTGAAAAATTCCCGCTGCAACCTAAGAAACATAGCCTCGAATTTTTGCGTGAAATTGCACACCTACGTTTCAGGACAAATACCTTTAATGCAGTTTTTAAAATCCGTCATGCCCTTGCATTTGCTGTTCACAAGTTTTTTAACGACCGTGGCTTTGTATATATGCACACTCCCGTTATCACAGGCTCTGATGCCGAAGGAGCTGGGGAGATGTTCAAAGTTTCGACTATTGATTTCGACAATGTCCCACGTAACGAAGACGGAACAGTAAATTTCAAAGAAGATTTCTTCGGAAAGGCAACCAACCTTACCGTATCTGGCCAGCTTGAGGGCGAACTGGCTGCAATGGCGTTTGGCGATATTTATACCTTTGGACCTACTTTCAGGGCTGAAAATTCCAACACTACGCGCCACCTTGCTGAGTTCTGGATGATTGAGCCTGAGATGGCCTTTTACGACCTCCATGACAACATGGACCTGGCGGAAAGCTTGTTGAAATATGTTATCCGCTACGCTTTAGATAACTGTTCAGAAGAGCTGGAATTTTTGAAAGGCAGGTTATTGGAGGAAGAAAAACAAAAACCTCAAAATGAGCGATCTGAACTTGACCTGCTTGCCAAGCTTAATTTCTGCCTCGACAACGAGTTTGAGCGCATTACTTATACCGAGGCAATTAATATTCTTAAAAACTCCAAGCCAAACCAGAAAAAACAATTCAAATACCTTATTGAAGATTGGGGAGCTGATTTACAATCAGAACATGAGCGTTACCTGGTAGAGAAACACTTTAAAAAACCAGTTATCTTAACTGATTATCCAGCGGCAATTAAAGCGTTTTATATGCGCCAAAACGAAGTTGATGCCGAAGGCAGAAAAACAGTCAGGGCAATGGATATTCTGTTCCCTGGAATTGGTGAAATTGTTGGAGGATCACAACGGGAGGAACGCCTGGAACTTTTAGAGCAAAGGATGGCAGACATGCATATTCCGGCTGAAGAGTTAAGCTGGTATCTGGATACACGCCGCTTTGGGTCCGCACCACATGCAGGCTTTGGCTTAGGATTCGAACGACTGGTGCTGTTTGTAACCGGCATGGGCAACATCCGTGACGTGATTCCTTTCCCGAGAACACCTAAAAATGCTGAATTTTAATATTCATTAATTAATATGATTAAAAGCCTCCTGACTAAAAGGGGGCTTTTTTATTTCTCTGCGAATGAAGGCATACTTTTAGCGGGATATTCGAATGGCACACAAGAGATTGAATTCGAAAAATAAACTGCAAACCTCAAAGTCGGGCACAACTACGTATATAGATTATGCAAAAGCAAAGCAAATACTTGAGGTGGAGTTTATTGGAGGCAAAACTTATCACTACTTAAAAGTGCCACCTTCAATATGGATTAATTACAAGCAGGCTGTTATCGACGGAAAATCATCCGGAGAGTTTGTTAACTTCAACATTAAGCCCAATTTTGAATTCAGGGAGATTACCTGGACCTGAACAATCTGCATTTTATTTCGGTTACAATATCAATGAATCCCGGCCAGACTCTTCAATTCAAAATTACATCTATAAAGCAAGAAACTCCCCTTGCGAAAACTTACCAGCTCGAACTTGAGGAAGGTACAGAATTCAACTTTAAGCCCGGCCAATTCTTAACATTCATAATCCGTACAGAAAAACAGGAACTGAGGCGCTCCTATTCAATTCTAAGCATACCTGGCGAGCCGCTGAAAATCACTGTTAAAAAGGTCGACAATGGCTCCATTTCGAGATATATTCTTCAAAACTGGAAGGAAGGTGACCTTGTATACTCACTTCCTCCTGCCGGGAGATTTTTTGTGGCACCGCAGCAAACTTTTAAACGAGATATTTTCTGTTTTGCGGCCGGAAGTGGCATAGTTCCAATACTTCCTCAAATCAGGCATCTACTTAAGCTGGAGCCGCAAAGCGTTATTCATCTAATCTACAGTAACAGAAATGAGGAAGACGCCTTATTTTTGAGCTACATTGAGAGTCTCGCAGCTGAACAAGCAGCCTTGAACATTATCAACCTTTTTTCTGAACCACTACAACGGCTGGCTAATCGAGGCCGGTTAAGTAATATTAGCGCTGAGCTTTTGATTGAACAATATCTTCGCTTCGAAAAAGAGCATAGCATCTTTCTCCTTTGTGGGCCATTCGCCTATATGCGCATGTTAGGTTTTACAATCGGTTTGATGCATTTTCCTAAAGAAAATATCCTCAGAGAAAATTTCCTGCCTAATGTCATGCGATCCACACAGGCAAGCAGGAGCCACTACCCTGAAACTACCATTGAGATTATAATTAATGCGCAATCGCACATGGTGCCAGTGTTGTCGGGAGAAAATATTCTGGATGCAGGCTTAAAACAAGGCTTGCCACTTCCTTATAGCTGCAAGGGAGGAGTTTGCAGCAGCTGTGTTGCAATCTGCAAAAGTGGTGAGGTTCATTTGGATATTAATGAGGCATTATCTGAGAGCGACATAAACGAAGGCTGGATTTTAACATGCACCGGATATCCAAAAACAAATAACGTTAAAGTCGAATTCATTTAATATATATAGACTTTTAACCTTTACCTTATTTAGTTTGTTTACTTTTAACCTTAAACAACAAAACATGCTTTTAAAAATATACCAAAGCAATCCCAGCGATAAAGCCATACAACAAGTTGTAAATGTATTAAAGAAGGGCGGATTGATTATTTATCCAACGGATACAATTTATGGCTTAGGATGCGATATTACTAATCAAAGAGCCATTGAAAAAATCTGCCAAATCAGGGGTATAAAACCTGAAAAAGCCAACTTTTCTTTTATCTGCTACGATCTGAGCCATATTTCTGATTATATAAAACCCATTGATACCTCGGTATTTCGATTAGCAAAAAAAGCTCTTCCCGGACCATTTACATTCATCTTTAATGCAAACACCAATGTGCCCAAACTGCTAAGCTCCAACAAGAAAACTGTGGGTATTAGGGTGCCTGATAATAATATTGCAAGGGAGATAGTTCGGCAATTGGGAAACCCCATTGTTTCAACTTCGATACATGATGAGGATGAGATTATTGAATACTCAACAGATCCCGAATTGATTTATGAAAAGTACCGCGATAAGGTAGATCTCGTAATAGATGGGGGCTACGGCGAC
>Ga0307412_10001869_pt1 | contig 11647 bp, 8 predicted proteins | sample DK1Cmetagenome_3_FD_203823 | JGI IMG/M metagenome (GOLD analysis project Ga0307412, IMG submission 203823) | Maize rhizosphere microbial communities from greenhouse at UC Davis, California, United States - DK15-C-1 | ecosystem: Host-associated > Plants > Roots > Rhizosphere > Soil | place: USA...
TCCCCGCCTCGACGTGCGCGACAGGGATGCAAAGTTTTTTCGCCGCAATCGCGCAGGCCATGGTCGAGGTGACATCGCCCACGACAAGGCAAAGCGCCGGCGGGGCGTTGAGAAGCAATTCTTCGTAGCGAACCATGATCGCCGCGGTCTGCTCGGCCTGGGTGCCCGACCCGACTTCGAGGTTGATGTCGGGTTCGGGAATGCCGAGTTGCACGAAGAAATCGCCCGACATGCGGGCATCATAATGCTGCCCGGTATGCACGAGGCGAAAACGGAGTGCTCCGCCCTGGTCGGCCTTTGCCCGAATGGCGTGGATGATCGGCGCGATCTTCATGAAATTGGGCCGTGCGCCCGCGATGATGTCGACTATCAAAACAATTTCTCCGTCAGCAAGGGGCTAATCCTCAACCCGGCTTTTTCAGCGATACAATCAACAGGATGCGCAGTCCCGACAACAGCCCGGTCATATTGACGGCGCGCTCATACAACAGCCCCGCGACATAGGTGATCGCGGTCAGGCGAAGATATTCGGGGCGCCCCTCGATCAATTCGATGCGGTCGATTTCCAGCCCGCTGGCTTTGGCGACCGCCTTCGCCTGCGCTGCGGAGTTCACGCGATAACGGGTGGGGAAGGTATCAACCTCCGCCCGTCCGCGTCTTTTGTTGATCCACTGGTGGAAACCATGCGGGGTCCAGCGCGCGATCAACGGCATATAATGGTTGCGGTTAGGGGTCTTGAACAACAGCTTTCCGGCGGGTTTCAGGACACGGGCAATTTCGGTGAAGACTCCCTTGGGGTCGTCGAGATGCTCCATGACATTGTCCGCGAACACGAGGTCGAAGCTTTCGTCGGGATAGGGGATTTTTCCCGCATCAGCGACGCGCCCTTCGTCGAGAAAGGGGTTCTGCTCGACGCGCGGATCCAGATCTATGCCGCAGATCCGTCCGGCTTTTCCGCGAAAGTTCATCGCCTCAACGATCCCCGCGCCGGCGCCGATATCGAGGATTTCCGCATCCGGCTTCAGTTCCCTGAGGATCCGGTCGCGAAACAGCCCGTCATCCCAATTGCCCTGATATTGCGGATAGAATGTCCGATCGATCCAAGCCACCATTCCCATCAGCTCGCCTCCTGCGCCAGCTCGATCGTCACACGGCTGCTCTCGATGATTTCGTCCAGCGGGATCGCACAGCCACGGCCGCCGCGGATCGCATCGACGAACGCCGATACGGCCTGGTCGGCGCCCTTGTCCTGCCGCCAAAGGTTCATCTTCCGGAACCCCGGCCAGCCCCAGCCGCGCAGCTTGAGGAAATTGTCGAGTTGCAATACGCGGCCGGCCGCAAAGGCCTCGATCCGTTCCTTGGGAAAGCCCTTGTTGCCGTTGGCGAGATAATGGATCGTCGCGATCGATCCGTCCGCAAATTCCAGCGTCAGGCTGACCTTGTCCGACCGCACCGCGACCGCGGGATGGCGGCCCACCGCGATCGCATGGCGACCGATGATCGGCGCGCCGACCAGATGACGCGCGAGATCGATGAAATGGCATGCCTCGCCGATGATCCGCCCACCGCCGACCGCGACGTCCTGTGTCCAGTGATCGGCAGGAATCTCGCCCGCGTTCACTGTGATGATCAGACATTTGGGCTGATCGACCGCTGCGAGAAGGCTCTTCATCCGGACGATCTGCGGTGCATAGCGGCGGTTGAAACCGACCATCAAATGTTGCGCGGGTCGCGCCGCGGCCTCGGTTTCGATTTCGGCCAGCTCGCCCAGTGTCAGGCACAGCGGCTTTTCGCAGAACACATGCTTTCCCGCGCGCAACGCGGCCAGGACCTGCGCGGCATGGGCATCGTGCCGCGTCGCGACGACGATCGTGTCGACGGTGGGATCGTCCAGCACCGCGGCGCTTTCGGTGGCAGCGGCGGCAAAGCCGAACTTCTTGCCGAAGTGCACCGAACTGACGCCGCCGCCGCTGACCAGCGTGTGCAGATGTGCACCCGCCGCCTTGAAGGCCGGGATCAGGACGCGGCCGGCATAATTGCCCGCCCCCAGAAATGCGACGGTGCCCGCGCCGCCAGCAGTGCCCGAGGGCCCCGCATTCAGGTCGATGACGCGCTCGGGCGGTCGATCTCCTTCCCCTTCGGGATAGGCAAGGAGAATACCCAGCGAAGGCTCGCCCGACGTCAGCAGCGACATCGCCTTCTCGCCGTCCTCAAGCGCAAAGCGATGCGAGATCAGCGGCGCAACATCCAGTGCGCCCGCCGCCATGAGGTCGAGAACGGCTTCGAAATTGCGCTGCTCGGTCCAGCGGACAAAGCCGATCGGATAATCCTGCCCCCCTTCCTCATAGGCGGGGTCGTATCGTCCGGGACCATAGGAGCAGGAAACCTGAAAGCTCAGTTCCTTCTCGAAAAACTCCGCGCGGCTGAGTTCCAGGCCGACGACACCGACCAAGACGATCCGTCCGCGCTTGCGGCACATGCGCGCGGCTTGCGAGACGGGTTCGTTGCTCTTCGTCGATGCGGTGATGATCACGGCGTCGACGCCTGCCCCGCGCGAGAAGGTCGCCGCGCGCGCCAGCACATCCTCGCCCGCGCCCGGATTGACGACTTCGGCACCAAAGCTTCGCGCCATTTCCAGGCGCGCGGGATCGAAATCGATGCCGAGCACGCGGCAGCCCTGCGCGCGCAGCATCTGCACGGTCAGCAGGCCGATCAGGCCAAGCCCCGTGACAACGACGCATTCGCCCAGCGTCGGCTGGGCGAGCCGGATGCCCTGCAGGCCGATAGCCGCCAGGACCGTGAAGGATGCCGCCTCGTCGCTGACTTCATCGGGTATCCGCGCGCACAGATTGACGGGAACCGCGACGATCTCCGCATGCTTGCCGTTCGATACCACACGATCGCCGACGGCAAACCCGTCGGCCCGGCTTTCGATCGCCCGGCCGACATTGCAATATCCCAGCGCCAGCGGCTGATCGAGCTTGGAGCGCACGGCATCGACCGTCGTCGCCAGTCCGTCGGTGCGGACCTTTTCCAGCACCATCTTGACCTTGTCGGGCTGTTGACGCGCCTTTTGCAGCAGGTTGCCCTTGCCGAATTCGACCAGCATGCGTTCGGTCCCCGCGGAAACGAGGCTGATCGATGTGCGGACGAGCACCTGACCAGACGCCGCGCGCGGCGCGGGGACGTCGGCGACGCTGGTCGCGCCGTCTTTTAAAGATTGGAGAAGCTGTTTCATGAAGGGTCCGGGTCTACTTTCAGTTTGATCTTGCCAGCAGCACTGCGAACCGGCTCGCGCAAGACTTCGATATCCCAGTCGAAGTCAAGCCCGGAGAGGTCGAATCCTTTACGAATCGCGTCGGGTGAAGCGGCCGGGTCGCGCGGCGTCACCAGCAAAGTGGCGGCGCCAGGCACGCGCTGCATGACCTGAACGTGTGACAGGTCGGCGAAAGCCGCGTGATGGCGGCCGAATATTATGGCGGTTAGTGAATGGCGATGGCCTCTGGAGTCGTCGATGAAATCGCCGATCCGCCCCTCGCGAATACGAAACTCGAGGCCAGCGGGGCCTTCCGCCACGGGCTCGACGATATCGCCCGTATCGTATCGGATGAACGGATGGCAGAGATTGTCGAACGATGTACAAACGAGGCGATAGCGATCGCTGTCGTCGATCCGCACGGCCTCGGCAAAACCATAGGTCGGTAAGGCGCGATAGACGCCCGGCCGCATCTCCCCCGCCAGCAAGGCCATCTCGCTATGGCCGTACCAGCTCAGCACATTGATCGAGAGCTGGTCCTCAATCGGTTTCCGATAGGCGGGCGCCGGGAATTCCGAACCGAGCAGCACGCCGTAAACGCGCGATCGAAACCGCGCGCGATCCAAGGCGGCCGCATTGGCCAGCAGGCTCGCAAATTCGGATACGAGACTGGGATAGCCATGCACCCAGCGGATCGGCGGCCCGTCCCACTCCAGCGCGGCGGAAAGAATATCCGCCATCGGCGCATCGGCATTGACCACCAGTTCGTTGTGCACCGCATTGTAATGGAGCGCCCTGGAGCGTTCGAAATGCTTGCCGCGCAGCGTCAGCTTCAGATGTTCCTTGCGATAGCCGCGCGCGTACCAGAGGTGGTGCATATGCGCCCATTCGCGGGCGAAAGCGCTGTCCTCGAGCTGAAAGACGAGCGGCTGGCCCGACGTGCCGCCGGTGTTCACCGTCATCCCGCGGCGATAGGAGCGCGCCTCGATCGGCAGCTTCTGGAACGCGGCCTTGTCGACGATCGGCAATTGCCGGAACGCGTCGAGGCTGTCGATTGCGCGGGGATCGACGCCCGATTCGGCATAAAGATCGCGATAGAATAGGACGTTCAGCGCGGCCTCCGCGACGAGATGCCGCAAACGGGAAACCGTCCACGCTTCGGCCTTTTCGGCCGACATGGCTTCATAATCGGCGATACGGCGGCGATGGCGTGCATAGGCGGGGCCAAGACGCAACGCAAAGGGCACGCGCGACAACCGCGTGCCAACCGAGGGGGGAAGGCTCTCCGCCCTCCGTTTCAAGGCATGAAGAAAGTTCATCCGATCCGGTTTGTCGCGGCGCTCAAAGCGCCCCTTTCATTTTCTTGAGCGCCATGATCGCGGGATGGCGCCAGCGCACATAGAGGTCGTAGACAGCGTTGACCAGCCGCGCGTCGGGGTTGCCGTAGATCGGCAGCGCCTTGTTCTTGAGTCGGTGGGACGCGAACCATGCGCGATATTGGGATGACGACATGCCCGCATAAGGCGTCAACGCCGACAGGTCGCTGTCGGGAGCAAGCTCCTCGCTGCGTTCGAAACGGATCGCGTGATCGTCGCGGTCGTACCGGAACCAGTGCAGCCGCGCCGGCCGATCAGGATGCCATTCGAGCGCCACCTGCGGCAAGGTATAGTCGGGGAAATTCAGCTTGCCGCCAAAGAATATGCCCTGCGGCAACCACCAGTTTCCGATATTATACGCGATCAGCCGTCCGCGATGAAATTCGAATCCCCCCACGCAATGCGGATGGTGGCCGACCACCGCGTCGGCCCCCGCGTCGATCGCCGCAAGTGCCACCTGTCGATGCGCCGGCTGTGGATGGGGTTCGAGTTCGAAGTTCCAATGAAAGAGCGGGATCAACACGGCATCGGGGTGCGCCGCGCGTAGTTCGCGGATCCGTGCCACGACACGCGCCGGGTCGAAGGGTTGCGTGCCCGGCCGATCCGCGCCGGCGGGCACGCACTGAATCGTCGTCCAGCCGAAGGCGATGAAGATATAGCTCCGCCCCGCATGCTCGATTCGCGCGGGTTCGGACGCTTCATCGATATCGCGCCCCGCGCCGACCGGCGCGATGCCCGCAGCGATCAGGTCGTTCCGCGTCCCGACCGCTCCGCCCGGCAGGTCGCATATATGATTATTGGCCAGGCCGGCGACCCGCGTGTCGATATCCTTCAGCGTATCGAGGACCGACCGGTGGTTGAACAGGCGATGCTCGCCCGTCCAATGCGTCTGGTCCGTCAACGCGCCTTCCAGATTGACCACCGCAGGCTGCGACCCGGCCGCACGCTTCAGTTCAGACCAGTCGGGAGCGGTCGTAAAAGGATGCGCGATATCGCCAAGGAAAATCATGATGCGCCCCCGCCCGTCGCCGCTTCGAACAAGGCCTTGTTCGCGCCGACCAGCGTCTCCGCTTCGCTGAAACGGCGTGCATAGTCCAACGCCGCAGCGCGCCGGGTCACCGCATCGGCCGCCCCCTCCCGGTACATTTGCTCAATTGCCGCGACATAGGGTTCGACGGAAGCGAGCGGATAGACCCATCCTGCGCCCTGCTCCTCTAGATCCCGCCACGGCGTCCGGTCGCTGATCAGGACGGGCGTGCCCGCGCCCAGCGCTTCGATGATCACATGGCCGAAATTCTCGCCCTTCGTTGGCAGAAAGAGCAGGTCGAACCGGCCCATCGTCGCGGGCACTTCCGACGAGGGGACGGTCTGTTCCAAATCCACCTTGACGAAGGACGGCAGCGTGGCGAGCCGCGCTTTGCACTCTTCCCAATATTGGGGCGTGTCGATGAACCCGATCAAGGTGCAATCGACGGGAACCGACACCCGCGCGAGCGTTTCCAGCACGAAAAGCAGATTTTTCATCGGCGAAATGCGTGACAGGAACAATATCCGCAGCGGCGTTCCCGGTTCACGCGCCCCATGCGGCACTGCGCCATGAATCTTACGCGGCAAGTTGGCCGCAACATGGATACGGGCGCCGCGGCCCAAAGTGGCGCGAATGTCACGTTCTTCATGCTCGCTGGACGCCTGCCACAGCACATCGCGGAACAGGCCGACCCGGCGCGTCAGCGTCAGAAAGGTCCGCTTTTTGAATGCCCCCAGTGCCAAGGCGCCGCCGGAAAATTCGCCGCGCGGGGCGAGGATCACGGGCAGCCGCGGCGCGAGGCCCAGACGCATGGCCAGCAATGGCAGCATCGTGAAATGCGGATGGAAGAAACTGTTGAGATAGACGGCATCGTGCGGCGTCTCGCGCATCAACCTTGCCACTGAATGCAGCGTCCTCTGCTTCGGAGAGAGATAGCAGACCTGCGCCTTTCCGACATCCGCCCACGCCCCCGGCACCACGCCGGCATAGCGCGTCTCGTCCCCGGAATCGCGGTCGCGCGTCACGACCTTGAAATCGAAGGCATCGCCCAGATGATCGACCAGATTGGCAATGCTCTGGATCGGGCCACCGGCTTTATAGCCGGGAAGATAGGCCGACACGAAGGTCAGGATTTGCGGCCTCAATTCCGTGCCCCCGCAGCGCGATGGCGTGGAAATCCCAGAATCAAGCCGAGCGCAAACCATATCCAGGCCGAAGCGATGGAAACGGTAAGACTCGAAACCATCGCCACAAACAGTAGAAACAGTATCTTGAATCGCCCAAAATTCCCTCTGCTAATCAATTCCTTATCTTTAATCACTAAATATATTGATCGTAAAATCGATAAAACAACAATTAAGAAGAATGGGAATCCAAAGAATTGCCAAGCGCTTAGCAGGTTATGGATATAATGGCCCACCTCACCTGTCCCAGAAACATAATATCTTGGCTCTCCCCACAACCAAGAATCTCTCAAATAAGATAAGCCAATTTCAAGGGCCGCTTGCCTTTCTTGCCAGCTTCCACTGGCATCAAGACCGTCAGAAAGAAAGACATGCGAAAAAGCATCCTGATTGATTTGAATATCATCAATAAATGCCATCCCAATTGGAAAAGCTATGACTAAAACCAGAAAAAAGGCGCCAAATAGCTTAAACAATCTCGCTGAGCCATTAACGATAAACTCGTATACAACAATAGATAAAGCAGAAAATATTACCGACGACCGCCCGCCTACACTGATCAGACAAAGAAACATTATAACAATAGAAGCATATTTATTTAAGTTTTTCTGGGCTGAGGCGTATAACAGGAAAAATACGACCATAGCGCCCTCTGTAATCCAAAGATGGCTAAAACGCTCGACATCCGTGGAGCCCCTAATCGCACTATAATCGAGAAAAAATCCGTCACTATTTATGAAAATAAGAAAAAATATTACAAAAGAAAGCACAAGGAATATTTCAAATCTTCCAAATTCAATCATCCTCGACAGAATTATTCCTATAATCAGCCAAGTTATTCCATAAAAATATATAAATGTAGTATAAGAAAGAGAAGAAACTCCATTGATATCTACATAATCACTATTCATATAATGATTTATATATACAGAACTCCCAGATGTTACAGAAATGCCTAATATAAGTAATATATTTACTGTATCAAAATCGGAGACAAGGGATATTTTTCTGGATAAAATCCTAAGAATGACGTAAATAAAAATTGGTATTAAAAAAGAGTACCCAGGAACAATTTGAAATCCGAGATAAAGCCTTTCAATCAGCCTAAGCATCAATATAGCGATCAAAAAATATCCAGCAACTTTCTCCGGATAGTATTTTTCGGCCATTATCATGATATATTTTCCAGATCTCGGTGTAATATACTGCGATCTTCTTCTATAATATTACTAAACTCGACATAATTCCCATTATTTTTTGAAATACTTTGAATAATAAATGTGAGCTTTTCCCAATCGTCTTTCCGATCAAATAGATGTACGCTCTCATAGTCACGCGATATAGCATCAATAGTGGGCTGATTTGACGAAATTATCGGGATTCCGGCCATAAGATATTCATATACCTTGTTCGGGGCGCAATAGATGTTATTGAGCCCCTCGAACGGATAGGTCACGATTCCGATATCTGCATGTTTAGTTACGGCGGGAAGCACCTCGCCCGGAACCCGTCCGAGCGTCGCAAAGCGCCCTGCGGCGGCGTGAACCGCGCCCAAGGCCTGTACTTTTTCCAGATCCGGGCCGCTACCGGCAATGACAAGGCGGTAATTGTCCGGAAGGTGGTCCAGCAGCTTGATGAAACGCTCTAGCCCACGCGCCAGCGAAACGTCGCCCTGATAAAGAAGGATGCGATCGTCGGGGCCGCGCCGACGGAGGGCCGGGTAGGATTCCAGCGCTTTTTCGGCTTCAGCGGCAGTGATGGCACGATATGGCGGGATATTCCGCATGACTGCCGGTCGCTTGGCCAGTCCATAATGCGCTTTCATCACCTCGGCTCGTTCCGGATTGGCGGCAATCACCAGGTCTGCGCGCGACACGACGAAGCGTTCGAGGCGATACCAGAAGGCGGCGCGCCGCGATTGCTTCTTTCCTTCTTCGGGCACGATCAGCTCATGGGCGTCGTAAACGAGCTTCGCACCGACGGCTCGCGCACAGAGCCACCCCGGAAACGCTGCAAAGAAGTCTTCCGCAAAGATGATGTCGGGGCGATAGACGCGGGCCCGCCGAACGGCCGTCCGCCAAAAGGACAGATGGCGACGACCGACACCCCAGCCGGACCGCAGGTGCAGGCGCCAGCTTTGATAGGGCCGCCCATCGTCCGGCGTTTGCCGTTCCGAACAATCCAGCAGAGCAACCTCGCCCAGGGCGCTGGCGATGTCCATCATCCGCCGAACACGCAGATCAAAGTCGATATCGCCGAACAGAAGGAAAAGGGATCGCGTCATGTCGTTCGTTCTCGCCTTCCAATAATACCCAAAGCGGAAATATCCCGTCGCAAGATGGTCAGGACGAATAAGGCGATGCCCAAGTTCCCTGTCAATTCGCCGACGACCGAAGCGATGACGGCGCCGCGCAGGCCAAGAACCGGTACCAGCAGCAGAGCAAGACTTATATTCACGATCAACGTCAGCAAGGTGAACGTCGCTGCCATTTGCGGTCGCCCCATCATGCTCAGTGCCAGGCCGGAAAAGCCGATAAGCGTATAGGCCAGCTTGCCCGCCACCAACAGGGTCAAAGGCTGCGCTGCCGCCACATACTCCGGTCCGAAGACGAGCGACAGCAGATCGGGGCCCCAGACCATCAGGATCAAGCAAGGGATCAGCAGGACCGCGAACCCAAGCCGATGCGCATATACGAGCAACCTCTGCACCTTCGGCAGGTCATCGGAGCCGTGCAACTCGGCTATCCGCGGGGCAATGGTAATCGAAATCCCGTACAACAGCATATTCAGGCCATCCGCCACCTGCACCGCGACCCGGTAATAGCCAAGGTCCTGGTCAGGCATATAATGCCCCAGAACGATCATCCCGATCTGATAGTTCAGAATCTGCGTCCCCGCGAGCAGCAGGAAGGGGAAGCTTTGTTTGCCCCAATACATCGGCCGCAGCGGGTTTTTGCCATCTCCCCGTCCGATAGCGCGATAGGCCATGGAAAGCCCGATCCCGCCGGCTATTGCCGCCGCAGCGGCCTGCAGTAGCAGGACGTCGGGCGCGGGAATGGAGAAACCGAGCCAAATCATCGCGCAAATCGCAAGCAGCGATAGTCCGGGTCGCACGATCTGATCGGGCACCTGTGCCCAGACGAGAATGCCCAGCCCGCGCAATGCGCCGGCGACGGAGGCGCTGAACGCGATCAGGGGGATCAGGATGAGACCAGCTGCCAGCATTGCGAACCCGCCGCGCGGCGAACCGACCAACCAGCCCCACAAGCCACCGGCCACGAACACCGCAGCGGACATCATTGCGACCACCGCCAACGCCGAATTCAGGATCTCACGCCGCCGCCGCACGGTGTCTTCGCCGCCGGTTATAGCCATCGAGCGCATGAGCGCACTGGGAAAACCCCACTGCACGACGACGGCGACAAGCTGGGCCCACGCCAGCGTATAAGCATAAATACCGAACTCGGCGGGACCGAGACCTCGCGCGAGCACGATGCTAAGCAGGAAGAGGATCGCCACCGAGGCGATCTTCACGCTCATGTTCATCAGGCTCGCGCCCAGCAATTTGCTTTTAAGCAAGAGGCTCAGCGGCTGCTTCACTCGAAACTTTCAGATCAAAGTCTGACGTCGGAATCTTCCGGCGGCAGGACGTATTTGAGGTCATAGAGGACGTGGTCCTTCTGTCCCCATTTCCGGATCCCGGCGGCACCCAGCGCGGCGAACTGATCGTGCGCCACGGCCAGCAGAATCCCGTCGTAACGCCCCGCTTCGGGGTCTGCGATCAGGTCCAGCCCATATTCCTCATGCGCTTCCGCGGCCGATACCCAGGGGTCGTAAACTTCGACGACCGCGCCATATGTTTCCAGTTCGTGCACCACGTCGACGACGCGGGTGTTGCGCAGATCGGGGCAATTTTCCTTGAAAGTCAGCCCCAGGACCAGCACGCGCGCGCCGTTGATCTGGATGCGGCGCTTCAGCATCGCCTTGACCAGCTGCTCTGCGACATGGACGCCCATGCCATCGTTGGTCCGCCGCCCGGCCAGGATCACCTGTGGGTGGTGGCCGATCGCCTCGGCCTTGTGAGTCAGATAATAGGGATCGACCCCGATGCAGTGGCCGCCGACGAGGCCCGGACGGAACGGCAGGAAGTTCCACTTCGTCCCCGCGGCCTTCAGCACCGCCTCGGTATCGATGCCCATGCGGTTGAAAATGATCGCCAGTTCGTTGACCAGCGCGATGTTAAGATCACGCTGGGTGTTTTCGATGACCTTCGCGGCTTCGGCAACCTTGATGCTGTCGGCTTTGAAAGTGCCCACCGTGATGATCGACGCATAGAGCGCATCGACGATATCCGCGATCTCCGGGGTCGATCCGCTGGTGACCTTTTTGATCGTCGGCAGGCGATGCTGCTTGTCGCCGGGATTGATGCGTTCGGGGCTGTACCCGCAGAAGAAGTCCCGGTTGAATGCAAGACCCGACACACGCTCCAGCACCGGAACGCAATCCTCTTCGGTCGCGCCGGGATAGACGGTGCTTTCATAGATGACGATGTCGCCCGCGGTCAGAACCGATCCCACCGTTTCCGACGCGCGCCGCAGCGGCGTCAGGTCGGGTCGCTTGTGCGCGTCGATCGGCGTCGGCACCGTGACGATATAAAAACGCGCCTCTTTCAACTCTTCGATATCGCTGGTGAAGTGCAGTTCGCCGGCCTCCGCCAGCTCTTCTGCCGACACCTCCAGCGTCCGGTCCGAACCGCCCTGCAATTCGGCAATGCGGCCGACGTCGATGTCGAAGCCGATCACGC
>Ga0307412_10001870_pt1 | contig 11644 bp, 9 predicted proteins | sample DK1Cmetagenome_3_FD_203823 | JGI IMG/M metagenome (GOLD analysis project Ga0307412, IMG submission 203823) | Maize rhizosphere microbial communities from greenhouse at UC Davis, California, United States - DK15-C-1 | ecosystem: Host-associated > Plants > Roots > Rhizosphere > Soil | place: USA...
GAGGTTGCCATCCATCTGGTAGACGATCGGATAGGTCTTCGTGCGGTCGGCGTCGTATTGTGCTGGCAGCGTGACCCAGGCGGCGAAACGCGCTCCTGCGATGCGCGACTCTATCTCGTAGTACCGCGTGGACGGAAAGAGCGCCTCGAAAGACGGCGCGGATTCCACGAGGCCCGTCGGGGTCTTCGCCGCGGAAGAGCGCGTTGGTAAGGTCGCGGCGGCGGCGGCGGCGATGGCCCCGGCGCCGATCGACAAGGCGGATCTACGATCGATAGGATAATTCACGGCCTTCCTCCCAGTTTCTACACGGATCGGACTTCGCGAAGCGCTTGCAGCGCGGAGGCCCGATCCAAGCCCGGATCGTCGCTCCCGCTGTTTTGCGCCCCGGACTCGATCAGAATTTCGCGTTGACGCGAACGCCCCAATATCGCGGATCGCCGTAGACCGAGCCGGCCGAGGGCGCACCGAACTGGGCGAGCGCGGTCTTGGCCAACCAGTCCGTCGCGTACGTCGTGTTGAACAGGTTGCGCGCGAAGAGGGTTACGCGATAGCGCGACCAGACGAGCGACGTGCTGGCGTCGACCAAGGTATAGGGGTCACGTGTCGGACAAGGTCCGAACACTTGCGCCTCGCCACAGAAGTGGGTCGGGCCGATGCCGTTGACCGCACCATTGAACTCCAGCGAGAGCTTGTCCGACACCGGTTTGGTATAGGTGGCGGCCACGCGGTAGCTCCATTTCGGCGCACGCTGGAACTGCTCATCGACATTGCCGATGCCGGGCGCGATGTTGGGCGATAGCACCGTCGGCGTGACCGGGTTGAAGCCGCCGTTCACTTCGAACAGCAACTCCGGCGTGATGCGGTAGGAGCTGTCGACCTCGACGCCGTAGGATTTGACCTTGCCGACGGGCACGGTGACCACGCGCGGCCCGATCGGCGTCGGGACCGTCGCCGCCGCGTTGAACGATTGCGCGTCGATGTAGAACAGCGCGATGGAGATATTGCCGCGCCGCTCGTCGAAGCTGCTCTTGAAGCCGGTTTCGTATGACCAGAGCGTCTGGTTGGGGAAGGTCTTCTGGGCGCTGGTCGTGCCGGCCAGCGGCGCGTTGAAGCCGCCCTGCGTGAAGCCTTTGGTGATCGACGCGTAGATCTGCGTTTCTGGAGTGAACCGGTAGCGCGCCGTCACTTTGGGCTGGAAGCCATGGAACTTGGCGCGCACGCGGGAACCCGTCAGCGGCTGCAATTCCGATGTGATCTCGTCATAGCGCGCACCCCCGCCCACCACGACATGGTCGCTCATCGCATATTCGAGATCGGTGAAACCGGCATAGGTGGTGACTTCGGTCGTCGGATTGCTTTGGAAGATCGATGTGCCGCCGAGCGCGACGCCGCCGAGTATGTTGCCGCAGGAACCGCAATCTCCGGTCTTGCCGTGGTCGTAATAGACTCCGGCGAGCCACTTCAACGGGCTGCTGTTGGTCGACTGGGCACGCACTTCCTGGCTGAAGTTTCGCAAGGAGCCCGTCCCCCGCGCGACGAAGACGTCGGGAGGGCTCATGTCGACGTCGTACGTGTCGCTATATCGCTGGCTGTTGTACGCCGTCGTGCCGATAAGATCGAAAGTACTGGCTGAGTAGGTGATCTTGCCCGAATAGCTGTTGCTGCGAAGCCGGCTTTCCGGTCGGCTGCCGGCAAGCGCGCCTGTCGCCGCGCCGAACCTCGGCGTCAGCAACAGACGGCCGTGTTTGTCGTTGATGTCCTTGACCTGATAGTAGAGGAACGACGGACCCAGCTTGTTGAGGTACGTGTATTTCAGGTCGATCGATAGATTGCTGGCTGGCGTAATTTTCAGGCGACCCGTGAAGGCTTCGTAATCGTCGCGATCAGCATCGGTGCCGTCGCTGAAATTCCGAAAGCCCGACCGACGCTGGATCGCACCTGATACGCGAGCGGTGATGATATCTTCAACGATGGGTCCGGCAAGGGTTGCTGAACCGCGCACGGTTCCGGCGTTACCCGCTTCGCCGTTGATCTCGGCGTCGACCTGGTTGGTCGGCGCACGGGTGACGTAGCTGATCGCGCCCGCATAAGCGTTACGCCCGTAGAGGGTGCCCTGCGGCCCCTTGAGCACCTCAACCCGCTCGAGGTCGAACAACGGGGTGGCGAAGGCCACGTCCGAAGGCTGGTACACGCCGTCGATGTAGAGGCCGACCCCCGGCACGCCCAGGCCGCGCATCGTTACCGAAATCCGGGTCACGCGCGGGGAAGTGATGAAGAAGTTCGGAAGCCGGGTCGACAGGTCGCTGATCGTCGTATTGCCGGCGGCCGTCAAATCCTTCGCCGAGAAGACATCGATCGTCGCTGGAACATCGGCCAATCTCTCCTCGCGCTTACGCGCGGTCACGACGATCTCATCGAGCGCGGCCGAGTCATCCGCCTTCGGCCCCTCGAGCGCGGACTGCGCGGCGACCTGCGCCATCGCGGCTTGCACAGGCAGAGCACTGGCGAATGCCAGAAGAAGGGCCTTGGTGTGGATCCGCATGGTAGTTTTCTCCCCTTTCGTTTATTTGAGTTCGGTTTGGACCACTTCTTCGACGCTCCGGGTCACCCGACCCAATCGCTCGCACGGCCAGAAAGCCGCGCGGCGGATGTTGAATTGGCGGCTCGCAAGCGCACAGGCCAGCCTACGCCGAACCGTGCCGGCCAGCGGTTATCGTTTTCCGGAAAGAGGTCTTGATACAGACCTGTATCCTATTAACGCGAAGCTACCGAGCCTTGCGTTGACATGTCAACTCTTTATATCATGTGCGATCGGCCGCATGCAGGCTAGGCCTCGACATCCGCCGTCATCGTCCGGGAGGCGATGATGAAGCAGGCGCCGCCCGGCAGCAGAGCCGCAAAGGCGATCAGCATCGCGATGCGCAAACCCATCGCCGAACCCTGGTGCGCGCCGAAAGCGTCGCTGAGTACGCCGGTCAGCGCTGGTCCGCCGCCCAGGCCGACCGAGTTCATCACCAGATAGAGCAGCGCGATCGCCGTCGCGCGGCGCCGCGATCCGCAAACCATATGGATACCGGCGAAAAGAGAAGGTCCCGCGCAGAAGATCAGACAGCCGCCGATCAGCGCCGTGATGGCGAAGATCATGAAGTCGTGGGTCAGCAGCGCCAGGACGTAGGCGGGCAGCGCCGCGATCATCAGCAACCCGGTCAGCATGGGCACTGCGGCGGGGCTGCGACGTCCTAGGCGGTCGGTCAGATACCCGCCAGCGAGCGCCCCGACGATCGCAGTGACCGTCGAGATCGAACCGTAGACCGTTCCGGCCTGAGCAAGCGGCAACCCAAAACTGCGAACCAGATGCGAGACGACGAAGATCAGCGCGCCGTAGCTGACAATACCGTAAAACCCGCCGCCGGCGATCTGCCACAGGAAACTGGGTTTGTGGGCTAGCGCTCGGATCGATGGGTCAGTGCGCTCGCCAACGGCCCGATCGGTCGTCCGCGGCACCATGGTCCGCGGCTCCCGCAGGCTCCGGCTGACGATGACCGCGATCAGCAGGCTGGATAGGCCGAAGGTCACGAACATGGCGCGCCAACCGAACCGGCTGGCGATCTGCGCGCCGCCTATTAGCGCCGCCGCATAGCCCGCCACCCCCGCCATGGCGAAAATGCCGATCGCCTTGCCCCGCGACTCCGGCGGGAAATAATCGGCGATCAGGCTCTGCGAGGTCGGCAGCGCTCCTGCTTCCCCACCCCCGACCGCGAGGCGGGCGAAGAACATCTGAGCGAAAGTCTGCACCGCGCCGCAGATTGCGGTCATGAGGCTCCAAAAGGTGATCGAAATCGCGATTATTAGTTTGCGATTGCCGCGATCGGCCAATCGGGCGATCGGCAGGCCCAGCGTCGCGTAGAACAGCGCGAAAGCGGCGCCCGTCAGCAGCCCCATCTGGGTGTCTGTGGCATGAAACTCGGCTTTGATCGGCTCGATCGCGACCGTCATGATTTGGCGATCGATATTGCTGACCGTGGAGACCAGGAACAGCACGGCGAGCATCGTCCAGCGCTGGCGCGACGAAAAGAGCTGCCATGGCTGCGGCCGACCGTGCGGGCCGGTGGAGCTCGAGGGGTCGCCGGTCATCAATTCGGCGCGAAGATTTTGCCGGGATTGAACATCCCGTGCGGGTCGAGGGCGCGTTTGATGTGGCGCATGAGATCCACCCCCTCACCGAGCTCGTCGATGAGAGCGGCCTGCTTACCGATGCCGATGCCGTGCTCGCCGGTGCATGTCCCGTCCATCGCCAGTGCCCGCGCGATCAGGCGGGCGTTCAACGCTTCGACCTCTTCCCATTCCGCCGGCGTGTCAGGATCGAGCGCGAATAGGACATGGAAATTGCCGTCGCCGACATGGCCGCAGATCGTCGCCGGCACCGAGCAGGTCGCCAGATCGTGCTTCGTCTCGGAGATGCAGTCGGCGAGCCGGCCGATCGGGACGCACACGTCAGTCGCCCAGCCGGACGATCCCGGACGCAGGCCCAGCGTGGCGTAATAGGCTTCATGCCGCGCCTTCCACAGCCGGGAGCGCTCCTCGGGAAGCGACGACCAGGCGAATGCGCCGCCCCCATTGCCGCTGCTCAGTTCTTCGACGAGCGCGACCTGCTCGTCGACCGAGGCTTGCGACCCGTGGAATTCGAAGAACAGAGTGGTCTTTTCAGGATAGTCCAGCTTCGACCAGAGATTGACCGCGCGCATCTGGATATCGTCGAGGATCTCCGCGCGGGCGAGCGGGATGCCAAGCTGGATCGCCTGAATCACCGTCGTCGCCGCGCCTTCGATGGTCTCGAAGCTGCAAACCGCCGAAGAGATCACCTCCGGGATCGGGTGAAGGCGAAGCGTCACCTCGGTGATGATGCCAAGGGTTCCCTCGGCGCCAACGAACAGGTGGGTGAGGTCGTAGCCGGCGGCGGATTTGCGCGCCCGGCGCGCGGTACGGATTTCGCGGCCGTCGGCGGTCACCACGCGCAGGGATAGCACCGCCTCGCGCATGGTGCCGTAGCGGACGGCGTTCGTTCCCGACGCGCGCGTCGAGGCCATACCGCCGATCGTCGCGTCCGCGCCGGGATCGACGGGAAAGAACAGACCCTGATCGCGGAGATGATTGTTCAACGCGATCCGGGTCACGCCAGCCTCGACAGTGACGTCAAAGTCGTCGGCGTTGACGTCGAGGATGCGGTTCATCCGGCTCATGTCGAGCGAGATGCCGCCGAAGATCGGCAGAGCGCTCCCCTCGATCGAGGTGCCAGCACCGAAAGCGGTGAGCTTGACCCCATGTTCGGCGCACAGTCGAACGACGAAGATCACCTCCTCAGTGCTTTCGGCGAAGACTACTGCGTCCGGCAGGCGTGACGGGAAGTGGGTTTCGCTCTGGGCGTGCTGCGAGCATATCCCCTCCGCGTAGCTCACGCGTGCGCCCAGCCGATCGTCGAGCGCCGCGCGCGCCGCGGCCGGCAAGCCGGAACCGGGTGAGATCTCTACGACAGCGTTCATCGTCGTCACTCCAATGCCGGCGCGGGCCGGTTTCAATCCAGTCGGTTCTTCACGATCTCGCCGGCCCGCATGATCGCATCGAGCTTTCGGCCATCCGCCGCAAGCAACCCGATGTCCTTCAGCGGATCGCCATCGACGACGATCAGGTCGGCATGGGCTCCGGGGGTAACGCAGCCGAGCTTGCCGTCCTGCATCAAGATCTCCGCGCCCATCGACGTTGCCTGGCGCAGCATTTCGAGCGGCGTGAAGACCTCCGAGCGGAACTCGAACTCGCGGCATTGCTGATCGTAGGTCGAGCCGAGCAGGTCGGTGCCGTAGCCAAGCTTCACGCCGGCATCGCGCATGTACTGGAGACCCTGGATTGCGGCATCAGCGGCGACCTTCAGCTTGACTATGCTGTCGGCCGCCATGCCCAGCTTTGCGCCGACCTCCATGCTGACGAAGATCACCGACATCGTCGGAACAACATAGGCGCCGCGCTCGGCGACCCACCCGGCGGTCTCGGCGTCAATCAGGGTCGCATGTTCGATGCAGCGGACCCCGAACTCGACCGAGCGGCGGATGGCGCTGACCGGATGGCAGTGCGCCGAGACATAGGTTCGTCGCTCAACGGCTTCGTTGACGATCGCGCGGATCTCGTCCTCGCGGAACTGGTTCATCCACATCGGGTCGCTGGGCGACATCACCCCGCCCGACGCGGTGATCTTGATGCAATGCGCGCCGCGGCGAAGCTCCTCGCGCGCCGCCTTGATGCACGCGTCGACGCCGTCGACCACGACGCCGCCCCAGTTCATCGAACCGCAGGAACAATAGCCGTGGGTATGATGCTGCTCGGTGGGCGTCCGGTAGTCGACGTGGCCGCCAGTCATCGATAAGACCTTACCGGCATAAAAGAACCGCGGCCCGCGGATCAGTCCGTCGGCGACGGCCGCCGCCAACGGGAAGTCACCCCCACCGATATCCCGGACCGTGGTGAAGCCGCAATCGAGCGCATGGCCGAGTTTCTTGACCGCGTGCGCCGTCCGATAGGGCGCATCGCGGCCATCCACGACCTTGGCGTTGAGGTCGGAGAAATAGGCGTGGATGTGGCAGTCGATGAGTCCGGGCATCAAGGTCTTGCCGGCAACGTTGATCCGTTGCGCACCGTCGGCCTTGATCGGGCGGTCGGAAACTTCCCGGATCGTGCCGTTTTCGATCAGAACCGACATGCCTTCGGCGCAATCGGCAGAATACCCGTCGAAAATACGCGCGTTCTCGAAAACCACTTGAGTCATTTGCGCTGCGCCCTCGGCCAGCCTTCTCGACCGGAACGGTCAAAGGGCGGCGCCTCCCTTGTCGATGTGATGTCACGCATTGCGTTGACATGTCAACTATGTACCCTACGTAGCGCGGGCGCGCCGGGCGCGCCGGGCGGGAAGGCGCTGGTGGCACCTCACTCAGCTGCACTTCATCGGGCGCTCGCCACTCCCGCGAGTCATACAATACAATTCTGTACCGACGTGGCTTCACGGCGCCGCGACCAAGGCGTTTCCGCCGCGTTTCGCGCGCTGGCGTCACGATTTTAAAGACGCTAGTGTGTTGACGTCATGAAGCGATCACAGCAATGCCGATAGTGCCGAAAAGCACCGCCGAGCGAGGTCTCTCCAGCGAGGAGTGGATCAGCGTCGCCAAGACGACCTTGATCCAGGAAGGTATCGCCGGAGTGAAAATCGATCGCCTCGCAAAAAAGGCGGGCGTTACGCGCGGCGGCTTCTACTATCGCTTCAAGAGCCTGCAAGGCATACTCGACGCGCTGATCGACCATTGGCGCCAAACCAATCATCAGCCGATTGTCAACGCGCTAAACGGGCCGGGTTCCCCGGCCGAACGCTTTCGCGCCCTGATGCGCTTGTGGATCGACGAGCAGGACTACGATCCCGATTTCGATGCGGCGGTCCGGGGCTGGTCGCGTGTGTCGCCCAAGGTCGCCAAGGCCGTCCGCGAGATCGACGACCTACGGATCGAGGCGCTCAAGCACCTGTTCGTTGACGCCGGCTACGACCTCGACGAGGCCTTCGTTCGTGCCCGGATCACCTATTTCCACCAAGTTGGCTACTACGCCATGGGCATGCGGGAGTCGCACAAGCGGCGTGAAGAGCTTGGCGAGCTCTACTATCGCATCCTGACCGGCTTCCGTGGGGGCGAGCTGAAATATCTCCCGTCTCTCCCTTGAACTCAGTCGGCGTCGTGGGCGACAAGCTGATCACGGCGGAGGCAGGTAAGTTGCAGATAAGCATCGAAGCGGGACCCCGTTCCTTCTCAGCGCAACCATTTGAAAGCGCGGAGGAATATGATTTCTCAAAGGGTCCCGATCGGCGCCGATTGGGCCCCCCTCTAACGCCACCTTTATTGGCTTTAACAGATATTTAGCAGGATTTTAATGGGATCCCGCTTCGACGCTTATCCACAGGCACAGAATCACAAACTGGCTGCAGACCGCCCGGATTGCTGCACCATTGTTCCGTCGAAAATTGGCGATCGTCTTGAAGTCCGGTGCCAATCGACCGGTCAGCCACATCAGTTCGATATTGCGCTGCGCTTCGCGCTCCAGGCGCCGGCTCGACTGGATCCGGTTCAGATAGCCGTAGAGGTAGATCTTGAGCATCGTCGAAGGATGATAGGCCGGGCGCCCGGTATGCGCTGGCGTCGCCCCGGCAAAGCCAACTGCCACCAGATCCAGCTCGTCGATGAACGCCTCGACGACCCGAACCGGGTTATCTTCAGCTACATAATCATCGAGCGATGCCGGCAGCAGAAAATCCTGCCGACGGTCTTGTTCTTCCACGAAACGGCCCATCGGCAAGTCTCCCGAAATCTCGGAAAACTCTACCATGAAATGGCGTTTTTACACAGCCTCGACCAGAATGCGCCGTTCTTGGCGAACGCGCCGAACGGCTGCTCCGGACACGACCGGGCATTGCGCGGCCATAACCGGCCGGCTGTGACCGGCTACAACAGTTTCAGGCTGTCGATCAAAGCCCGCATTGCGGTTGGCATGTGCCGACGACTCGGATAATAGAGGTGGAAGCCCGGGAACGGTTTGCACCACGTATCCAGCACGCGCTGAAGCGATCCTTGGGCAATATGCGTCTCGACCAGACTTTCCACCAGCAGCGCGACGCCGCAGCCCCGCACCGCGGCGTCGAGCAGAAGACTGGTATCGTTCGCCGTCATGACGCTATCGACCATGACCTCGAACGGTTCGTCGGGCCCATCGAAGCGCCAGGGGTGCAACGCCCCAGTCTCGTACCAGCGATAGGTCAGGCAAGCGTGACCGTTCAGTTCGGCAGGGCTCCGCGGCACCGACCGTTGCGCAAAATATGATGGCGACGCCACCACTGCCATGCGCAGATCGGGGGTCAGCGGCACCGAGATCATATCCTGCTGGACGATCGCGCCCGAGCGGATGCCGAAATCGAACCCCTTGGCGATGACATCGGTGATGCTGTCGTCAATGACCAGCTCCAACCGTATTTCGGGATAATCCGCGCGGAACTGCGCCAGCTTCGGCATCACGATCAATTGGGCGGCGGCGCGCGGCATGTTGATCCGTACCAGTCCGCGTGGCTGCTGCTGAAAGGCGCCGACATCTCGGACGGCATCAATCACTTCGGCGATCGGCGCTCCGAGCCGATCGAGCAAGGCCTGCCCTGCCTCGGTCGGCGCCACGCTGCGGGTCGTGCGGTGGAGCAGCCGGGCGCCGAGACGCTGTTCGAGCGATCGCATGCTGTGGCTGAGCGCGGAAGGCGACATGTTCAGCCGCCGCGCCGCGCTGCGGAAGCTGCGCTCCTCGGCGATCGCCATGAACGCCATCAGCTCGGCAAACTCCGCGCCCCGCATATTGGTGATTCCCTTTCAACGGCCCGTGCTGAATCGAACGCATTATACACTCCGCGCGAATGAACCATATCTCTTCCAACGAGCCGAAGAGGAATGATGATGCGCACGATGCGACGCTGGGAAATGGATGGGATCGGCCGTGACCGGCTTGCCTTACGCGAGCGGCCGATCCCGGTCCCTGGCCGGCACGAAGTGCTGGTGGCGGTCGGCGCGGTGGCGCTCAACCATCGCGACAAAATGGTCATCGAAAGCGGGCGCGGCCTGCCGCTCTCCTTCCCGTTCACCCCCGGCTCCGACCTGGCGGGGCGGATCGTGGCAACGGGCGAGGGCGTAGAACGCTTTGCTATCGGTGATCGCGTGATCTCCTGCTTCACGCCAGAATGGATCGACGGCCTTCGCGCGGGGACGGCCCGGACGCCGGTGTATCGCACGCTTGGCGGTTTCTTCGCCGGCGTACTCGCCGACTATGTCGTGCTACCCGACCACTGGCTGATCGCGGCGCCGGCGACACTCGACGATGTACAGGCGAGCACGCTTCCCTGTGCCGCGCTCACCGCCTGGTTCGCGCTCGTCGAGCGCGGCCGGATCCGGGCGGGTGACACGGTGCTGATACGGGGGACGGGCGGCGTGGCGCTGTTCGCACTCCAGTTCGCAAAGATGCATGGGGCGACGGCGATCTTGTCCTGCAGTCCGGAAAAAGGCGACCACGCACGGGCGCTTGGCGCAGATCAAATTATCGACCGGCATCGGACAGATGAGCTCGATGCGCTGTACGCACTCACCGGTGATCGTGGTGCAGACCATATAGTGGAGACCGTCGGCGGCGCTCATCTCGGCCTATCCGCGCAAGCGGCGGCCGTCGGCGGTCGCATCTATCAGATCGGCGCGCTCGACGGTTTCGACCTGTCGTCGCCCGCCATGCCCCTGATGATGAAGGACGTGACGATCCACGGCATCGCCACCGGCCATCGCCGTGCGTTCGAGGACATGGTGCGCGCGGTTGAGCGTGTCCGCATGGAACCAGTGATCGACAGCCGCTTCCCGCTTTCCGGCCTGCCGGACGCGCTGGACCGCCTCGACACGGGACCGTTCGGCAAGATCGTGATCGAGATGTCCGACCGGACCAATCAGGACGGGAGCATCTGAAATGGAGGAACACGCAAGCTGGCGGGACGCGAACATGAGCGCGCCAGCACCAGTCCTGTCGGCTCGGGCGATCAGGCTGCCGGCGCCCGGCCGGGGCGAGGACATCCAGGTGCGGATCTCCGCCCCCGCGACCGGCGATAACCTGCCTATCATCATCTTCTCGCACGGCTATGGCTCGTCGATGGACGGCTATGCGCCGCTGGCCGATTATTGGGCCGCGCACGGCTTCGTCGTGGTCCAGCCGACTCATCTCGATGCGAAGCGGCTTGGGCTGGCGCAAGACGATCCGCGACGACCGCTCATCTGGCGCACCCGTGTCGAGGACATGAAGCGCATCCTGGACGATCTGGACGCGGTCACGCAGTGGGTGCCTGGGCTGGAAGGCCGTGTCGATCACGGCTTGGTGGCGGCATCTGGGCATTCGTTCGGGGGGCAGACCACGAGCATGCTGCTCGGTGCGCGGATGCTGGGGCCTGATGGCGAAGGCGAAGACATGTCGGATCGACGGATCAAAGCCGGAATATTGCTCGCCTCCGGGGGGCACGGTGGAGTGGACCTGAGCCCCTTGGGACGGGAGATCACCCCATATTTGAACTCCGGCTTCGACCACATGGCGACGCCTGCTTTGGTTGTCGCGGGCGATGCGGACCAGTCACCGTTGACGACGCGCGGCCCCGACTGGTTCGCCGACCCGTATCGTCTCAGTCCCGGCAGGAAGGCGTTGCTGACGCTATTCGGCGCCGAGCATATGCTGGGTGGCATATCGGGCTATGCGGTGACGGAAGCGACCGACGAAAATCCGGCCCGCGTCGCCCTGATTCAGCGGATGACTCTGGCGTATCTGCAGAGCCAACTGCTTGACGACGCGACCGCGTGGTCTTCGGCATGCGAAGCCCTTGCGATGGAGGCTACACCACTGGGGAAGGCCAAAGGCATCATCGGAAGATGACCATATCCGGCTGAAACAGCCGCTCGGAGGGGGTGGCTGGAGGGCAGGAATGTCCCAAATTTGTAGCTCAGACTGCCTCCCGCGACGTGAACAAGCGGCCGAATTTGGGGGGGCGAAAGAGCCTGTAAGT